>Ga0206819_10243_pt1 | contig 17982 bp, 13 predicted proteins | sample Alteio_BWOrgCont_87_FD_152855 | JGI IMG/M metagenome (GOLD analysis project Ga0206819, IMG submission 152855) | Enriched cells from forest soil in Barre Woods Harvard Forest LTER site, Petersham, Massachusetts, United States -... | ecosystem: Environmental > Terrestrial > Soil > Temperate forest >... | reverse complement strand
CTTTGCAAGTTCAAGCGCTTCTTCAGCAAGCAATACGTCGGTTGAGCTGTCCTCAACCAATAAAATTTCAATAGGTCTGCCTTGTGTGATTGTGCTCATAGTGACTCCTTTGTCTCGCTGGATGGATGTGAAGTACTTGCCGAGGTCAAGGCAGACGCCATGCTCAAATACATACCTGTGGTGGTGTTGACGACATCGAAGGCCCATGAGGACATTCTTAAAGCTTATGGACTGCACGCAAACTGCTACATCACCAAACCGGTGGATTTTGAGCAGTTTGCAAACGTTGTCCGAGCCATTGACCAGTTTTGGTTTACCGTTGTAACTCTGCCAACAGTTGGCGTCCATGTTAGGTGAACCGCTTCAAGTCCTTCTCGTTGAAGACAACGCGCCAGATGTCATCTTTGTTAGCGAAGCACTAAAGGAAGCGCCTGGGTCTGAATTCCAACTGACCCACGCAAAACGGCTCCATGAGGCATTTCGATGCCTCCAAGCGCAAGAGTTTGACGTGGTCCTGCTAGATCTCGGGTTGCCAGACAGCCAAGGATTGGACACGTTTATACAACTGCAAGCGCACTCGCCGAAAGTTCCGATTCTCATTTTGTCGAGTCTTGACAACGACGGCATTGGCCTGAAGGCCGTTATGGCCGGGGCGCAAGACGTCCTCGTCAAGGGAGTTATGAATGGACGGGCGCTTGCACTCACCATTCGGTACGCCATCGAACGTGTCCGCGCGTCAGCCGACGTCACGGCCTCTGAAGCCAGTTTTCGTAGACTCTTCGAAACTTCCCAAGACGGAATCTTTATTCTCGATGCTAAGACTGGGCAAATCACGGATTCGAATCCGTTCGTCGAGAAGCTGTTGGGGCATTCCGTCGACGAATTCATCGGCAAACGGCTTTGGGAAATCGCGCCGTTCCGCGAAAGGGCAGCAAGCCACGTCGCATTTCTCACATTACGCGAAAAGGGGCGGATCTCTTATCACGATATCCCTCTTCGCACTCGTGACGGCCACACGGTTACCGTGGAATTCGTAAGCAATATTTACGACGTTGGGGATAAGCAAGTCATTCAATGCAATATCCACGACATCACCGCGCGCCGTTCGGCTGAGGCCGAATTGCATCGGGTCAACGAAGAGTTGGAGCAGAAGGTAAATGAGCGAACTCACGAATTAAGTCTCGCGAATGTCGAGTTGCAAGAGTTCATCGACGCGATGTCGACGCTTGCCGTGAAGGTATCGCCGGACGGAGAGTTCCTGATCGTCAATAGGGTTGCGCTTGAGGCCTCGGGTTTGAGCCGCGAGCACATCATGAAAACCAACTTCCTTGAAGGAGTGTGGTGGGCATTTGATCCTGAGGTCCAGTCGCGCGTGAAGCAGAGTTTCAAACAAGCGCTGTCCGGAGAGTCCGTCAACTATAACGAACGGATTTTCGCATTCGGGCGGGCTATGACGATCAACTTCAGCCTTGTCCCCGTTCGTGATGCATCAGGAGCCATTGGTTATGTCATCGCCGAAGGCAGCGACATAACCGAGCTTATGAAAACTGAGACGGCGCTGCATCAAGCCAAAGGGGAGGCGGAGCGCGCGAATCTGGCAAAGAGCGAATTCCTGTCGCGCATGAGCCACGAATTGCGCACGCCGCTGAACGCCATTCTTGGCTTCAGCCAAATCTTAGATATGGAGGTTTCGGATACGCGATTGAAAGAGAGCGTCGGCCATATCCTTAAGGGAGGAAGGCATTTACTGGGTCTGATCAACGAGGTTCTGGACCTTGCTCGTGTGGAAGCCGGAAGTACCGACCTTTCGATCGAGCCGATCGACGTACTGGACCTGATCCATGAAGCCTTTTCACTGGTAAAGCCCCTCGCCGGAGATCAAGATATTCGGTTGCTTGAGATCGCAACCTGTGAGAATCGGCCATTTGCGATGGCAGACGCACAGCGCCTCAAGCAAGTACTCATCAATCTGCTGTCCAACGCCATCAAATACAACCGCCAAGGCGGCGAAGTCGAAATAGGGTGGTCCACCGCATCCAATAATCATATTTGCATCCACGTCCGAGACACAGGCCTCGGAATCAGGCAGGAAGACATGGGGAAGCTGTTCACTCCGTTTGAGCGGCTGAGCTACAGCCATTCGACAATTCAAGGTACCGGCTTAGGCCTGGCTCTTTCGAAGCGACTGGTCGATGCAATGGGCGGCAGAATATTCGTCGCGAGTACACCAAACATGGGCTCAACTTTTTCGGTTGAGCTTTCTGCCGCCAAACCGATTCAACTGATGCCAATTAACGCCGTGGTCGAATATATTGAACCTGCAAGGGAATTTGAAGGTCTTTACACCATTCTGGCTATCGAAGACAACGTTTCGAACCTTCGCCTGCTCGAGGCAATCCTGGAGCGACGACCCGAGATATCGCTCCTTTCAGCGATGCAAGGAAGCGTTGGGCTGGACCTTGCCGTTCAGTTCACTCCCGACCTTATCCTCCTTGATCTGAATCTGCCGGACATGACCGGAATGCAGATCTTGGCGCGCCTTCGGAACTCAGAAGTCACGCGAAGTATTCCCGTGATCATCGTGAGTGCAGACGCTACGACCTCGCAAATCGAGCGGCTGTTGCATGCCGGTGCCGTCGACTATCTGACAAAGCCATTTGAAATTCAACACTTTCTCAAGTTGCTCGACGACCAATTGCCGCACACCCAGGCAACTCCTGTAGTTGAAGTATTGTCATGAGCCTCCCCGTCGTTCATCAGAGAATCCTTGTCGTCGACGACGAACCGGTCAACGTTCGCTTTCTTGAGCGACTGCTCGGTCTCGGAGGCTACGATGACATCGTCGTTGCCTGCTCTGGCGAATCAGCACTCTGCCGCGTCGCTGAAGATCAGCCCGATTTAATCATCTTGGACCTGCAAATGCCCGGGATCGACGGGTACGAGGTCCTAAAAATTTTACGATCTTCTGTCAGATCCGGCATATACGTGCCGATCTTGGTTTACACGGCTGACATAACCTTTGAGGCGAAGCGAAAGGCACTCGAACTCGGCGCGAGCGACTTTTTGACTAAACCCGGCGACGCACAAGAGATTTTGCTCCGAGTTAAGAATTTTCTCATCGTTCGGGGACTCCACCTCGAATTGAACAGCAGAAATGTTGACTTGGAGGAGGTTGTTCGGACCCGTACGCGGGACCTTGAAGAGTCGAAAGTCGAAATAATTGAGCGGCTAGCCCAGGCGGGTGAGCGTAGGGATGACGATACGGGCGAACACACGCGTAGAGTTGGCGAGCTCTCTGCTGCGATTGCGCAGGAACTGCATCTCCCTAACCAACTGGTGCAACTCATCAAGCTGACAGCACGCTTACACGACCTCGGCAAAATCGGCGTCCCGGACTCTATCCTTCTCAAGCCGGGGCGATTAACTCCGGAAGAATTCCAGCAGATGCGGCTTCATAGCGAAGCAGGCGCAAAGATCCTGTCTAACGGCAGGACGGCGCTGCTCCAGATGGCAGAAAGAATTGCCCGGTCACATCACGAGCGATTCGATGGCGCCGGCTACCCCGACGGACTAGCCGGAGAATTGATTCCGATAGAAGCCAGGATCGTCGCCGTTGCAGATGTATTCGACGCGCTAACCCATTCGCGCCCATATAAAGCGGCCTGGGAAGTTCCCGATGCAATCGCAGAAATGCGTGCCCAAAGCGGACGTCAATTCGATCCCAAAGTCATCGAGGCATTTCTGACCGTGGTTGCTTGATAGGCTACCGATGGGTCTAGATCCGATAGCTCAAACTGTCGCGGTATAATCGATCCCGGTTTGGGGAATTAGCTCAGTTGGGAGAGCACTTCCATGGCATGGAAGGGGTCAGGGGTTCGAGTCCCCTATTCTCCACCAATTTTCACGTTCCGCAATCTCCTCGCCCTTTTCGACTGCTTCGATGTTCGCTTGAACGACCGATTTGAAGCTATCCGAGGGCTCAATGCTCAGAGAATGCCCGTCGTAATTGCAGTTCGATAACACTAATTGGAGGATTTCTCGCCTGCTGTCGGGATCACCCAATTTGAACCTGTGGGAAGCTGAAACACAGAGTTCGAACACTCGCTCGGCGTCGATGCGCCACTGGCTCTCCGTTACCGAAAGCGACCTTCGTCTTTGATCAACCTGGGACAGTTCGCCTTCGTAACGCTCCTTCAAATGGCGATATGTATCCAGGCCGACTTCGCCTGAGAGCTTGTCCTCGTAGAGCCTTGCCAGCTTATCACGCAATTTCGAAGCTTGGATTTCGAGGTCCGTGATCACCCGATTGGCCTCGGACTCCTCAAGAGTGGCCATCTCAAGCATCGCCACCTTCAGCTTCTGAAGAAGGTCCTCTGGAATGCGTATTCGGTCCAGAAATGCGGCAAACTGCTCCGTCAGGCATTCCTCTCGGACATAGGGAAGATCACAGCCGTTGCGACGTCCAACGCAGTGGTAATAGACGTAGCGCCCCTTCTTGATTTCGCCTACCATCGAGGATCCACATTTGGCACAGCGGATCAAGCCACGGTAAGCGATAGGGACCGTGCCGAACCCGAGCCTGGTATTTCGTCCCTCAAGTATTGACTGCACCAATGCGAAGGTCTCAAGCTCGACTAGAGGCTCGTGTTTGCCTAAAAAGAGTTCTCCGCCCCAGTGGTACCGTCCCGTGTACACCGGATGCTTGAGGATTTTGTGGATCGCCGTTCTGTTCAGTCTGTGGTTCTTCTTGGAAGTAAGCCCGATTTCTCGGGCCAACTTTGTCACCGTATCAACAGAGTGCGTCCCCAGAGCAAAGGCTTCGAAGATCGACTTGACCAATTGAGCTCTATCTGGATCAGGAACCAGAATCTTCTTCCCTGTTGGGCCGGGAACATTCAAGTAACCGAGCGGTGCGTGGGTGGGATAGTAACCCGAACGAGCCTTTTCTCCCATCCCTTTTCGAATCTCTTCCGAGAGGTTATCGATGTAGTTCTTTGCAAGTAGAACCTTGAGCCCGTGAACCAGCTTCTCGTGAGATTTTGAACCCGGCCCGAGGATCTCACCCTCCTTAACAAGGTGGATATTAACGCCAAGTTCATCCACCTTTACGTAGTCGGCGAAGTTGCGATAAAGACGATCGGTCTTCTCAGCCAGGATGTTCTCGATCCCGTTTTCTTTAACGAAACGGAGCATTCGGCTAAATGCACGTCTACCACTCCGTTTGGCTGTTTCCGCTTCCACGAACTGCTCACATACGCCAAGCTTATTCGCATCCGCGTATTCTTGCAGCAATCTGAGCTGAGCAGGGATGCTAAAGCCTTCCTGCTCCTGCTCTTTGCTAGAGACACGCGCGTAAATTACTGCGCGCTGACCTTTCGGTTTAGCCACCTAGGTCAGTCTCCTTTTCCTTGGCACTGCGAAGAGTGTCTTCAATTTCCTGAACCGTTAATCCCATTTCCTCAGCTATTTTCTCCAAAGTCTCGCCATTACGATAGCGCTCGGTAACGATTCGCTCGAACACTGTCAGATCATTGGGTGATGACCGTCGCTTAGCCCGCCACGGCCCGATCGGCAGCAAATGCTCCACGGACTTGATCCATTCGGCAGCCTTTTTTGCTGCTCGCTTCGGATCTGCCGCGCCAATCCGAAGCGTTGCCCTCTTCACCAAGGCTGAATAGGTACCAGCTCCGATCCCCATTCGGCTAGCCGCTTCGCCCGGTTTAACGCCGTCAAGGACCCATTTTAGCGCAGCCATCTCACGCAACGTCAGCGCTTTTATTCCAGTCACGTGTGCTTTGCCATGTGCAGCAGTCGTGCGAGGTAGATCGTGGCAATGTTCGTCAAATGGACCAAGCTTTAGAGCCAGGACATTATGAGTCTCATGAGGATTTACCACTGCGCGTTCGATTGACAACCTCAAGAGTTCTCGCTTTTCACTTGCTCCCAGATGCTCCCAGACAAGAGAGAATTCCTTCAAAGCCTTTGTTGCGATCCGGAGCTTCGATTCGTAAGTCCGATGAGAATCTCTGGATTGCCGCAGTTTTGAGAGTTCTTCCGCGATTGGGCCCTGATCCTTGCGAATCCGAGCGAGCATATCCTTGAGGTCCTCGTTCGTAAGGAAGTCATTTCGGGACATGTCAAGGGCCTTTTCTTTTTGGCGTTCCAGTTTTAGGCTTTCTCGTTCGAGATCCCGAATTCGGTCAGCGGATTCGGCCACCTTTGCGAGTTCGCTTTTGATATGAACTTCCCCAAGCTGCAAGATTTTGGGATCCGATGAAAGAAGCTCCATCTCGTGGAAGACAGCGCGCTCAAGGGTATCCGCCGATACGTAGACGTGATAGTCACCTCGGCCACGGAAGCCACGGCAGACGTAAGCTCGTTTTTCACCTACGCCTCCCTTTGAATATAGAAGAGTCTGTCCGCATGTTCCGCATCTCACCAATGCGGAGAGAAGGTTATTGTCACGGTCCTTTGGAACGCTCCTCAGACCAGACCTCTTAGCCGCCATGGTCTCGACGATGCGCTCAAAATCTTCCGGTTCGTAGGCACGGTCTTTGAAGTGCACACCTTCCTTGTATGTTCCATCCGGCAACCGGACCGAGCCAGCATTGGCGCAGCACTTCAAGATGTTGCTGATGGATTGCCAGTCCCAAGCCTTTTCTTGGAATCCGCCGATGCCGTCGGTCTTCTTCAAGATATGCTTGATGCCTTCGGCATTGAGCCTGTCGGCGATCGCTTGTTCTCGGATTCCTTGTAGATAGAGGTCCTTGATTCGTCGCACCACGGCGAGTTGCTCTGGGACCGGATAGATCGTCTTAGGGGCGCCCTTGTACGGAGGGGTCCTCGTCCATCCGAAAGGTGCAGTGCCAAGCCAACGACCTTCATTCTTTATCTGACCAAGATTGCTCTTAATCCTCTCGTTGCTTTGCTTTCTGGAGAATTGAGCGATCACGGCAAGCACATTAGCAGCAAGTTCCCCAGCCGCCGTATCGAGCTTGACATCTTCCATGACACTAACGATCCTAACCCCGTTTCTGGCAGTAAAATCGAAAAGTTGCATCAGGGCTTCGGCTCGTCGATAAAGCCTAGAGAGGTCATACACTGCAAGGACATCGATGCTCTTGCTTTCGATCGCCTTAAGAATGCTCCTCAGTCCATTACGGTATTTGCGGCCCTTCGAAGGGGGCTTTCCGAGGTCGGCGATTGTGGGCCCGAATGAACCGCTGAAACCGGCGTCTTGCTCGTTCAGAACGATTGTGTATCCGGTCGGACCGAACTCAGCGTCCAGCTTTATTTGAACTAGGTCAGGCTGTTGCTCTTGGGATACTCCGTTACCAGCCTGCTCGTCAGTTGACACTCTCGCATAAATTGCCACCCGTTCCGGGTCATTTCTCTTCATTCTCATTGTCTCCATTATACCATGTTCTTCCATAATAGCCAGATGTATACTTACCACTTTTAATATCACAATTTGAACTCGATTTCTGGATCTCAGACGATGTTTTCTCCTCGGATAGACTGGCTCGCACCGCTCCAATTGCAAGGATGCGCGCTATACTGTCGAGGGCGCGGTCATTTCTCATGTCCGACCTCCCGAGTCTGGTCAGACTCGTTTCGACGGGGGAGATTGTTCTCGCCTTTTGGGTCGATCTCGATTCGGGAAAGGACCGAGAGGTACTTCAGAAGCGGCCTAAGAGCCGCCTTAATTTCGCTTTCCTCTACCCTAACGGGTTTTGGATCAGCCAATCTAATGGTGGTCACGAAGACTGTTGCCACTTGCAAAATATGCTGCCAAAAAACCGTGAATCCGTCCCTATGCCTCTTGTGCCGGAGTCCAAGCTCTCGCCATCGTTGCCGCGATCCGCCAATTCCTCGGAAACGCTGTGGTGGATACTCAGTCAGATAGCCTGTCAGTTCGTTTACAATCGGGTTAATTGGCCATCTGGGACTTCGAAGCCATGCATGTTTCGCAGTTTGTAAGGTCAAATTCGTCGGAAAGGTCAGCTATCTTGATCGTTGGTGTGAGCAGCAGCCTTCTTAAAACCAGGAACGAGTTCCTGATTGCCTTCTCAAACCAGGAACGCATTCCTGGTTTGAACCTAACAGCCAAATATAGCGACCTTCGTGCGCCGACATATGGCACTTTAGAATTGCCCGGCTAATTCACATTTCGGTCCAGAAGCGGAGGGCCGACCATACAGTCAGTTGCTCCTGCAGACCAGAAACGAACCGGCGCCATCGGTTTTCTGCTTGACGTCAGACAGGAAGGCTCTGGTCGGGGTGATACGATTCAATCGTGCAACCTCACGCTCCCAAAGCATGAAAATCAGCTACGGGAATGGGCGTCTGAACTCGATACGCATCCACAAAGCACCGCCTGAAGCCGGGCATAATCGGGCTACGCATAAGGCAACGGATCATCTCATTGATGCCAACATCGTAATTGTAGTTTAACTGAGCTTAGAACAAGGGGCCGAACATCGTTCATGAACGATCTCGCCTGGCGTCAGCGATGACGGCTCTGTGGGAATCCAACCGCGTCTAGGATCACATCAGCTTTGACTTCGATACGTCGAGCTCCAGTTTGGATTAAAAGCTAGTCCGAGGCTTCGCGTAACTGGTTCTCGTGATTCATCAACAATGCTAATGTCTCTCCAGATAGTTCCGCAGCCACTGAGCAGATTTCATCCAGAAGCTCGGGGTCGGAGCGCAAATGCTGAAATATTGGCTTACAAACATTCCATTGGCCTGGCGCAGCTTTTCCCTTGAGTGACTCCCTTTTAGCCTTAAGAAAGTAAAGAAGTAGAAGTGCACGCTCGGAGTCGAAGAATTGGTTGTCGGGGAAAAGAGCGTGGTCCTCGTGGACCATACTTGCTCTATCAAAGGCGCGGGGTACCGGTTTGCCATCGATTATGGATCTGGCAATCGGTCCAGCCAAACACGTCTGGCAACGAGAAATAACTCGTTGTATGCGATCCTGAGGCGCAGATGGAACATCGTACGGCTTTGCGTCAGGTATCAAGACGCGTTGAGATCTAACCTCGTATTCTTCGCCAAGATCACTTAGCACCTTCTCATTCAGAAGCAAATCAAGCGCGACACCTATGACGTTCTCGTCGGGAAATCTCGTCCCAGCATACCGTGGCTGATTTGGAAGCGCTTGATAAACTGTAATCGTCTCCACAAGATCGTTTTTATGTGACGCAGTCAACTCAAGGATGAACAAATGACCGATCTAGTCCGCACACGCACCGAGCGGGGTCCAACTATCTCTGGATTCCTTTCCACGCTCTGGAATGCAGTTCATAACAAAAGATTGGCACAAACTCGTGAGGCGTAAATTGAAGCGCTATGGCGGTCACCGACCGATGAATGGCATCTCAGGGACCTGTTGATTCAGGAACCGGGGGTGGGGGCGATGTAAACTGACCTTCAAACGATCCGTTGGTTCTTGCATGTCGAGCTCCGTTTCAGCGCCACGGGATTGCTTTAATCCAAAAGACGCTATACTCCGGACCGTGGCCCTAGACTCAAACCACAACTCGCAGCATGAGCTTGCAGCAATAATCGCAGAACGAACAAGCCCAATTGTTCTCTGGGCAGGAGCCGGGCTAAGTGTAAGCGCGGGACTTCCAACATGGGCGCAACTTAGGAGCGCCCTTCGTCGTCAACTCGATCAGAAGATTGCTGAGGCTTCGGGCCCGGACGCAGGTCAGCTTGTCGCTTGTCGTCGACGTGAACAAGAAGCAGTGAGTCCCTGGCAAGCTTTTGGGATACTAAAATCAGGGCTTGGGCTAACGACCTATCGCGACACAATTCGCAATTGCCTTGGTCCAGCTGATTCATGTGCGGTGCCTGATGTCTACCTCGCAATGTGGCAGCTTCCAGTGCGTGGGCTTATTAATCTCAATTTGGATAGGTTGGCATCTCGGGCCTTCGTTGAGACTTCGGGAAGTCGATTACCGCATGAATTCACAAGCCGCAATGTCGGCAGCAATACACGCGTCTTAGCGTATCCGAAGTCAACTTTCATCTTTAATGCCCATGGCATTCATGACGATGCATCAAGTTGGGTGTTGGATCACGACGAACTGCGCGACGTGTTGAACAATCAAGCTTACAAAACCTTCATCCGCTCGGTTCTTACTACGCACACGGTCGTTTTCTTAGGAATTACGGTGGAGGATGCAGGTGTCGGCAGCCATCTCGGACACTTGCGTAGCATGGGAATCGAAACCCAAACGCACTTTTGGATAACTGACCGCAACGATGCAGGCATAGATAAGTGGGCCGAGAATACAGGCGTTCGTCTTATTCGCTACAGAAATCGATCAGGAGATCACTCAGAGTTAATAAAGCTCCTTTATGCGCTAAAGCGATCTACCTCGGATGCTGAACCTGTTCCAGCGCTGCCAGTTAGGCCGTCTGAGCCTATTCCAAGCCCCAACAGAATCGCGGACAAGGGATTGGTTGAAGGCCTCCCGGCGCCTGATCAACTGCGAAGTGAAGAGCCGGAACTGATCAGGCTCTTTCTCAATGAGCACGCGTCACTTCTGCTAAAAGACGATACTGATGATTCACTTGTAGAATATTCGCAGTTCGTAAGGGATTATCGATTAGCAATCCACGACGCATGGTATGTCGAAGTTGAGCCGCCTGACAATGAAGTGCTGGGCTATACGATCTCAAGGGAAGAGGCTCAGGGAGCCTTTGGGATAGTTTATAAGGCGACGGATCGTGAAGGCAGAGTCGTGGCCTTAAAAATCCTGCAGGAACAGATCCGAAAAAACGGAGACGCGCTGACAAGTTTTCGCAGGGGTGTGAAGTCAATGCGGATTCTCAAGGAGCGCGGTGTCAAGGGAATGGTTGGCTTCCTTGATGCCGCTGAAATTCCGGCAATGGTAGTAATGGAGTGGGTAGATGGCGCGGATCTGCGCAAAGCTGTAGCAAGTAAATTGCTCAATTCGTGGGAAGAAATACTTCGTTGTGCTATGGAGCTAGCGAGCATTCTACGCGAGGCGCACGGACTACCAGAACGCGTTCTCCATAGAGACCTCCGGCCTGCGAACATCATGCTTGAGGGGAGGGGTACATGGCATGTGAAAGTGCTCGATTTCGATTTATCTTGGCACCGGGGCGCCTCGGATAGAACCCTTGTGCATACCCCTGGAACAACCGGGTATCTCGCGCCAGAACAGATATATCGCATCCCGGGCGTATCAACCAGGCATTCGTCAGTCGACTCCTTCGGGCTCGGCATGACTCTGTTTTTTATGATCTCAGGTCGTGACCCTAGTCCAAATGAGCATCAACACCGGGACTGGATTGGCCTTGTATCTAGAGCATGCTCGGCATGGCGTCACCAGAAATGGAAGTCACTTGGCCCAAGATCTGCACGACTTATTATTGGGTGCACCCAGCACGAGCAGTCGAAAAGACCAGATATGACCACTGTGTTCCTGGAGCTTGATCGTCTCATGCATCTTTTAGTTAATGATTCCGAAGCAGCGCGAACTGAGGTCCTAGACGTGCTTGCTGAAGAGTTAGCGTGCCGTTCAACACAGTTTGTTGGATACGAATGGAACCCGGATACCTTCTCAGCGGTTCGAAGTATCGACGATTCTATGTATGTTGAGCTTCGCGCGAATGAGGAGCGAAATCGAATCAGTTTTACTCTTAGGCGGAAATCCACCTCTTCGAAAGGGGTGACCAAGAAGATATCTTCCTCTCTAGAGGTAGCAAGGAACTTGCTCAAGTCCGCAGGATGGGCAATTGAGCGGCATGATGTTAGTTCGCTTGAGATCAACCTTGTTGCTCATTGGTCTCCTGACAACAACTCTGCATCGTTCGACAAATCGGCTGCGCTTATAGATAAAGTGTCCGATCTACTTTATTGATAGCGAGGTCAGTAGGAGTTTGAGCTTCAGCAACAGTTCTGCACCACAGGCATCCAAACTTCATTTGCCACCGGGATCCGCATGTATTGAAAGCAAACGATTAGCTCCCGCGCCTCGGTCATCAATTGCGGCGGGCCAAGGTCGACTACGACATGAGTGCCCGAGTGCCGCTCGGTTTCCGCTGCCGAGATTGGGAGCGCCTTCGTGAAGATTTTCGAGATACCGTCATGGCGGACGTGCAAAGCGAACTCTATTCCCGCTAAATAGTTGCTACTGAATTTGAGCCGGTTGCTTGCCGGCGGCTGTTAGTCTGACGGCTTATCGATATACACCCAAAACGGAGTCGTGTGGCAATGTACTCCATCAATCGACAGCCGCAATAACTGGCAGCCCGGCTTAGAAATAGAAACCAGAAACTTGACGCGAAGAATAATCTTTCCATGGCTGGGGAATTTCACAACGCGAACCGCCTGCCTTTCGCACCCACCCGTCTCCGCCCCATCCGGACCAGTCATCGTGAATTCGATTTCGTGGGACGCTAACGCCTCCGCAGTGTCAAGCGCCACCGACGCAAAATATGTCAGTCCCTGCAGATTGGCCGGCAGTTGCGGAACAACGACATGGTCACAAATATCCGAGATACTCCAATCTCCGGATGCACCGAGGAATGCGTCTTTGCAGAAAAAGCTAGCGGTGACAGTCATCGACTCCGTAAAGTTACCTTGGCCGCACTTCAAGCGACTATGAGTGCAACGCGCAGGCTCCTCCCGACGACCACGCTAAAGCGTGAGTAACCTGGAATACTGCAAGTCAGTGGAGCAATGCTGATTCCAAACTATGAAAGGGTGGGACCCCTAATGACGGTCCGGTGGAAGGGCCATCTGGGCCTCAAAGAAGGTGATCGGATAAAGGCGATCGGCGCGATGACTGGGGCCTCGAAACTTGATGCTTGGTGCATTGAAGACAGCGATGGAATGCTTCACGAGCAACCAACAGACTCTAGGGCAGATGCAAGTTCCGTTACTCCGCTCCTCGGTCGAGTCGTCTCGTGCACGATCGATGGGGGCATCACTTTCGTTTCTGTTTTTCCTATCGGAAGCAAAGCGTTCCGATTTCGCGATCTCGCTGGGCAGCAACCAATCCTTCTTTGTCCCGAGTTTTGGTCGTACTTGGAAGATAAGGCCGACTGGGAAGAACTCGCATTAAGGCCAGGATGGCACCCGCAGAGCGAAGCTCTCCCTGACTTAGACGTCCACCTTGGGGTTCCCGAAGCGTCGTGGTGGCTTCAAAAACAAGGCCATCTAACGCGCGAATTCGAGCCATACCGTATAGCAACATTTCTCGGCAATGTCATAACCAAAATGGAGCGCGCCGAGCGGCTCCGTACGAAAGCAAACTTCCTCGACGACTTGCGCCGGCACCTCATCGCATGTTCGTCGTGTGACAGAAGAAACCGGGCGCTTAAGGAAACGATCGAAGAAGCCGCGATCCTAGTCGAGCAAGCTGCAATCACCGTTTATTCTGCTCTCGACATATTCGCTCATCTCGTGAACGCAGCCTACGATCTTGGTCACACTCCGATAGCTTGTGGGTTCAATGTGATCTTGATTCCGCCGGCATCGGCCGAGAAAGACGAGCCAGGGGCGCATGTTCTCTCCGAAGAAGAACCGCTCAGAGCTCTTTTGGAAGCTGCCTTTGCAAGCTGGATTGTCAGACTTCGGGACATCCGCCACTTTGTAGTTCATACTGGCAGCTTGGGAGAAGTTCATACGTCGACTGTTCAGTCATACGCTGCTTTCCATCCCGACTTGATGGACCTTCGAACAAATCAACTGCTCCCAGTAAACGCCATCATTGGACAATGGGTGGACAACCTTAGGTCCCTCATCGCGGACTCATTGACTCTAATGCGGACACGCGCAGAAGGAATCTGTGCCGGCATCTCGGAGCCGCCGCCCGCACCACGCGTTGGATCGGCAAAGGTCACTACGAGTTCCCGCGCTCTGCTCCTCGACGTCATGAGGCTGCTTTCGGCTGTTGATGCAGACGAACCCCGAAGGATCGAGTTTCTCTATAGCAAACTGGATCCGACTTGGCGCGCATTGTGGCCTATCCAGCAGTTTCGGTCCTATTTGGACTCTCTTAGCAAGATCAGAGTCCCTTCAACCGAGCCTTTCGGAATGTCGGTCGGCGAAGATGAGCGGGCCCGAATGTCGATTCTTGCCGACTACAAAGGTCGGACAGTTCGGCTTGTAGTTGAGTCGCGAAAAATTGAGAAAGATCGTCCGGTTCTAGTCCTGATTCCACTGACTTACCCCATAGCAGCGGAGGCGTCGACGAAGCTGGTTGAGTTCACCTCTCGCCAATCTGGCGCCGAAACAGGATGCCGGCGCGCAATCTTTACTGCGAAGATCGAAAACACCTCGGACCGTGAACTTGCCGATGTTGCAATTCATGTTTTCCATTCCGATGAGCGTTGGGCACACGCTGATCTAGGCAACATTTCACCTGCCGAAGCCAAATCAATCGAGTTTTCCACCACCGATGAGGTCAGTCAGATCCTTCCGCCCGGCGGCCCTTATCTCCTCATATCCCTGCTCCACGATCCCCTTCACATCCGAGTGACATACAATTGCCCCTCGGATCATGGACCACTCTGGGCCGATGACTTTACTTCGACGGGTCTGCGCGGCCGTCCAGCCTAGACGATAATCCACGCCCAAGCCAAGAAATCACGGCTCGACCGTTTCCACCACTCTAAAGCCGATATTCCACTTCCTGCAACTTGGCTTGGCTTCATACCTGGCCGCCCCCCGAGATCCAAGAGACCGAACCGTCCAGGCGCCACCTTTAAGAACCCGAGGTTCGTCGGAGTATAGGGATTCACGGTCGTCCATTGCACTATAAGGATGGTTCCGATAAATAGTGCTGGTCCACTCCCAAACGTTTCCGCATAAGTCAAACACCCCTTCCGGTGTCGCGTTGGCGAATATTCCGACCGGAGACGTCCCTCTCAAATGAGTCTCGGAAACATTGCTTCGTAGCCGGTCAAAATCACCCTCATATGGGTATTGCCGACCGTCCTTGCCCCTTGCCGCTGCCTCATACTCTATTTCCAAAGGTAGTCTAAATTTCCTTTCCGTTGATTCCGAAAGCCACTTGCAGTAGGCCCTAGCTTCGAACCATGACAAGCCAACGACTGGTTGCGCAGGGTTGTTGAACAGATCGTCAAACAAGAACGCCGGCTCACGGTGGATTTCTACGGAAGGATATTCGCCCTCTATCCATTGATCGAAATTCGACTGCGACCAGTCACGGATTTCGAGCCAGTCTTTTGCCCGTTCCGAGCTAATCTCGCCCTTCGTAACAATGTCTTGAATTTCCTCAATGGAGAGAGCAAACAGTTTCTCACGGAGCTGAAGCCAGTCCTGCCTAGTACCACCCAGTCGAACCGTTGCGCCTGGTAACTGTCCCGTGAATGGCACAACTGTACTTGGCCTTACTGCATATTCAAAGGGCCGGCCGGCTAACCATGCCTTTGCCGCTGGACCCTCCCACCATTGGTCGTCTAAGTACCCTCCCGCCTCGATAAACAAGGCGAACTGGGAGTTCGTCACCGGGAAAACACTGATTCGGAAAGGCTCGATCAAAACGGTGTGAAGAGGCCTTTCCCTAGGCATTTGGCTGCCGATCGAATACGTCCCCGCCGCTATCGGCGAGCTCATTCTCGGACATCGGACATCTAGAAGATCTACCGAACGCAAGTCGCCAATTCGGCCAAGCGCCCACCCAGCAACCAGCTTCGCTCGGAGATCGGTCCGGACATCTTCGATCCTCAGCATCAGCTTCTCACGGATCTCTGAGACCAACCGATCAGAAACAACCACCCCGGGCTCCGACATACAGAGTGCCGCCAGCGGCAAATTGTGCGTCGCTAGACCCCGTATGAGTTTATCGGGATGGGGTGCAAGCGCGGATGAGAATCGGCTGACCTCTTCCCACCCACTCGCACTGAGAAGTGACAGCCGGTCCCTGGGGCCCAAGCGATCTAGCAATGCATTCAAGTCCGGCTTACATCTCGTCGATTGCCATTCCACATGAACCAACCGAGCGTCAGGATGGGACGCAAGATAGTGGCCTGCGAAGAACGCTTGAAGCAAAGGATGGTCGAACATCAGCTCATGAAGTTTCTCGTCCTCCTTCAAAATCGAAATCGAGATAGCCACATCGAGGAGATCCAGGGCAACTGGGCGTTCGATGCCGAACTCCTTCTGAACACACAAAAGCGCATCCTCACGACGAATGCGCACTTCGGTGCCCTTTGAGCCCTTCGCGCTGCTGTGCATTGCAAAGGCAAGCTGAGAAAGCATCGGTATGAGATAGCCCTCGTCAGGTAACGCCACTGGGAGATCTGCAAGGAGTTCTTCGTTATTGATCCGTCTCCAGTCAGCCTCCGTGAGAATGGAATCGGACAGAAGCAGCCGATTCGTAGCGCGCTCCCTTTGAAGCAGGAATCGCACGAAGCCGGCAAATAGCTGAGCTCGCAGGGTTGGAAAGGTTTTCAACAATGCCGGCGTATCGATGAGCATCTTGAGGTGTAGCGGTGACCGAAAGATGCTCCTCAGCTCCGATGTGTGTAACTTTTCTTGAAGAGCTGATCGATAACTCTGATCCCCAACATGTCGCTCCACGAATGTCGAGATTTGAGTCTGCTCCATTGGAAGAATTCGGGCCTGAGTCACCTTAATCTCGTTGGACCTGAAAAGAAGGGCGTCATAGTCTCTTGTGCGGCACGCGAAAACTGTCCGATTGCCTTCCCGCATGTGACGAGTGATGAATTCCCGCCACATCCGCATTCCGTCCATATAATCGAGTTGAGTGAGCGGAGGAATTTCGTTGACGCCGTCGATCAAAAGGAGAGCTCGATGGTCGCGAATGATGTCGAGTAGAGTCGGCTCGCCACCGTTTCTAGCAGACCAAGCGTCGTTTAGCCATTGCTCCGGCGTGGGAAGAGTCCCGACCGGAGTCAACCTGTAGCTTGCCAGCGAAACATAAAAAGCGATTTGCCGATGCTCTCCTGCCACTCTTCGCCGCTCTGATTCGTGAGCAAATTCTCCCAGAAGGGTTGTCTTGCCGCTACCGGGAGGTCCAAGCAAGACAGTGACCGCACTACCCGTTTCAGTCAAAACGCTTGCAAGGCTCGTAAACGTCCGGCGCTCCGGGAAATCAACCGCGAGAATCGGCTCAACGTAGTGGCTTCCGAGTTGTGGGCTCGGGTATCCGTTGTCGATCGCCTTAGGCTTAACAAGAGTTTGGGCTGCGTCGAAGAATTCGGCAGGCACGTATCGGATCTTGGCCAGAGTGCAGATGGTGTCTGCAAAAGTGTCCGATGCGCTCCTGCTTTTGCCGAAAAACCTCTGCCATTCACTGGCCTTGCCTAAACGCTGAACAGCATACGCCGCTTTGTCAGGAGGATCAGGCTTGACCTTTAGACGGTGTTCGTAGACCCGCTCGGCATGTTCGACAAGCAATTGGTGGCATTTGCCAGGAGACACCGGCATATTGAGCCCGAGCTCGGCGAACAGGCCCGAGATATTCCTGCGGACCGATTGAACATTCGCAGGAGGAACGCTGAGCACTCTTGGCGCCCGCTTTTTTGATTCCCTTTCACGGTTAAACACTTCCTATTCACAAACACCATGCTGCCTGATTCTATCGATTTGTGGCCCTGGCGCCAATAACCTAGGCCGGTTTTGAAATTGTGACGAAAACCAAACGAAGCTCTACTTAAGAGGGCTTTAGGTGGGTTAAGCGACTTAAAGGCAAGCATAGCACGTGTCGAGGTTCGATGAAAGCCTACCGATGGAGGTAAGCCTATGAAACGTTACAGAGCATGTTTCCACGACCACAAAGTGGCCATTGAAGTTTTTGATCCCCAAAACCAAACGCTCAAGCTTTTGGACTGGCTAACGATGCCAGAAGACCGTCGCGATGACGTACGCATGAGCGCAGCCAACCGGCGCCTGTTGTCATAGGAGCAAAATCATGGAATACAACGAACTGGAACTCGCACGCTGGGCTGACG
>Ga0206819_10189_pt3 | contig 18022 bp, 15 predicted proteins | sample Alteio_BWOrgCont_87_FD_152855 | JGI IMG/M metagenome (GOLD analysis project Ga0206819, IMG submission 152855) | Enriched cells from forest soil in Barre Woods Harvard Forest LTER site, Petersham, Massachusetts, United States -... | ecosystem: Environmental > Terrestrial > Soil > Temperate forest >... | reverse complement strand
AAACGTCTGACGGATATCGTGCTGGCGGGAGCGGCGCTGATTATTCTGACGCCGGTGATGCTGGTGGTCGCCCTGATCATCCGGCTGACGTCGCCCGGACCGGCTATTTTCCGGCAGGTGCGCTGCGGGCTGAACGGGCGGACTTTCGTGTTCTACAAATTCCGCTCGATGCAGGAAAACGCGCACGAGATGCGCGAATCGCTGAGGCACCTGAGCAAGCGCGACCTGGCCATGAAAATCCCCAATGACCCGCGGCTGACGGGCGTCGGAAAATGGCTGCGCAAGTTTTCGGTGGACGAATGGCCGCAGCTCTGGAACGTGATGAAAGGCGACATGTCGCTGGTGGGACCGCGGCCCGCGGTTCCCGAAGAGGTGGAACAGTATCAGCGCTGGCAGCGCCGCCGTCTGCGCATGCGTCCCGGCCTGACTTGCCTGTGGGCGGTATGCGGCCGCGACGCGGTGGATTTCGAAACGTGGATGAAGTTGGACATGCAATATATCGACAGCTGGTCCTTGGCGCTCGACTGGAAGATTATTCTGCGGACCATCCCGCAAGTGATCAGCGGTCGCGGAGCGCACTAGAAAGACAGCAGCGTTTGTCTGCGGCCAAGATCGGCGTTTCGGTACACTGAAACTTCTATGCATCTGGTCCCCACTCATGATGAAGTCGTCGACCTGCTCCGTCGCACCGGTGGCTTGCGGACGGGACATTTCGAATACAACAACGGCCTGCACGCCGACGAATATCTGCAGGTCGCGCTGACCATGCGGTATTACGAGGCCGCGAAAATATTGAGCGTCGGATTATCGCGCCAGTTGCGCGCGAATTCCGAAATCCGGGCGATCATCCCGGAGCTCTCGATTGTCGCGCCCGCGGTCGGTGGTCTTCCCGTCGCCTATGGCGTATGCGAGGCGCTTCGCGCGCACCAGGTCTACTGGGGCGAGCGCGAAAATGCCAATGAACCGCAACGTTTTCGCCAGTATCTGGAGCTCAAGAAGGGCGAAAAAGTGCTGCTGGTCGACGATATCCTGCGAACCGGCAAGAAGCTGGCCGAGTTGAAGGAGTTGGTGGAATCGGGCGGCGGTGAAGTGGTGGGCCTGGCGGTAGTGATTTATCAGCCCAACCCGACTACGCTCAGCTTCGATCCGCTGCCGTTTTATTATCTGGCCAAGCTGGACGCGACCTATTATAAGGACGCCGGCTCATGCGAACTGTGCAAGAAGGGCGTGGCCGTGGACAAGGTTCTGGTCTAGTGTTTTCCCGGCGGGTTTTTCTCTTCACGCCGCTGGCGCTGCTGGGCGCCGAAAAAAAGCCCAACGTGGTCCTGGTGATCGCGCGGGGCTGGCGAGGAGTGGCGACGCCGTGGTCGGACAACACGGACGTGCAGGCTCCGAATCTGGCCAAGTTCGCCGAAAACGCCGTCGTGTTTCCGCGGACCTACGCCTGCGATCCGCAAACCGATCCGGCGCGGTCGGGAATCCTCACGGGACGCTATCCGCACGTGAACGGCGTGATCACCGACGGTGCGGCGATGCGCGCGGAAGAAGTTACGCTCGGTTCCGTGTTGAAAGTGGCGGGTTATCACCAGCTGGAAGGAATAGAAGCGCTGCAGGCCGGCGCGGCGTCACCATTTTTCCTCAGCGTGAATCTGGAAGTGCCGCGGATTTCGAAGGCGGCCGACGGGTCTAAACTCCACATTCGCAGCAACGTTCCGCGTGAGCTGGAATTACAGGCCCTGACCGAACTGGCCGATCGTTATGGCGGGTACACGGCGATGGATGAGGAGTTCGGAAAGCTGCTCACCGCCCTGGATCGAACCAGCGCGGCGAGCGACACGATCGTGGTGTTCACGTCGGATCACGGCGAACAGATCGGCTCGCACGGAATTGAGGGATCGCAGGTGGCCTACGAGGAATCCGTGCGGGTGCCGCTGGCCATCCGGTTTCCGCGCGTACTGAAGGCCGAGGCGAACGACGTGGTGGCCTCACAGGTCGACATTGTGCCAACCGTGCTGGGGCTGGTCGGAGAGCCGGCGTTTGAAGGCGTCGAAGGGCATGACCTTTCGCCGCTTCTGCTGGGCGCAAAGGCTGATCGTCCCGAGTTCGTATTCGCGGAAGGCAAAATCGGCCAAAAGGACGAATGGCGGATGGTGGTGGTAGGGACCGACAAGTTGGTAGCAGACGCCGCGGGCGCGGTTTCCGGGCTCTACAATCTGTCGAGCGATCCGTACGAGATGAAAAATCTGGCTGCCGACTCGTCAGTGCAACTCAAGCGCGACGAATTGCTGGCGACGCTACGGGCGGCGAAATCACAACTTCTCGATTTCAAGCGGCGGTAAGTCTTCATGGCCGCAGATTCACACAGATGCACACGGACAATTCTAATCTTATCGGCGTGAATTGGCCTGCATCTGCGGCTCAGCGTCAGGCCGCGACCGCTGCCGCTGCTCTCTGACGGCGCAGCATGTCGCCCAGAATCGTCCGCGACCCCATGAACAGCACGAAAGCGAGCAGCACGTTCACGATCGGAATCACGATCATCGCCTGCTGTAAACCGCTAGCGCGCGCTGCTTCGGTGATCACTGCGGAGCCCGCCGCCTGGGACGCCAGCTTTGCGTAGTGATCGCTCAATCCGCCGGTGATGATCGACCCGAAGGACGCGCCGCACAGGTACATCGCCATGAAATACAGTGCCATGGTGGTGCCGCGCTGCGACGGCGAAACAATATCCTGTATCGCTGAGTACACCAGGCCGTAGTACGTGTTGAGCGACGCGTACAGGACGATCCACAGGATCACCGCGACCGAAAGCTCCGTGGCGATGCCGGCGTAATAAGCGAACGGCGCGCCGATGAAGGTGAAGGCGGCGCACATCCACAAGCGGCCGTTCTTATACGAACGGATAATGTGATCGCCCACCCAGCCGCCAATCAAACCGCCCGCGATTCCGCCGATCAGGTACACGTACCCGGTTTGAATCCCCGCCTGGCCGACGTCCAGATGGTAAATGCGTCCGAACATGGCCGGCATGAACGTGCCGATCGCATACATGTTGAAATTGACCAACGCGCCCGACGCGATAATCCACCACAGCGTAGGAATTTTCAGCACCACCCACATCGACCCGGTATGCACCGGCTCGCGATGCGTTTCCGATTCGCCGCGTTCCGGCTCACGCAGCATGAAAAGAGCTGGGATCAGCAGCAGCGCGGGAGCGGCTGCGGCGATCATCGCCACTCGCCATCCGTAGGCGTGCGCAATGGGTCCGCTAAAAAAATAACTGAGCGCGCCGCCGATGGGCACTCCGAGCATGAACAGCCCCAAAACGCGCGCGCGCCTCGTGGGCGGCACCAGGTCGCCCAGCCAACTGGTCGCCGTAGGAGCGCAAGCCGCTTCGCCGACGCCCACCCCGAGCCGCGCAATCAGCACCATGCCGTAGTTGGCGGCGAAGTAGGTGAACGCGGTAAGCGCGCTCCACACCGCGATGCCCCAGGCGAGCAGCCGCTTCCGCGACCACACATCGGCGACGCGCCCCAGGGGCACGCCGATGATGGCGTAGAGCACCGTCATGGCCGTGGTCAACAGGCCGATTTGAAAATCGGTGAGGTGAAATTCCTTGCGCATCGGCTCCACCACCGCGCCCGCAACGTTGCGGTCGTAGAAGTTGAGGATGTTGATCAAAAACAGGGTGATAATGGCGAACGTGGCGGTTTTTCGCACAGACGGCCATGCTATCACGAAAAACGCAAGGACCTAATGGGCCCCCATAGCCGGCCCCGACCCTCGCTTGGGACGCCGCATGAAGAATGCCAGCGGTACCACCGCCAGGCATCCCAGTCCATACAGCCAGATGGTATCGATGTACGCCAGCCACGCGGCTTGAGCCTGTAGCAGTCCGTACACGCGCGCATAGGCCATTTGTGTCGCCGTCGCGGCATCATAGCCGGCCTGCGTCATGGCGTGCGTCATAGCTGCCACGCTCGATTGAAAAGCGTTGCTGTACTGGCTGGTATGCGACGACAAAACGTTTTGATGGAATTGCGTGCGACGGGCCAGAATCGTTTCGAGCGCCGCGATCCCGATGCTCCCGCCCATATTGCGCGCCAGGTTGATCATCCCGGAGATGTTATTGTTCTTCTCCATCGGCACGCCCACGTACGTCATGGTCTGGATGGGCACGAACAGGAACGCCACGCCGATCATCTGGTACACACGCATCATCACGATGGCTCTCATGTCCATGTCCTGGTTGACGGTGGTCATGTGCAATAGCCCGATGCCCGCCATGGCGAAGCCGAACGCAATCATCCACCTCGGATCCACCTTGTTGATCATTTTTCCGATGAAGGGAAGCATGATAATAATCACGATCGCGCCGGGCGAAATCACCAGTCCGGCCTGCTCCGCCGAATATCCCATCAACGTCTGCACCAGTTGCGGCAGCAGCACGGTCGCGCCGAACAGCGCCGCGCCCAGCATGAACATCATGATGCACGAAATGGAAAAATTGCGATTCTTGAATAATCGAATATCGATAATCGGATGGGGATGATAATATTCCCAGAAAATCGCCGTAATAATACAGACAGAAGAAATAATCTGGAACCAAAGGATGAACGGCGACGAAAACCAGTCCTCCCGCTGCCCTTTGTCGAGCACCACCTGCCCCGCGCCCACGCCCACCGCGATTAACCCGAGGCCCACGTAATCGACCTTCCCCGCCTTTCCCGTCATGGCCTTCAAGTGCGGCGGATCCTCCACCAGCCGGTAGGTCAGGATTAAAGAAACAATGGCCACTGGAACATTGATAAAGAAAATCCAGCGCCAATCGAAATTATCCGTGATATATCCGCCCAACGTGGGGCCGATGGCCGGCGCCAGCACTACTGCCATTCCGTAAATCGCGAAGGCCATGCCGCGCTTTTGCGGCGGGAAGGTATCGGCCAGAATCGCCTGCTCGCTGGGCGCCAGTCCGCCTCCGCCCAGACCCTGAATCACGCGGAACAATACCAGCATTGACAGAGACGTTGCGAAACCGCACGCGAGTGAGCTGATCCCGAACAGCACCACGCAGGTCATGTAAAACCGTTTGCGTCCGAAGCGCGTCGCCAGCCACGCGCTGATCGGGAGGATCACTGCGTTCGCCACCAGGTATGAGCTGAGCACCCACGCGCTTTCATCCGTGCTGGCCGAAAGCGTGCCGGCGATGTGGGGCAACGCCACGTTGGCGATGCTGGTGTCCAGCACCTCCATGAAGGTCGCCATGGTCACCACCAGCGCGATGATCCACGGGTTATGCTTCGACTTCCAGACCGCTGGCGCGATGGGCGGAGCCGGTAGTGTGGTCGCGCTCACTGGACCCGCACCGAAGGCTCTACCGACATGCCCGGCCGCAGCAGGTGATCCTCATTCTGCCCCGGATCGAGGGCGATGCGCACCGGAATCCGCTGCACCACTTTTACGTAATTGCCCGTCGCGTTTTCGGGTGGCAGCAGGCTCATCTTGGCGCCGCTCGCGCCGGCCACGCGCAACACTTTTCCGCTGTATTCGCGATCGTAGGCGTCCACCTTGATCTTCACCGGCTGGCCCACCCGCATTCTCTGGAGCTGCGTCTCCTTGAAGTTCGCCGTGATCCAGATGCCTTCAAGAGGCACCACGGCCATCAACTGCTGCCCCGGCGAAACATTGTTGCCGACTTCGACGTTTTTCCGCGCAACGATGCCGGTGACCGGCGCGACAATGGTCGCGTATTGCACATTCAGCTCGGCTTGCGAAAGCATTGCTCGCTGCTGCTCCACCTTCGCCGCCATGGATTGCACCTTGGATTCGGTGACCTTCACCTGTTCCGGACCGGTCATCGCGCCGGCCACCGTGGCTTGGGCCTGATCCACTCTCGCGCGCGCCTGTTTGATGGATTCCTCGGCGGCGGAAATATTCTGCTGGGCTTCGTTCACCAGCGCCTTTTGCGCATCCAGAGTCGCGTGCGCCGATTCCGCGGCGGCCACGGCCTGATCGTACTGCTGCTTCGAAATTTCGTCTTTGTCGACAAGCAGTTTGTATCGTTGGAGATCGGCCGCGGCTTTGGCGTTATTCGCTTCGGCGACGCGCACGTTGGCCTGCGCGGTCGCGAGCCTCGCCTTGGCTCCGCCTAACTGCTGCTGCGCGCCGCTCAATGCCGCACTGGCGTCCGCGTGTCCCGATTTCGCTCCAGCCAGCGTGCTGTTGGTGGTGACCGACGTGATCGGCACATCCGTGCGGGAGCTGGCCAGCGCCGCCACCGCGTCGGCCAGATCGGCCTTGGCTTTTTCGACCGCGACTTCGTAATCCTTGGGATCCAGCCGCACCAGCACGTCGCCGGCTTTGACCATCTGCTCGTCTTCAATCAACACTTCGGAAACGTGTCCGGAAACGCGCGGACTGATCGAGTAAATTTGCCCGTCGACCTCGGCGTCGTCAGTGGTTTCGAACTGCTGCGCGTTTTTCCAGAACACATAACCAGTGCTCGCGAGGGCGATCACCGCCAGCGCGATGACCACTCGCACCACGACCGTCTTGCCGCTGGTCCTGGTCCGGACAATTGCATGAACTTCTTTATCGATCGCCACTTATTTACCCCCCATGTATTGCTTCAAATTGGTTTCAGTGGCGCCCATTGCGCGCGCCAGCGACACCTTGGCCTGATTATGTGAATAGATGCTGGAGATCACGCTTTGATTCGCGTTGGCCACCGACTCCTGCGCCTGGACTACTTCAATGTTATCGGCGACCCCTGCCGTGAAGCGGTCGCGCGCCTGCGTAAGCGTTTGATTCGCGAGGATTAAATTATCCCGCGCCACGGCGACTTGATCCGAAGCCGTTTTCAGATCCAGCAGCGCCGCACGGATTTGAAAATCGATTTGCCCGCTCAGATCGGCCATCTCATTCTTCCGCTGCTGGATGGACGCATCGGCCTGCTCGACGTCAGAACGGATTTTGCCGGAGTCCCAGATGTTGAATTTGAGCGACCCGGTGACCTCGAAGGTCCCATGCGAATTCGCGAAGCTGCTGCCGGTATCGCCGTAATTGGCGTCCAGGCCCAGCGTGGGATATCGCTGTGCCCGCGCTGCATCGCGAGCCATTTCGGCGGCGCGCACCTGCATCTGAGCGCTCAAATAATCACTGCGCGTTTCAAGCGCGTGGTGAAGCGCATCGCCCGGCGCGATTCCCTCCAGCGCCCGGAACGGAATCGTTTCACTCAACGCGAAATCCTGCCCGATGGGCAAGCCGATCGCGCGGCCCAACACCAGCTTGTCGTGGTCGAACTGATTCTGCTGCGCCAGCAGCGCCTGTTGTTGAGTTTTCAACTCCACCTCCGCGCGCAGTTCGTCGATGGCCGGCGAAACACCAGCCACATGCTGGTCCCGCGCCCGCTCATACAGCGCCTGCGCCGTCTGCACTTGAGCCTTCGTCGCCTCCACCCGCGCTGCGTCTGCGATGATTTGCAGATACGCGGAAGCCACCGCCTGCACCACCAGGTCGCGCGCATCCTGCACCGAAAGCTGCGCCGCTTTCAGATTCTGATCGGCCGAGCGCTTGTTTTTCCATGCCGTCCAGTCGAACGCGGTCTGCGACATGCTCGCGCGCGCGTCGTTGTAGCCGAACGGTCCGATCACGCTGGGCACGCCCGGAAAGTGGAAGCCGAAAGACGCGAGATCGATCTGCTGCTCGGTTCCCGAAATGCTTCCCTGAACGTTGGGCAATAAATGGGAGAGCGCGCGACGCCGCTCCGCCTGTGCAATCGCGGTTCCGGTGTTGCGCACCAGCAGCCCGAGATTGGTTTTCAATCCCCGATCAATCGAGTCCTGTAATGAAAGCGCAATCGGCGTCGAGCTGGCCTCACCAGTCGGCACGCTGCCTTGAAATTGTTGCGAGGAAGACTGCACAAGCCCCGGCTGTTGTGGCAGTGTAGCCGACGCTGTAGATGGCGCGGGAGGCGTAGCCGGCCCCTGTCCAAACAGCGACAGCCCAAGTGCTGAAAATACGATGAAGGTTCTCATTTAGACCCCGTGACTTGATTCACGACTTCCTGCGTGAGCAGACCTGCCGCCAGGAATTTAGCGCCTTCGTCATGCATTCGACGCAGCAGCGCCTCACCAGCGTGATCGATAAAGGTTACGCATCGCAGATCGACCGCGATCGGCCCGGATGGATGAGCAATTCTCGCATCTCGCCAACATTTATCCAGCTCTTCCACCCAGCCTTCCACCAGCCGCCCGCAAACGCTGAGCGTGACCGCGCCAGGCCTTTCCTCCACCTGAGCCTTCATCATGGGAGCTAGTAGGTGCAACTGAAGCTCCGATAGGAAGCCTTTATTTTTCTTATACTTAGATAAACAGCCAGGGATGGTGTGTGCCGATATATCGGCGAGTGATCGAATGTCGGCTACCGCGCGCCGATCTGGCGTTGCACTTTGATCCCGAGCTTCTCCATCTTCGATTGCAGCGTGCTCCGCTTCAAACCCAGCATGGCGGCTGCGCCTTTGGGGCCGCCGACGATCCATTTCGATGCGGTCAACGCTTCGACAATGTGGCGGCGTTCGGCTTCGGCCATGGGAACCACGCTTCCATCCGGCGTCTGTGCGGATTCGTCCAGCGCGTCCTTGGGAATGCGGAGGCGTTTGCCTTGCGTCACGATCACGCTGCGTTCCAGCACATTGCGCAGCTCGCGGATGTTGCCGGGCCAAGTGTAGTTCACCAGCGCCGTCATCGCCTCAACCGGTATCGACTCGATGGGTTTGCGCATGCGCGTGGAGAATTCCTGGACGAAGTAGCGGACCAGCGTCGGGATATCTTCGCGGCGCTCGCGCAGAGGCGGAATGGTGATGGGGAAAACGTTGATGCGATAGTACAGGTCGGCGCGGAAACGCTGTTCCGCGACCATCGCCTTGAGGTCCTGATTGGTCGCGGCGACCAGTCGGAAATCGGATTCGATGGTGCGCGATCCGCCCAGGCGCTCGAAACGGCCGTCCTGAAGCACGCGCAGCAACTTCGGCTGAAGCTCCAGCGGCAGCTCGCCGATTTCGTCCATGAACAGAGTGCCCCGATGGGCCAGCTCGAATCGTCCGATGCGCGCCGCCAGCGCTCCGGTGAAGGCCCCTTTTTCGTGGCCCAGCAGCTCGCTTTCGAGCAGTGCGGCCGGAATTGCCGAGCAGTTGAGCTTGATGAATGTTCCATGATTCCGTCGGCTCAACTGGTGAATCGCGCGCGCGACCAGTTCTTTGCCGGTTCCGGTCTCACCCTGGATCAGGACCGTCGAATCGGTCGGCGCCGCGGTCTGGATCTGCTGGAGCACCTCACGAATGGCGGGACCCGATCCCACGATTTCGTCGAACCGGTACTCGGCGCGGATCTCCTCTTCCAGATAGACCTTCTCGTCTTCGATCTTGCGCCGCAATTCGCGGATTTCCTGAAACGCCAGAGCGTTTATGACTGCGATCGTGACCTGGCGCGCGATGTGGTCCATCAACTCGCGGTCTTCAGGAGTGTAGGCGTCGAGCGAGCGCGACGAAAATCCGAGCGAACCCAGGTGCTTTTCGCCGCGCGAGAGAGGCGCCCAATAGCCGCTGAGCAGCCCGTGGCGCGCAATGCGCTCCATCACGTCGGGGCGGAAGCGGGTTTCATTTCGCAGATCGGGAACGTAGAGCGGCTCACCGCTAGCCAGCAGAATTTCGGTCGGCGTGCCCTCGAGCGGCAGATCGGCGCCGAGCGGCAAACCCAGGTCGTCGCCGCCGGCGATCGCCTCCAGCCAGCCTGTCCCTTTTCGCTGGTCGTAGCGCACCAGCAGCAGGTAGTCGAAGCGCATCACCGGCTGGAGCGAGGCCCACAAAGTTCGAAGCAGCGTATCGTAATCGCGGCAGGCGATGAACGCTTCGGAGGTTTCAAGAAGAGCCCTGTATTTCAGGGTGCTGAGATCGGCGGGCACGAGCTACTTCTATTTTACGATGATGCACGCGGCGCCGCTGTGAAACGCACTATGGTGGTGAAACGAGCGCCGCTGCATCGACACCAAAGTCAATGAAACGAAAAGCCCTCGCGGCGCGCCTAAATGAAATCGTGCCTACGCAGGGTGTCAACTGTTAAAATAGCCGGAGACTCGTTTCACCCAATCTTTTCAATGAGGAACAAGTGAAGTTGACATTTTTGAGCGGGATCGTTTGCGTTCTTTTCGGTGCATTGGCGGGGTTCGCCCAACAGCCGCCCCCCTCCGGGGAGCATCCTTTAGTACAGGACCAGCCGGCTTCACAAGACCAGGCGGCATCACCCCAGGACCCTCCGGCGCAAACACCGCCGCCCGCGCAGCAACCGCCTCCACCGGCGCAGCAGCCGCCTCCACCGGTCACCGCGCCGGGGACGCCGTCCATCCCCAAGCCGGTTGTCCAGCTTCCGCCTCCGGTTCCGACCCAGACGCCTACTCCGCCGCAGGAACGCGATACCGGCGGCGACACGTTCTCCATCATGGCCCTGTACTGGCTGAACAATGACCAGCCGGTGATGCGCGGAGGCGCGGGCGATACCACTCTCCTTCAAGGGAACTTGCACTTTACCGGAAACAAGAAATACGCGTACGCCGGCGTGGTCACCATCCCTACCAGCCGTGAAAACAGCCTGGAATTTACCTATTGGCGAAAACAGGGCTACGGGACCAGCGTGATCGGGGATACAACCTATAACTTCTTCGGCAACAATTTCGCGCCGGGCGATTCGGTCCTGACGCGATACACGCTGGAGGGGCTGAAGCTGAGCTGGAACTACCTCACCTGGCCGTATCCTTCCAACGGAGCCAAGCTCCGCATCAAGACGCTATGGGAGGTGCAATACGTCGGCATTGGGACCACCTTTGATGCGCCCGCCGATCCCGACGCCATCCCCACCAACGGCAACAAGAGCGTGATTCTTCCCACGCTCGGCTTGGGCGTCGAGTATCATCCCGCGAAGCACCTCCGGTTGGAGGCGAAAGCCTCCGGGTTCGGGATTGTCCATCATTCCGATATCTGGGACGTGCAGGCTTCCGTGGTGCTGCGGTATGGCAGACTCGAGTTTTTCCTGAGCGAAAAAGGATATCACTACAAGACCTCGCCGCAGGGCGACCAGTACTTCACGCAAACCATCCTGGGTCCAGTTGGCGGCGTGCGCTTCATGTTCAAATAAGCCTGGCTTCAGTACCGGCGTTCGTGGCGGACGCTGAATACTCTGGACGTTCTCCGATCGATCACGCGCGCGGCTCACGAGCGCCAAACGGAACCGCGACTGTCAAGGAGCGGAGCAAGTCCGGAGTTTCACGAATCGCCGCATTTTCGTTCTGAATCACCCGGCCGACGGTCTTGCCGTCTGTCTCCGAACGAGAGAGCCGCCGGTAAACCAGTGGGTGGGAAAACAACCGCTCAGCGGCCCATCTCGGCCCAGCGCTGTGGACGGCGGACCAGCAAATAGAGCAGCGCACCGATGAAGTTCGCAAACAGGATGATGAGCACCCAGATCAGCTTGGTATTCCCCTGGTCGGATTCGCGCGTGACGCAATCGACCAGCATCCAGACCCACAGCGCCATGGTCATTACCACGAAGAACACCAAAAAGCCTTCGAAGATCATGCGACTATGTTGCCAATTTTCAGATGACGCGCGCAATGCTATGGAGTCGGCAGGACTGCCAGCCTCACGATGAACCTCTAACGGAATCGGGAGCGCGCCAGGAGCCATAATTTTTCCCAGGTGGGGACGCGCACGCGGCGCGACAGAACGTCGTAATCCGAGGCGACGATCCGGTCGAGAAGCCGTGAGTAGATTCCGATCAGCGCACGCAGACTCGGGCGGCTGGAGGGATCGATCAATTCCGTCAGCGGAGCCGATTCGCGGTAGTATTGCCGGGCGCGCTGCGCTTCGAATTCCATCAACCTCTGGAATGCTTCGGCGGGTTCGAAGGTCTTCGGCGAGACTTCGAATCTTTCGAAATCTTCCGCGGGAATGTAGACGCGGCCTTTTTCGGAATCCTCGCGAACGTCGCGCAAGATGTTGGTGAGCTGAAACGCGATGCCGCATTTTTCCGCCAGTTCCAACGCGCTGGAGTCCTTAAACCCGAAAATGTGGATGACGGTGAGACCCACCACGCTCGCCACGTGATAACAGTAGCGATACAACTGGTCGAAAGTCTGGACCGCGCGCGGCTCCAGATCGGAGCTGACGCCTTCGATCATTTCGAAAAAATACCGGTGCGGGATTTTGTAGCGATCGACCGAATCCGCAAAGGCCGGCCACACGGGATGGTCAGGAGCGCGGCCATTCAGCGCCAATTCGAGATCCGCGCGCCAGCGTGCGATGGCGGCGGCGCGGTCGGGTACGTTCTCGTCATCGCTCAGGTCGTCGCAATACCGCATGAAAGCGTAGATGGCGCACATGGCCCGGCGCTTGGGCTCCGGCAGCAGCAAGAATGAGTAGTAGAAATTCTTGGCTTGGGATCGCGCGACCTTTTCGGCCCACGCATACGATTCGTCGAGCTTCATGCGGCGCGTGAAAAGGCGCGGCGGCGAAGAGCGCCGAGGAGAATGCCCACGCGCTCGATTTTTGAAATCGCCGGCCGCGCGGCCAGCACGTTGTAATCCTGACGCTGGATCTTGTCGAGCACCTTCAACCCGCCGCGGCTGAATAATTCGAGATCGATCGCCAGGCGCCGGTCCACCCGATCGATCAGCGGCAGGCCGCGCAGGAACAAGTCGCGGGCGACGTCCACGGCTTCCTTCATGGCCGCGCGGAAATGATCGTCGAAGCGGCGCTCCGCGATCGCGTCCACCGACGTCCCATGCTTTTCGAGCAGATCAAGCGGCAGGTACACACGGTCCTTAGCCCAATCCACCGTCACGTCTTGCCAGAAATTGGCGAGCTGAAGAGCCGTGCAGGTAGCGTCAGACAATTCAAAAAGCGCGTCATCATGATACCCGCACAAGCCCAGCACCAGGCGGCCGACGGGATTGGCGGAATAACGGCAATACGCGAACACATCCTCAAAGGTCTGGTACCGCGTGACCGTCTGGTCCGATTCGAACGCCTGGATCAGATCGTCGAACGTTTTGATGGCGAGATTGTACCGTTGGGCGGTTCCTCGGAGGGCAACACAAACGGGATGGGTGGCCTCGCCCGCGTACATCTTGCGAAGTTCGCCGCGCCACCACGCCAGCAGGCGGAGACTCTCGGACGTATCGCCGACTTCATCGCCCAGATCGTCGGCCCAGCGGCAGAAAGCGTAGACATTGTAGAAATCCTGGTGCAGACGCTTGGGCAGAAGAAAGCTGACTACGTGGAAATTTTCGTAGTGACGCGTGGCCAGCCAGCGCGTGTAGGCCAGCGATTCATCCAGCGTCCAGACTCGATGAGGATCAACCGACGCGAGAAAATCGATGGGCGCGGCGAACACGTTAAGGGATAATCGCCGTCTTCAGGTGCCCGTTGTGGCTCATCAGATGTTGCATCACCGCCAGCAGGTTCACCAGCGGCTCCACCCGGTTCACCATGTCCTTGGCGGAAACGTATCCGCGCGAAACCACGTCCAGCGCTTTGCGGACCAGCGCGGGCGAGTGATGGAAACTGGCTTTGCAGGTGAGCTCGGAATAATGCAGCAGGTTGGTGTCGAGCTTGATTTCGGTTCCGCTGGGGCAGCCGCCGAAGAAGTTGACCACGCCACCGCGGCGCAGCAGACGAATGGCCAGTTGCCAGACTTCGGGAACGCCGACGGCTTCAATCACCACGTCGGCTCCGCGTCCGCCGGTCATGGCGCGGACCGGACCCAGCACGTCGGCGCCGTCGCGATTCTCCACGGTTTCATCGGCGCCCATGTTGAGCGCGCGATCAAGCTGCGTCTGCCGGCGGCCGATGGCGATCACACGCGCGTTGTAAATCGCCTTGGCGACGCGCACGAACATCATGCCGATGGGACCCAGGCCGATGATGGCGATGGTATCGCCGGCCTTGACGCCGGTCTCTTCCAGACCGCGCAATACGCAGGCCAGCGGCTCCACCAGCGCCGCGTCCTGATAGCTTACGTGCTCCGGAACTTCATACATGTTCTTCTGCACGATGCGCGCCGGAATGCGGATGTATTCGGCGTAGGCGCCGTTATTGAATAACAGGTCGGGGCACAGGTTTTCCTGGCTGCGCTGGCAGAAATAGCACGTGCCGCAGGGAGCCGAATTGGCCGCGACCACGCGCTGGCCGACGTGAAAACCGCGGACTTCCGGACCCATCGCGACAATGTCGCCCGCCAGTTCGTGACCGAACAGCGCCGGAGGCTGAATCATGCGCGCGTGATATCCGCGGCGAAAGACCTTGACGTCGGTGCCGCAGGTCAGCGCGGCTCGCACGCGCACCAACACGTCGCCCGCTCCGAGCATAGGAACGTCGACAGTCTCGATTTGCAGGTGCTCCTTGCCGTACAGGACGGCAGCCGTCATCTGCGAAGTCACTTAATTTATCACCTCTGAGGCTGTACTACTATCTTCAACGATTCGTTAACAGGATGCAACGCGAGTTCAATTCCCTCATGGATGCGTCCCAGCGGAAAACGGTGCGAAATCAACTGCTCCACCGGCAGCGCGCCCGAAAATACCAGATCGGCAGATTCCTTCTGCAAATCCACCGACGCGCTGTAGGATCCGCATAATACGCGTTCTCCCATGCACACGTCAGCGCCGGAAACTTCGATGCGCTCCTGATGCGAGGTCTGCGCGAAAAGTAGAATCCGCGCGCCCGGACGGGAGCTGGCCACCGCCTGCTCGACAATTCCACGCGCCGATGCAGCGACAATGGCGAGATCCGCGCCTCGGCCTTCAGTAATCGCTCGTACGGTCTTATCCAGATTTTCATCGCGCGGGTCGAAGGCGCATTCGGCGCCGAATCTCAGCGCCAGTTCACGACGCTCCGGCATTCCATCGGTAGCGACAATTCGCGCGCCGGTGCGGGCCACCATCATGGTGAAAATCAACCCGATGGGACCCTGGCCAAGAATCACCACGACGTCTTCGGGCTGCGGGTTGAGCTGTTTGATCCCCTTGAGGCACGTGTTGACCGGCTCGACAAAACAGGCCTGATCGAAGGACACGCCTTCCGGGATTTTCTCGACTCCCTGCTCGACAATCCAGTCCATGGCGCGGACGTATTGCGAAAATCCGCCGCCGGCCGGTTCGTAGCCGGCCGTCACGCCGACCTTCTTATACACCGGGCACTGGGCGTACAGCTTGCGCTGGCAGTAAAAACATTTTCCACAGGGAATGTGGTGGAACACGATCACGCGGTCGCCGGGAGAAAATCGCGTGACGCCGGCGCCCACGGCAGCGACGACGCCGGCGGTTTCATGTCCATAAATCCGCGGCGGCGCCAGTAGATTGTATTCGATTTTCTTGAGATCGGTATGGCAGATGCCGCAGGCTTCGACGCGAATCAGCAGCTCGCCCGGCCCGATTTCGGGTACGGGAACGGAGGCAACTTCCACCAGGCTTGCGCCGCGATACACGGCGGCCTGCATGGTTAACGTGTCGACGGCTTGGGCGACGATGCTACAGTCCGCGAGTGACAAAGAATTCCCCTAAGGACTCGGCTGCGATCTTGCAGTTCCGATCGAGACGCATCAGCGCCGGAATCGCCGTGAATGGCTTCTGAAAGGCGGCGAGCGCGATGCGGGTCCGCGAAAAACGGCCGCGGGCGTCGCGATACAGGTTGAAATCGAGCGGCATATCCTCGGACGCAACGTCAGAGACGGCGCGCACGGAACGAAACGGAACTTGCCATTCGTGAGCTTTCTGCGCAACCCCGGCCGACTCCATGTCGACCGCAGCGGCGCCGGTCTTTGCGCGCAAGCCGGCTTTTTCGGCCGACGTCACCGCCACGCGATCGGCGCAGAACAAGCTGCCCTCAACGATATCGCCGATGCGCAGCGCCGGATCGAGAGCGCCGCAAAATCCCGTGCTTACCATTCCGCTCACTTCGACTCTGTTCTCCAATGCCTGCTCAACAGCTTCCCTGCCCGGCCCGTTGGCCACCATGAGCCAGCGGTCACCCCGGAATTGCGACTCGACGGCGAACTCAGCCCGCCACTCGAGCTTTTTATACCCCGCTCGTTTCATCACACCATCGAACTCGCGGCGTTCAGACGCGACCAACAGCCAGGTGTTCATCGCCTACATAACCATTCATACGAAACCAATCCACCGCGCGTTCGAGCGCAGTCTCCGCACTCCCCGGCGCATATCCCAACTCGCGTGCGGCCTTTTCGTGACTCACCCACATTTTCTGCTTCGCCATCCTCACGCCATCGAGCGGCGCCAGCGGTTCTTTTCCCGTGATTCCAGCCCATGCAGTGGACGCCGCTCCGAAAGCAAACGCGACTATATAAGGTACGCGCATTTTAGGCGCCGGTTTCCCCACCATCCGCGCCAGCTTCGAAAAAATCTGTTCGAGAGTGAGGTTTTCCGCCCCCAGAATATATCGTTCCCCCGTTTTTCCCCGTTCGAGCGCTAGTAAATGTCCCAGAGCCACATCGCGCACGTCCACCACGTTCAATCCTGTATCCACAAATCCCGGCATCGCTCCGCGCACGAAGTCGACCACGATTTTGCCGGTCGGCGTGGGTTTGAAATCGTGATCCCCCACGGGCGCCGTCGGATTCACGGCGACCACATCCATCCCCGAATCGAGCGCCACCCGTTCGGCTTCAAACTTCGACCGCTTGTACGGCCCCGTCATTTTTTCGATGCTGATCGGAGTCCCCTCATCGCCCAGCCCGTCCTTCAACATCCCGATGCAGCCGACGGTGCTGGTATAGACTACGCGTTCGACGCCCGCGCTGCGCGCCGCGTTCAAAAGATTTCGCGTCCCCTCCACATTCGACCGGAACATTTCTTCCGGATCGCGCGCCCACAACCTATAATCCGCCGCGACGTGGAATACCACGCCACACCCTTCCACTGCCCGCGCGAGCGAATCTGAATCCCGCAGGTCGCCCCGTACGACTTCAATCCCATCCAGTTCGCGAATCCTTGACGGATCGCGCGCCAGCGCCCGCACCCGGTCGCCGCGATCCAGCAACTTCCGCGCGACGTGCCAGCCGACGAAACCAGTAGCTCCCGTGACGAGAGTCGGCTTCACCTAACTCAAAAGCCAGCTCAGCGACTTGAACGGATCGCTGAATTTCGAATTGATTCCGTAGGCGGCCGACGGCTCATATCCGCAATGCACCATGCAATCCTGGCAGCGCGGATCGTTGCCGGTCCCGTAGTTGTCCCACGGCACTTTGGTCATCAGGTCTTCGAACGTGTCGTAATGCCCGTCGGTGATCAGGTAGCATGGGCCTTTCCAGCCTTTGACGTTATAGGTGGGCATGCCCCAGGCGGTGCATGGCAGCTCCCGGTCGCCCTTCAGGAATTCCATGTAGACCGGGCTCGAGGCCAGTGGAAAGCGCTTCGAAAACTTGTCGATATCCTTGAACTTCTCGTACACGTCCTCGCGATTCATGAAAATCTCGCGATCGTTGACGGCCGAATATCCATACGCCGGCGAGATCGCGTGGCCGTCCACTTTGAAAGTCTCCAGCAGTTCAAACAGCTGCCAGATTTCGTTCATGTCGGTTTCTTTATAAACCGTCGTGTTCGAGAAGACTTTGAAACCGGCGGCCTTGGCGGCCTTGACGCCTTCCATGGCTTCCTTGAAGACGCCCTCGCGCTCGACCGACATGTCGTGGTTCTTTTCGAGGCCGTCCAGATGGACGTTGAAGACCAGGCCGGGGTGCGGCTTGAATTCCTTCAGCTTCTTCACCAGGAACATTCCGTTGGTGCAGAGCTGGATGTATTTTCCGCGCTGTAGAATTGCCGTGACCAGCGGCGCGATTTCCGGATACAGCATCGGCTCGCCGCCGCAGATCGACACCATCGGCGCGTTGCACTCGTCAACGGCTTTCAGGCATTGTTCGAGCGACAGCCGTTCCCGGATGCTCGATTCATATTCGCG
>Ga0206819_10242_pt1 | contig 18229 bp, 16 predicted proteins | sample Alteio_BWOrgCont_87_FD_152855 | JGI IMG/M metagenome (GOLD analysis project Ga0206819, IMG submission 152855) | Enriched cells from forest soil in Barre Woods Harvard Forest LTER site, Petersham, Massachusetts, United States -... | ecosystem: Environmental > Terrestrial > Soil > Temperate forest >... | reverse complement strand
GCTCCAGAGGACCGAGCATGGAAAAGGTCGCCAAAATACAGAATATGTTTGGGAGGCGTCGGTTTCGCGGTCCAGGTGAACTTTGCTGGGAGCCAGAATCAGGACCGCAGCGGTTACCAGCGATACGGGTAGAATTGACATGAATTGCCTCCGCTTTAAGGCGAGACGCATCCGCCCTGCGCCACCGAATGCAGTGGCACAGAGCTAAACGGCTCTGTTTGTATTTTTCACAACCTATGGTTAAGAAGCGGCTGCAGACCTGCAATTTCCGAAAACGGAAACTACGAAGATACCGATAAAGACTGCAGCTTAGCGAAGTCGATCAAACTAGACCTGGGCTTCACCGAGAACGAATTACACCACGAACACCTTCGCTGGTAGGGGAGCCATCAGTGGCGGTAGTCGGCCCAGAGTTCGATTCATAGCTTAGGATTGAGGATTCACCAGATGGCCGAACACTTCATGCTCAATTTACCGAGACTGGCATTAAGAACTCTGGAAACATTCGTGTATTTTTCGGGTACTGCATCGAGCCGTCTGATCGCACCACCAATGGTGCTTGAGACATTCCTTTATTGACTCCATCCACGTTGGCAACTGAGAACGCTACTCAGCTTTTAATCGCGAATTGTCAACGAATTACACATCGTTTCGAAAAGAGAGCTCATGTCCTTGTCGTTCATATTGACTGCAAGCAAATTGAGCAGATATACGTACTTATGCCCGGAAAACGCGGCGGCTCTCTCAGTGACCGGAATCCCCTGAAGCATCTCGGACTCTTGCTCCATACAAATTCCTGAAAGCCCGTGGCAATTCACCGATCTGCGACTGATCAGTCTGCTGTTCTTGTACTGCCGCTGCGTTTCGAGCTGGTGTTCCACTAACTGCTCGAGCGATATACCTGGCAGCTGAGGGCATCGGCTGAGGGACAAATAGGCCTTGCTATTGCTTTTGAAAATCGCAACGTTGATCAGGCTCATCGCCGATTCAGGGCTTTCGATAATCCAATTCTTTGGATAATCCATATTGACAGTGCCATCAGTGCTTTGATAGCTGGATAACTCAAGCGATCTGCGGTCATTTGGTGACCGTTGCATAGATCTCTGCTGGGATGCTGAGACTGGTGTACGCGACTGCGCCCTAGATGATGCATTTGTGGTTGCCACCAAGTTATGCTCGTTTACGTCAATCTGCGACAACACCTCCTCAAGTGGCTTTCCGGTATCTACGAGAAGGACATCTCCTTCTCTTATCTCCACGTCTCTTTCTCGATGAATGTTGGTCGAATCGTAAAACAGCACACGAATACTGTGGATACTTTTGTAATGTCGCCTGAGCTCCTTCATCATGAGCAACGCGGTAATCTTGCAATCTTTACTCGAAGCGGCTGCATCGCAATATGTGGATATGGTGACTTTATTTGCAGTCAGCGTGGTATTCACCGGTCGGCCACTGTCAACAAGTTTGGACTTAGCTAGCAGGCTGTTAATCTCCGCTGGTGTCTGTCCATAGGACGGCATGATCGGTGCCAGCAGTGACAAACTAATGAGTAGCCACGGTACTGTCTTGCTCATTTGTGCATTCTTAGCGACTTGAGCTGATCCCAGTGGTCCGAAGGAGCAGCCTTTTGCTTTGGTAGCGCAGCCCGTGCGGCTGCGTTATGTGGAATAGATTGAACCGGAACGGCGGCACGACGACGTAAGTTATTCGATTGATGAATTACAGCGGCAGAAGCTGCAGTTGTCTTGATCTGATGAGCAATTGAGGCTGAGACCCCGGACTCAAGATTGTCTGCCGGCAACGGCGATTGATTGTTGTTGAGTCCGGAATGGGAATTCGCAGTCTGACTGGGGCCTCCGTTTCTTTGCATCACTGTCCAAACGCTGATTCCGGTGATGGCACCGATCGATACCGCTGCCAGCACAATCGCTCCGAACAATGAAGTGACATTACGGTAAACGCTCTCAATGGCTCTAAGCGGTTTGTTGTCTCGAGACCGTTTCTTCACCTCGTCACGGTCGTGCGGCTGCTTGACGGTGATAGATTCTCCTTTCTTGACCTTGTCCAGATCCTGGCGCAGCTCGCTGACCGACTGATATCGGTACAACGGCTCCTTGTTCAAGCACTTGAGCACTAAAGCGTCGATGCTTTCAGAAATAGATGGATTGTAGACCCGCATGCTCACGGCGGTTTCACTGACTTGTTTGGCGACTGTCGATAACACGTTTTCCCCGACCAAGGGGAGTGTCCCAGTCAACACCTCGTACATCAGACAGCCAAAGGAGTAAATGTCTGAGCGGACATCTACGTTTCCGCCCAGGCACTGCTCCGGACTCATGTAGGCTGGGCTGCCAAACACTTCACCTTCCTGGGTCAGACGTACAGCTTTATCATCGCTTCGCAAGTGCCCGGCAAAGCCAAAGTCGACAATTATAGCTGTGTCTTGTCCGTTGGTTTCCCGTTTCAAAATGATGTTGCTTGGCTTCAGGTCTCGGTGGATAATGCCATTCATGTGTGCGCAGATCAATCCAGCGCTTATCTGCAGAAACAGATCCACGGCCCTTGACTGTGCCACTTTTCCTGCGGCTTTCAGACGCTCTTCAAGATTTTCTCCTTCGACAAACTCCATAACCAGATAGGGCAAACCGTCTTTTTCTATCCCATATCCATAAACTTGACCGATATTTGTGTGACTGATCGCGGCAACGATAGCAACTTCCTGCAAAAGTCTCTTGACCGCCGCTTCTTTGTTAGCCTGCTCAGGGCGGATGATTTTCAAAGCAACAATCTGCCCGTTGGTCAAGTCGCGAGCTTTGTACACCAGTCCGATGGAACCGTGTCCAACACGAACAAGAAGCTCATATCGCTCGTCTAATATCTGCTTTTCAGAAGTCTTCTGGGCGCGCGCCGACCTAACCAAAGATTCTTGCGGCTCAGTCGGAACACCAGCTGTATCGCAACTGCAGCGAGCATCCTGGAAGATCCAGAAAGTAAGTGACCCAACCTGGCCTAGTGTCAGACCGCACCTCGGGCAGAGTGAGTCATTGGAAACCTCGGAGGATGTTTTTGCTATGCCGCCTTCACTCATGACACATCTGGCTCCATACCGCAGATACTCGCACGATATCGCGGGCAGACACAGTGCTGCACTGCGGCTGTGTTATCGTGTATCCGCCTACCGAGAATGAGCTGAGCCTGTTAAGCGTTGGAGCAAACATAACGCCTCTAATTGAGGGGGGAGCGTGTCAGTCCTGCACCCTCATTAACCATTATGACCTTCTTGGCTCCGATTCGGTATTCTCTTCAGTGTAAACCAGAAGTCGCAACCCAGTCCTGGCTCGCTTGCAACGCCGATAGTACCGCCTTGTTGTTCTACAATCGATTTGGAGATTGCCAGTCCCAGACCACTACCTCCGAGGGTTCGTGCATCGGAGAGTCGCGCCTGCTCGAACCGGTTGAAGAGTCGACTCTGAAACTCTTTAGGTATCCCTATTCCTTTGTCGCGAACTGTAATCCTAACGAGATCATCAATCGCATCGACCAATATAGTCACGGGACTGCCCTTCTCTGAGAACTTCAGTGCGTTTGAGACGAGATTGATCAATACTTGGACCGTGTACTTCTCATCCGCATAAGCCAACTGATCGTACTCAACATTCGGAACAACACTCAAAGGAATTCCGCCTCTCTCTGCCAACGCGGACAGCGTATCCAAAGACTTGCGTACTATCGAGCTGACGCGCACCTCCTCCATGCATAAATCCAATCGGCCGGCTTCCATCTTGTGGAGATCGAGCAGGCTATTAATCATACCGATCAGTCGATCAGAGGCGTTGACATTGTTTCTGGCCTTTCGCTTGAGCTCATCCTCATCTCCATCGAAACATCCCTCAGCAATCAATTCGAGAAAACATTTGATTGAAGCGAGTGGGGAGCGAAGGTCGTGCGTCATCATCGAGAGAAACTCTTCTTTCAAGCGCTCAAGCTCATGTTTCGCAGAGATGTCATCGACTACGACAAGCAGTCCTGGTTCGTCCGATTCGTACGAACCAGCAAAGGAACTCACGCTAACAGACGCTGGAAACTGGCTTCCATCAGGTCTTAACGCTGTCAACTCTTTTGTTTGATTCGAATTTGATATGGAAAGAGCTTTTGCAAATGATTCGTCAAACAGAAAGAAATCACACACACTGCGTGAATGCAAATCAGACAACCTGCATCTAAATAAGTCCAAGGCGGTTGGGTTTACGGATTTAATTACACCCGACTGGTCGGTGACGAGGAATCCCACAGGAATGACTTTGGCTAGCGTGCGAGCACGAGCATTACTTCTACGAAGGCCGTCGCGACTCCGTTTCAGTAGAGCCTTCAATTCTTCGATCGAATGATCGTTCTGCTTGCTGGAGCTAGCTCTAGCTTTTTCGATAGCCTTTTCTCCTTAACGTGGCTAATCTTCGCGGCAGCCCGCTCTGGAAGCAGATGTCGCCAGTGGGTCGTGATGCCGCCTCGTTCACTTTCTATTCGCGTTCAAAGCTGCAAACCTAGTCTTTATACCCAGGGTCTGCGTCACCCAGGCGCTAGCCTGCACCACTAGGCACCGTCGGAATGGGTGTGTTAGGAGTTTCTTGTGGAGGATTAGGCGCGATCGGTGCTGGCGACCCAGGTCCGGGCGCACCTGGCGCCGGTGCTAGCGAGTCAGGTCCGGGCGCTCCTGGCGCCGGTGCTAGCGAGTCAGGTCCGGGCGTTCCTGGTGCCGGTGCTAGCGAGTCAGGTCCGGGCGCACCTGGTGCCGGTGCTAGCGAGTCAGGTCCGGGCGCACCTGGCGCCGGTGCTAGCGAGTCAGGGCCGGGTGCTCCTGGTGCCGGTGCTAGCGAGTCAGGGCCGGGTGCTCCTGGTGCCGGTGCTAACGAGTCAGGTCCTGGCGCTCCTGGTGCCGGTGCTAACGAGTCAGGTCCTGGCGCTCCTGCCGCCGGTGCTAACGAGTCAGGTCCTGGCGCTCCTGGACCGCTGAATTGATATTGGTCGACAGCTGGTGGTGCTCCAGAGTCAGGTCCCGAAGCTCCTGGTGCCGGTGCTCCAGAGTCAGGTCCTGGCGCTCCTGGTGCCGGCGCTCCAGGAGTGCTGGCGATGTCGTTGGGAGTGGCCTGATGCGCCTCCACCTTGCCGGTGACAGGGTTGAATTGAGCCCACTGGGCGTTGGCATCCGGGCCTGTTCTGAATACAACAACGGCGGAGTCAGTGTCGGGCTTTCCACCGCAATCAACGTGTGCGTCGTACAGCTTTGGCGAATTGGGTACCGGATTTCCATCCTTGCCTACCGCTACCAGAGTGCCTGGAGGATCTCCCGGACTTAAACGGAACTGATGATTAGTCACTTGCTGTGTCTGGGGATCAACCTCAGTAGTGTTAAGTCCAGTTATCGTCATCTTTCCTTGTGCATCTGGCAGTGCATGAATTCCTAGACTACTTCCATCGCTGTACACTTGTATAAAGTTTGAAGCATTAGCTCCGTCCGGTCCACCTTTCGGTAAATCAAATATTTCTCCTTTAAAAGAACCGGGCTGGTGGGTGCCATCATATATGGTGCACTCATTCAAGATGGCGGTTATCTCTTTCTGATTGAGACCTGCGGCGCCCGAACCGCTCTGAATTTGCACTAATGCCTGCTCCAAGTTTTTCGCAAACTCCGGGTTATGCGCCAGTCTCACCGACAAGTCATTTGGGATGTCTCCAGAAGTCAGACCATCATGAGTCACTAGTTTCTTTGCATATGCGCCTGCTGTTGCATCCGCTGCTGTTCCTGTCATAGCAATACTCCTTTGCGGCCAACAAAAATGCCATTGGCGCTAACTAGATTTGGCAAACGCAAAACCGATCCTTCCTGTGAACATGCTGCGTGTGCAAAGATTGTCAGATATTCTGCACTTCACTCATTGTGAGGTTTCCGCACGAATGAATCCGGACAAATTTGTGCGTTTTTTGTAAATGCCATTCTGCGATACTCTGCGCCGGATTAACTAGCAGCTTGAAATTCACAGAAATGACATTCAGAAGCCGTCGCATCCTTCAGATCGTCCTATAGCAAAGTCAAAAGCAAGTATTTGTCACATGAAGCCGCCTCAAGGCTTTGCCAAACGCGGAGCTGCATGTTGCAATCAATTTATATGGAGGGTTTGCGCAGGAGGAAGCGAGCGCGTTCACAGAAAATTCCCTGCTCTTACCGTAATTATTTCCCTCCGCTGCATACAATCGTTTCATCAGCATTGAAACCAAATGGATTCTTTCATTTGCGGACACCGCCAGGTGTCTCGCCATACATGGAGTGATAACTTAATATGGACCTCCACCAAATTCTTAGTCTTGACGCAAACGTCGAGGCAAAACACCTAAAAGACCTGTATCAACATAACGATCGAGCTGGGTTTCAAAATGAAATCACAGATCTGCGCACTCAAAATCCGGGAGAATACAGAAATGTTATAAATGCGATGCGCAATTCTGGGAATGCGGAGACTTATCTCCCTAATGCTGATCACATCATCAATTCCATGCACGTCCATGAGGCACGCGCTGAAGGTACAGGGTTCGAAAGTGTTGGAAATGGCTATCCAGGTAACGCTGATGTCCCGGGGCCAAACAACGTACCGGTCACGAGCCTTCCGCGCAACATGATAAACAAAAATGCTACCAGCCCGAGATTCTTCCCGGTTAGGCCGGGGTAGCTACGTTTATTTAGCATTGGCAGCCCGAATCTCTCAAACACAAAGGGCTCGGGATTCAGAGTTCGACAAGGACTCATGAGACCCCTCACGGGATCGATATTACCTTTGCCAAGCGATAACGCGCAAATTATCCCTGGGAAGAGTTAACGCGAGGTACTAGATTTATGTCTGGACACGGAAATGCACACGCAGATGCTACTCGGTTAATAGAAGATGTAGCAGCCCATAATGCGCCTCAACAGGTCATCACAGACATGGGTAGAGTGATGGCACAAGGGTGGAACGATCCAGCATACGCGCAGGCTTTTGGTAGACAATTCAGCACCGCTGATGCCGCTACGCTTCAACAGTTAGGGTTACCTAGCCCAGATCAGATTTTTGGTAAAAATGTTGGCGAGTCCCTTCCAGTCAAAATTGGCAATGAGGGCTGGACAGTGACGCATGGTGCTGCTGCAGACGGTAACCCCGTAGCGATATTACATGAGGGAGAGAACAACAAACCGGGCAATGTCGTCACTTATGTCGATAACACAGGTAGGGCTCAATCGTTCGAACAAACCCCGGACGGTAAAGTCGTGGTCACCACCAATGGTACTAAAAAGACTTATGATGGTGCTACCTTGGAGGTCGATCCAAACACTTACGAGCCCATTGTTCATCAGGGCGATGCTAAGACAACACTCGACAAGGATGGCAACGAGATCACCGAACTCCACGGCAACAAGATTACCAGGGACAAAAACGGCACCGTAACCGGATGGCAAGATGGCAGTGGCAACAGCGCAGTGACCGATGGACGAGGACACTGGTCAATCCATCACGGCGACGGATCGACAACGCCAATTGATATTCCACCGGGAGGGCAATTCAACGTTGGACCCGATGGTCGCCCCGGCTTCACGCTTCCTGGAAAACAGAACGGCGGCATTACTGCGGAGGTAGATCCAGCAACCGGAAAGGTAGATCGATACAGCTATCCGGACAGTAGTTGTTTCTATTACGACAAGCAGCATGACAGATGGATGCATCATGATCAGCATGACCAAGGTGCTGACAAAGATAAGTGGGTAACAGTACCGAATTTCAGTGCAAATCCTCAAGGCATCTACACCAACACGTGGAGCGAAATGGACTCACAACAGAAAAACCAAATGACCGCGTAAATGCTGGTGGTTATCATGCTCGCGAGCACAAAGCTCGACCCCAATGTTATTAAGGAGGCTTGAATATGGTTGATGGTAGAGAACTGTTTAACAGAATCGCAGGTACCAGTGATAATCCTGGTGACGCGGCATTAGCACTATCGGGAGACCAAGCAGGCAAACACAACTTAGTAAACGATATAAGGGATCTGCAGGCTAACCCACAGCTTTGGAACGAAGTAGTTCAAGACATTAAAGTGTACGACCAGCAGGCCGCTCAAAATCATCTCCCATTTATTGATATATCCAAAGACCCCAATGGTCAGATACACATAAAACCAACCGAATACAGGGATGGTCTGGCGACTCAACTAGGGAACGACGCAATATCTACTGCTGGAATGGCTGGCATTGGTGCACTTCCCCTCGCCCTCGGCCCAGAGCTGGCTCCTGTGGCCGCTGCAGGCTCTGCCTTACTTGGTGGCACGACTGCGGTATTAACATTCGGGTCAACATTGTGGGACCATTTTCATAAACCAAAATCCATCGATGTTACTGCAAAGTAACCCAACAGCCTTTTGTCGTGTTGGCAGATGGCTTGATGCGGCTTCAATTGCAAGCATACCGTTTCTTAAGTCGTAGACCTCAGCCACACGGCAATACGGAGGATAACGCACCATGGGTGGTGAAATACCGATTCAGATTCCATCTGATCGAGCGCATGAGGACCCCGCTGCGACGATGCTTTCGATTGCTCCAGACCTGCAGACACGCCATGCTCGTGTCTTGCCGAACACTGACAATCCAGAGGTACACGCGATACTCACAGGTGTCTCGTTTGGGGGCGCACCCGTGCCGCAAGATATGTCAGTTCCGGCACTACCTTCGGTGCCTGGTTTGGATGTTCAAGGCCAATGCCAATTGATTAAAGTCTGGTGCCAAAGCCATGGATTGTGGCCGGGCAGAAAATAGTTCAGCGCCCAGCCAATCCATACGCTCAGGTTCAAGGTTAGCGCTGCCAGCTGATGTACCCGAAATTTGCACAAATAGTTCCGGATTGTTTTCGCCGTTGAACATACACTTGCATCATCGATGCCAGATCCCTTGAGCGCCTCTACCTATGATGCTTGACGAAGGCAATCAGCTGGCTTCCAATCACGATCGATTTGGCGCGAGTCTAGTCCCAGAGTATGCAGCGACTGCTGCGCGAGCACACGCCGGCGAAGAAATTTTCTCCAGGATTTCCCATTCATAACGATTGAGGTTACAACAATGTCGCAACCGATTGATGCCCAACACTATGCGACTGAACTTAATAATGCGAATGCACCTGGAAGCAATCAAAGTTACGAATCCGTGGCGCAGGCAGAAGTAAGACAGATACGTCTCGATTATGGTAGTAAACCGAGCGAATACTCTGCCGCTATTCAAGCAGTGGAAAATAAGCTTAATGGTCCAGCCTTGCAAGCTTTCGGTTTTGCCGCCGCGCAGGAATTATTGCAACAGTTCCCGAAAGATGTAGCTCCATTTTTGGCGCCGATTAGCCAAGCTACCAATCCAACAGGTCCGCGAAATATAGATGAAAACAACGTTGTAGAAACCTATCAGGACGGCTCGTCGCGCGGATATCACTATGATAAAGACCCTAATACAGGCGAAAGACTACTAACCGCAGTAAATGAAACTGATAAAAATGGCATTAGTAGAAAACTTGCTCGCCAGCCAGACGGTACATGGGCAGCGGGTCAAACATCAAACGCTTATGGCCAAGCTTTTGCACCCGGCGAGAATGGTACTGCTGTGACAAAGGTAGATGAACCTCCAAAACCAGGGTCAGGAATAAGTGTAGGTTCAACCCTGGATGGACGAAACAACGGAAACGGAGAATTAGCTCTAACGCCCAGAGACGAGGTCACTCCGCCAAATCCAGATACTCAAACATTTGCAACGCCTGCCACCGCTGGTGATAGCACTCCGAAAGTGAATCCCGATGGTTCAACCACAGTCCAGCATGGTGATCAAAACGCAGATGGATGGACGACAACAACACAAAAAGATGGCAGTACCACCGTCCACTATGGAAGGCAACCCGGCGATGGATCCAAGGACTTTCATTACGATCAAACAACCGGCAAATGGACCGGTCCCGGTCTCCCTCCAGATGGAAGGAAAGATGTGTCATTTGATCAAAATGGTGCCACCCACACCGAGCCGAATGGCATCCAAGGACATCCAGGCCCGATAACAGTCGTCGATCACCCAAACGGTCTGGTTGTGTATTACCGGCAGAAAGATGGGGGCTGCGGTGGAGGAACACCAGAACTTGAGGCTATCAGATATGAGCAAAATGCTTACACCCTGGATCGGCGTAGAGAAGGTCCTAAGGGCAATGAAGTCTGGTATTTAGATGTGAACGGAGAGCATTGGAAGCAACCAAATGGTGTTGAGTGTGATCCGAAACTAGACGGTGACAGAGTCACGTATGGTGGCGATAGCAGCAACCCGGGAGCGCACGTTCTGGGCACGGAAACGCCTGCTAAACCACCTGCCGAACCTCCTGCCAAGTGCGGTGGTGAATAATGATGGTCCTGTGGCCATTACGCCGCAAGAATCTGGTCAAAAGTCATGTTCATGTGAAAGTCAGCTAGGCAACAAAGCCTCGTAGACAGCGTACGAGCAAAATTGAATGCTCTTCGCAGAAGAGCAGCGGAAATCATTGTTTGCGGCTAACGGTAAACGATGATTGCCCGAAACCCTGAGATGCCTATCCTTGTCCTGTGCGAATGTTCGATGACATACCCGGAAAATACACAGATGTTTCCGGAGTTCTTACGCTAGTTTCGATACATTGATTATGTTGCAGCCGATCTTAGTCTGCTGCAACTACGGAGAGCAAATCTCCACCGCGCCCTTACCAAAGCCAACAAATACCGCAGCTAAGCTGAAGTGACGCTCGAGCGCAGCTGAACGGTTGAACGAGACATGCCTGAGAGCATGCCCGGTTTCCTCATGGCGATATTTCCCTAATGGAGGCGATTCCATGTTCCTAATAATCGATTCCTCGCCTGTTGTCGCTGCCGAACCCTGCAAGACTTGCAAGACCCTGATGGAAGTTGGACCGCCACCTATGATGGACGGTTCTGACAGTCTAGATCTTCTGGTCACTCCGTTGGTGCCGTGCCGCCACAACCAGGCACCGGCAGGCGTGCCACAAGAATACGATCTATACCGCTTTGAGAATTGCGCGTAGCTGATCTTAGGTTTCCCCTCTCTTCTCAGGTGCGACGTGTACTACTCTGCTCCAATCAACAAAGCAATCCTGACAGTGCCGCTATTGATCATCGCGGTGACGGGGCTCTGTTGTGCGAAAGCTGATGCGGATTCATTCGAGCAACTTCGCCGCCTGCGCGCACAGACTCAGGGCGCGCCAGCGCAGCAATTGTACCAATCTTGGATGCGCATCCCATCGCCAGGTGGGCAGCAGCCGGACCAATTCAGCGGCGGTCCCAAACCCGGTACCTCCAGCCCGCCATCGTCAAATTTGAACCTGGTCGGCAACCCACAAACAATCAATGCCCAGAGCATGCAATCGGGGGTCGACTCACATCCTCCCATGGGCATGATGTTCACCGTTCCGACGACGAGACCGGCGCACTTTGGTCCTCCAGCACCGGGCGACATGCCATTCCACGTGTGGAGCCCAGACCCGGGCGTCCTCACCGGTGTGGCACCAGCGACGATGCAGTATTCACCTCCAGGCATGGGCGGGCCGCCTTCTGACTATGTTACTGCTGCTTCCACGGTGACCGGTGCAGAGCGCCTCGGTCAAAACATGATGCAGCCTTCATACCCGACTGATCAGGCAGCATTTCAAGGCAAACTGCAACAAACGGAAAGATCCTCAGGCATGGCAGCCCAAAGCATTTTCACCGCCAGTCAAAACGCGCTGCAGCAATCTCTGATCAACGTGGCCAATGAGGCTGCAAGCCAACCGATATCGGGTGATGCACAGACCAAGACGTTGCCGCAAGCAATTTGGATGGTGCAGCAGTTGTACAAAAAACTGTTCATCCCAATGGCAGTTCTTCTCATTCTCCCCGGCACCATCATCACACAAGCGAAAAGTGCATTTCTGGGAACGTTTAACCACGATGCCATTCCACCTCAAGATATGCTTTCTCCGTTCGCCGGAATCCTGCGCGCCATTATTGCAGTGTTCATGATTCCCGCGAGCCAGCTTATCATCAGCTATTCGATCGACCTCGGCAATTCGATGACCTACGAGGTACAGAACATCATCAATAACCAATCGATTGCTTCCTGGTCGCAACAGCAAACATCAGGCACGCCGGCGACAAGCCAACAACAAGAGCAACAGCAGGAGCAAAGCGAGACCACCGCAACAGCGATGGTCGGATCAATATTCAACGAAGTGAACATGATGTTGAATTACGGCTTGACAGTGTTGATTGCTTACCAGTTGGTGATGATGAGTTACTTGTTCTTGATGGGACCGATCGCCGCATCGTTTTTCCCATGGCCGTCTGGTTTCGGCACGATATTCAGACATGCATTCGGTAAGTGGCTCGACGCCGTTACTCACCTGGCGTTATGGCGCTTCTGGTGGTGCGTTATTTTGCTGATCATGAGCACCAGAATTCAATGGCTGCAACAGATGGGACAGTACAATGCGCAGGACCCCTGGGAAAAAGCCGTGTACACCGCGTTTATGGTGTTGATGATGACCGTTCCCTTTAATCCATTCGAATTCAACCCGGGAGATTTCGTTGACGTTCTCTTGCAGAAAGCCGGCGTTCAAACAGGAGCTTCATCGGGTGGTTAGTCAGGCGTTGTTGGAAGATTCAAGGCAGTCGAAGGAGAAGCGATGAAAGGAACGGCACGACGAAACTTACCAGGAACAAAAACATTACTAGTTGCTTTTACTACCTTGTTCCTCATCCTGTCGGGATCAGCCGCCAACGCCAAACAGAAGCAGAATTCTGGTGGAACGCAAAATTCTGGTGGAACGCAGAGTTCTGGTGGAACGCAGAGTTCCGGCGGCGGGCAGAGTTTTGGCGGCATTCTGACTGGAGGAGGATTACAGATCCCCGGCGTTGCAGGTGGAATTCAAACTCTTGGAACTCAGGGCGGTTCGCAAATCCAAAGCTTTCAGGCGTATGGCGTCACCACTCCGTCGATCAACCAAATGGCGCAAACATATGTTCAAAATGGCAATCAATCTTGCTCGGCATTTCTGTCACCGGCTCAGGGTGGTGCCAATGCGATCGATCCTGTGACTGGCAACCCGCTGCCCGGGCTGCTTAGCTCCACCAATATAACTCCCCTGCCAACCATATTCCCCCCCACTCCCGTAATCACATTTCCGACGCAAAGCGCAGCGGAAGCCCAATTTCTGCAGAACGAGCTGAAGAAGATGAACTACACGGGCAATTGGCCGACTGATAGACAAACGTCCGCCTACAATATCGAAGCAGCAAGCGCCGCAGCCTCAGTCGCTCGTTTTCCAGTCTTCGCCGCCAGCAAGGCGCAAGCAGAGCAGTCGGCGCAATTGACCAGCGCCGGCAATGCACTGGGTGAAGTGGCCAAGGATCAGGCCACATCTGCAATCGATTATTGCTCGAAATACATGACCAACTTCACAGTCGATCTAAGCAATCCGTGGAACAAACTTCGCGATCAACTTTTCCTTCCCATCGGCATCCTTCTCTTTCTGCCGGGCGCAATTCTGTCACAAACCAGAGCAATCGTGGCTGCCGGTTCGCCCGTCATTGGCGAAATGGCTGATGGTACACAAGTTTGCTGTTTTGATGGCTGGCTTCGCGCACTTACAGGGATATTTCTGTTTCCTCTTACATACCTGATTATCAATGTGGGATGCGACCTGACAAAAAGCCTGATTTATACTTGTTCTGAGGAGTACGCGAGAATCTTCAGCACCAGCATGTACAACGATGCGTTGTGCGGTGAGATTCGCGCATTTCCCAATCGCAGCTATCAGGAAAATCTTGGTGGTGCTAACACTGCGCAATCGACGTGGCCGCAACAGCCGGTCACAAACGCTGCTTCGCTGGAAAACCAATTGTTTGAATCGAAAATTGACGATCCGTGCAGCAAACAGTACAGTGCGCCAGCGAACCGTTCCGATGAGTTGATGCCATCATCGGCGGTGTTCGCCCGCACCATGGCCTTTGGGTCAAACGCGGCTCTTACGGCAGCCTGGAATGTCCTTTGCGCCTTCCAACAGGTCTACTTGCTTTACTTGTTCCTCGTCGGTCCCGTAATCGCCGGACTATGGGTATGGCCGACACCACTGTTGCGGAATGCATTCCCAAGCTGGATAGAAGGCGTCGTCACCGTTTGCTTCTGGAGTCTATTCTGGAACGCCGTGATCATGCTGATGGCTTGCTTCAAAGGCGTAAGCGGTGAGACAGGAACCATCATGGAGAGCGCATTAAACATCTTGGCCACAATGGCAGTCAAATACGGATTCGATTTCGTTGGTTTAGTGAGAGCATTCGGTGAGTCTGCCGGAAAACAGGCAATGTCCAATGGGGGCAGCGGCTCCGGCGGAGGTAAAGGCGGAGGTGGCAGAGGCAAAGGGGGCAACGCCTCGACCGCCGCCACTGCGAGTAAAGCGAACACGGCAGCAAGAGCTGGGCACACGCCAAAAGCGCTTGCAGGCAGAGAAAACCGTGGATTGGCAGTCAACGGAGTCAGAGGCACCGAAGGTGGTGGCGGCGTCGGAGGACCAGGCGGAGGTGCTGTAGAAACCGGAGGTGTCGCTGGAGCCGGACATGCTGGCGGCAAAATTTCCAATATTCAACCACACGCGGTCGGCACTATGGCCAGTCCGGTCTCCGTCGCCGCTGGTCTACCGCCGGTAGCGCACAGTGCAACTCTCGGGCACAAATTCAGCGGCAGCGCCACGATTCGCATGCCAAATGGACAACTGTATTCTCTGTCGCTCTCCAAGAATGCCAAAGGTCAGCAAGTAGCATCTCTGAGAGATGCGAAAGGAAACTTGATTGGCGCGATGAATCTGCCGCAAGACCCTGCGAAAGCAACGTTCCACACTGCTGCCGGTGACATTCAGCTGGCAGCAGCTGCTAAAGGATCTGATTGGAACTTCTCACTGACGACTGCTGACGGCAAAAACGGGTCCCTGAGCCTGCACAATTATTTGGGCGGGAATGCACCGGCGGTCAACACCGCCGGACTTCCGGCCGGCACAACCGGCATTGCAAATCTCGGAACAAATGGTACTTTGGTGCGCCAGGCCGATGGGTCGCTGGCTGTATTCTCAAACGACTCTGGATTGCATCCGTTGGTCGACGGCAAGGTCAATATCAATGGCAATGAAATCGAAGTCGGCTTAGGTAACACCTCCAATGGGCAGCAGCCCTTCCTTGAAGTTTCCCAGATGAACGATACCGGTATGACCGATGTAGCAATTCTTTCACTGCCTTCACAGATGATTGGGTCAGCCGATGGACTGAATGCTTTGCCCCTTGATGGAACGGTTCTCAGTAAGCCCCCAGCGGGAACGATGATCGGTCAGACTCCAGTGCAGTACACCGCGGACGGTACCACAATTGCAAGCGGCACCAGCAACGCATACAATCCTGGCACCAACACGTTCGACGTCAACGGCGTCAAACTGCCCGCCTCGGTCCTCAATCCGGAGTTGCTGCGCGAAGCCGGCAACCACATTCCCAGCGCCCAAGCGACGTTGTACGCTCTGAGCCAGCCCGGCGTGGCCGACAATCTGATCGCCAGCCAGTACGACGCAAATGCGTGGCAAGCGGTGCAGACTGGACTGAACGGCACAGGTGTCGACGTGGGCACCCTGTATCAAGCCGTAGTCCAAAACGATCCGCTAGCCGAAGCCCAGGTGCTCTCGCAAGAGACAAATGCGAATCCGCAGTATGCCAGGAGTGTTGCCGATTCATTGGGACTGCAAAACTCCGGCATCCTCACCGATGCTGCCACCAATCCAATTGCCGCCACCCAGCTATATTCTGCTGAGGTGCAGAGATTTGCAGCCACTAACCCCGGTTGCGAACAACAAATATGCCAGCAGTTAGGCGTAAGCCAAGCCGTCTTCACCAGTGCGGTCTCCAACCCGTTCGCGGCCGCCCAGGTGCTGTCAGCCGAGCTCAATGCATCTCGCTCGCCGGAATACAGGCAAAAAATGGCGAACACACTGGGAATTAGCGACTCAGTATTGAGCAGTGCCTGGCATTCACCGATCGCCGCGGCTCAGATGGTGGCAGCGGAAACAAGACAAAATCAGTTCTTTTCCCGGGAGACAAATGCTGGGTTAAATAATTACGTTTCACAAGAAATGTTGTCTTGCGCGGCAAACAATCCCGTGGCAGCAGCTCAAGTTATGGCAGCGGCAGCACACAACGACGCCGCTTACGGCAATCAGGTTGCCCAGACCTTCGGTACACAGTCAGTGGAATCGATCGTCGCCGCTGCCAACAATCCGACCATCGCTGCTCAGCTGGTCGGCATGGAATCGGCTCAGAATCCCGGTTTTGCCCAGGCGGTTTCACAATCAGTGCCGAATCTGGACTCTAGATTGATCCGCGAAGCCGGACAAAGCATGCTCGCGGCCACACAGCTGGCTGCAGCCGAAGCCGCAAACAACCCGGAGTACGCCAGGGAAATCGCGCCGATGATGAACGTCTACTCGTCTGAGGCTTTCAACCTGACGTCACAGAGCTCGGTAGCGGCGGCCCGAGCCCTTTGCAACGAAGCAGCTCCGAACCAGGAATATGCAAACTACATCGCCAACATGCTCCAGATCAGTCCCGATGTCGTGCACCAGGCAGCCAGCAACCCGCTAGCGGCGGCGCAGATCGTTGCCGCAGAAGCGAGGCTCCATCCGGAATATGCTGCCTACGCAAAAGAGGCGATGCAGCTCGATGAAACCAACATTTTCCAGGCTGCCGCTCATAGTCCTGTGGCTGCTGCCCAGATTCTCGGAGCCGATGCAAGAATGCATCCTCTGCTCGCGGAGGAACTGGCGGATGCACTGAAGATTCCAGCCAATGTGGTGAGGCAGGCAGCAGTGAACCCCATCGCCGCTACTGAAATCATCACCGCTCAAGCAGCGAGAAACCTGCGACGCGTAGTCATCGCACCGCCTAACCACACAGCGACTCACTACAGTGGCACGCCACACCATCATACGCCGGCTCGCACCAGCAGCGGTGACCAAAGTACCGCCATGATCTACAGCGCACCACCGCCGATCAATCGGATGAACGAGTCCTTGCAGGCCGACATGGGCGCCGTCCAAGGCGGCGTGAGAAGAGTGAAACAGTCAGAGTTCGAAGCCAGGCAGATCGAGGAAGCTCTGGCCAAGATCATCAATGCCAACCAAACAGTGTAAGGCTTGAGCTGCGAGCCGCCGGCGCTCCCGGCGCAGTCCAGCAGCAATTCTCAGCATTAGTGCACCGCATACCAGAAAAATACACAAGAATTTCCGGGCAATTACCAGGATAGAAAACTATAGTCAATGGTGTCACCATCCCGTGCGCCCGGGTAGTTACGTCGGCTGACACGAGTATGGCGAGCGCCGCTTGAGCATTGCGAATTTCCACAGGTAAAAGTCGTGTCTATGGAAGTAGACCACCACGCAGCCCAGGTGGCAGCCACCGAGCAATCAATTGCAGGAGACATCACAGCTCATCCTGGTGCTGCCATTGCTGACGTATATCATGAACTTAACAAGCTGAGGCTGGTCGACGACCCGAGCCGGTTTCGACAACATGTTGAAGCGATCAATAGGGACCTTCATAACGATCCTGCGTATCAGTATCTGCCTCCATTTCTAGTCACTGTTGACGCCCGAGGATTGCCGCAGGTAACTCCCGAAAACGGCTCAGCACAACCAGCTGCAATGGCTGACACAGGCCCAGCACCAGAGGCGATGGTGCAGAGCAACGGGCAGGTAAACTACTCGGATACCAGTGCAATTGACAGAAGACGATTCTATATAGCCCAGCCGAACGGATATTCATGTGGTCCGACGTCTTTGACCGAGGCGCTCTTTGACTTTCAAGCCGGTGGCGGCAGCTCTGGCATTACTTTTGATGGCTCAACATTCGCAGATCCAGCTAAGCGAGAAGCTGCCCGAGCAGCAATTGAACGTGCGGCCGGCGAGCCAAACACGAATATCGGAAACATAAATAATGTCTCTAATCTGGCCCAGCGGTTTGGCTTGGAGTGCGCTAACCACTTTGGTGACATCAATCTGACGGATCTGGATAGCGCACTTCTTCAAGGTCACGGAGCGATTGTCAATGTTCCGCACCACTTCGTGTACATTGCCGG
>Ga0206819_10128_pt4 | contig 18482 bp, 20 predicted proteins | sample Alteio_BWOrgCont_87_FD_152855 | JGI IMG/M metagenome (GOLD analysis project Ga0206819, IMG submission 152855) | Enriched cells from forest soil in Barre Woods Harvard Forest LTER site, Petersham, Massachusetts, United States -... | ecosystem: Environmental > Terrestrial > Soil > Temperate forest >... | reverse complement strand
CCCGGTAAGGCCGCAAAAACCCAAGGGTGCGGCGAAACGATCGCACGGCATAAGATACCCCCCGTGGAAGGAATGGTAAGACTTTGCGAACTTAGCCTTTGCGTTGATGCCGTCCAGTGTCAAAAGCCGAACTCTTCGCATTGGCTTTCGTATACTTCCTTCATGCGAAGTGAAGTCGCCGGGAAGGAGGTCCCAAGCCGAATCGAATCATGACGGAGTTTATCGAGGAAAGATCGAGGATCATGGGGATCGCCAAACTCAATTCGGCACGCGAACTCCTGCACATGAAAACGGACATGGAGTACCACCTTGTCGAGGGCGGAGTGGCAAGTTCGTGCGAGACGGAGGCGACCGGAAATCCCCTTTGTATGCTGTATGTCAGCGGACAAAGTCCGAATACAGTCGATCTCGTTGCCCAACGGCTGGACCGTGTTTTCAATGAGCACATTAAGTACGGGGGGGAAACAACTTACCGGCTCGAGTGCACCGAGGATTCGGTTGTGCTTGATTTTGCAACGTGCGCAAGCATCAACTTGCTGGTAACCGGGTGCATCGCAATCACATGCGGTGGATAAATGGACTAGCCTTAAATCGGCGATCGTCGTAAGATTTCTTTTGTGGTTCAGTGCCTTTCGGCCGCATGCGGAAAGGAAATCTTAGACACATGGAGCTTTTGCGCCCACTGTGGAGCGGATAACCGTGCGCCCGATGCACGAAGCAAGGTGACCGGCTGTACGCACGAATACGCTGAAGAGGAGCCATTCTGCATTAAGTGCGGCTTTAATCGGAATCCGCCCGCAAAGAGTGCACGGTCTTGGGACTGGGTAGAGAAAGATCGACCCAAGCTAGACGGAAGATCGCCCGACGTGCCGGAACGCGAAACCTTTTTGTCCAACCTACAGATCGAGCCTTGGGTTATTTTGGTTGTAGTCGCCGTCATCATCTTCTTCGGTGCTTTCTTCGCGCTCGCCCAGCTCGCCGGCCATAAGCGAAATGACCCTACTGCCGAACGCGTGGTTGCTCCAAACCAGTAATCGCCTTATAACCTAAGACCTAGCACCCTACACCTAACGCCTAACACCGGTGCTGCCGCCATAATCTCTTTATGGATTCGCAACTCCTTGAAGCGTTGGCCGAACGCGTGCTCGTGTACGACGGTGCGATGGGGACGCAAATCCAGTCTGCAAACCTATCAAACGACGATTTTGTCCTGAGATCGAGCACCAACTTCAGCTCCGCCGTGAACGAAGCTGCCAATCGGCTCGACGGCAAGCTCTTGGACGGCTGCAACGAAGTCTTGGTGTTCACCCGGCCCGAGGCGATCGAGGCGATCCACGGCGCGTATTTCTCGGCGGGCTCCGACCTTGTAGAGACGAACACATTCGGATCCACCAGCATCGTACTCGGCGAATATGAGATACCTGAGCTTGTTTATGACGTTTCGCTCGAGGCAGCACGGATAGCAAAACGAGCGGCCGCAAAGTTTTCTTCTTCCGATAAACCGCGATTCGTGGTTGGGGCGCTTGGCCCCGGCACAAAGCTCATTTCGCTGGGGCAAGCGACTTGGCAAGAGGTCGAAGGCACTTACAACCTGTCGTTCAGGGGATTGCTTGAAGGGGGCGCCGACGCATTGCTCCTCGAAACCCTCCAGGACCTTCTCATGGTCAAGGCCGGTATCGTGGCCGCAAATCGGGCGATGGATGAAGCGGGACGCCAGGTTCCCCTGTTTGTCCAGGTCACGATGGAGCAGACGGGCACAATGCTGCTCGGCACCGAGATCGCGGCGGCACTAAATATGATCGAGTCGTTCCCGACGGTAAAAGCCGTCGGCCTGAACTGCGCAACCGGTCCCGTCGAGATGACGCCGCACATCCGGTTCCTGGGACAGAATTCGACGCGTCCTCTCTGTGTTCAACCGAATGCCGGCCTTCCCGTTATGGAAGGGGGCAGAGCCTTGTACAAACTCACCCCGGAGGAACTCGCCGGCCATCATGACCGGTTCGTATCCGAGCACGGCGCCGCGTTGGTGGGAGGATGCTGCGGAACGACGCCTGCCCATATCAAAGCAATCGCCGATGCAGTTGGCGGGAGGAAGCACGGGGTCAATGCTCACTGGCAAAAAGTCCGCAATCTCTTCCCCGGTTTCGACTTCGAACTCAAAACGGAAGAGCAGGCGGCGGCAATCTCTTTGGTCGGTTGCTCCAGCCTATACACTTTTCAACCCTACGTTCAGGACGCTTCGATCCTCATCGTTGGCGAGAAGACCAACGCAAACGGATCCAAAGCATTTCGAGAGATGTTGGCTGTCGAGAACTGGGACGGCCTGACTGAACTGGCGCGCGAGCTTGAGGCAGAAGGCTCTCATGTACTCGACGTATGCACCGCTTACGTAGGTCGCAACGAGCAGACGGATATGCGTACGCTGCTCTCAAACTACAACCGGCACATCACAGTTCCACTCATGATCGACTCGACGGAGTGGCCGGTTGTGGAAACCGCGCTTCAATCGGTTGCCGGCAAACCGATCGTCAACAGCATCAACTTCGAAGACGGCGAGGCGAGAACCAGCCGCGTTTTGGGACTCTGCCGCAAATATGGCGCGGCGGTCGTCGCCCTAACCATCGACGAGCAAGGCATGGCCAAATCTGTCGATAAGAAGATTGAAATCGCCAAGCGACTTTTGTCAAAGACCAGGGAATTCGGTCTTCCCGACCACGACGTATTCATCGATTGTCTGACGTTCACCCTGGGATCTGGGGACGAGGAATTTAGAGCTGCGGGCTACGAAACGATCGAGGCGATTCGCCGCCTGAGAGAGCTACATCCTCACGTTAACACCATTCTCGGCGTGTCGAACATCAGTTTCGGTCTGAAGGCATCGGCCCGACAGGTGCTTAACTCGGCGTTCCTCCATTTTTGCCAGGATGCCGGCTTGACAAGCGCAATCGTTCATTTCAGCAAAATCAAGCCAGAAAATCAGATTCAATCCGACATTTGGAAGATCGCAACGGACCTGGTTTTTGACCGACGGGAATTTGCCGTGGCCTAGCCGGGGTACCCTGTTTCGATGCAAATCGCGGGCATTCTCTTGCCGATCGTGCTGCTTCAGGGCGGCAAACTTCAGATTACGGACGTCAAGGTCGGATCGGGACCGGGAGCTGCCGACTTAGACCTGCTGACCATGGACTATACCGGCAAGTTGAAAGACGGTACCGTCTTCGACTCGTCGAAGAACTCCGGTCGCACCCCTTTTCAATTCACTCTCGGCCAAGGCGAAGTAATCAAAGGCTGGGATCAGGGAATCAAAGGAATGAAGGTCGGCGGCGTTCGAACGCTGGTCATTCCGTCGGACCTCGCATATGGCGCGCAGGGCCACCCACCCGTGATCCCAGGCGGGGCGACGCTGACCTTCGAAGTCGAACTGAAGGGCATCCATAAGTGCGATTGCACGATCCTCAAGAAAGGCGCTGGACTGGGCGTTAAGATACCGGATTCGTTCGAAGCGATTCTTTACGGAAAGATCGCCGGCGGCGCAGACCTGATCGGCACGAAAGACAAGCCCGTTACCGCCCCGATTTCTCTCGGCAGACCCGGAATGCCTGTCGGTCTTAAGCAAGCATTTTACGGGATGAAAGTTGGCGAAAAGCGTCGTGTAAGCATTCCACCGGAGTTCGGACTAGGTTCAAAAGGGAATGCCAAGGTTCCACCCAACTCGACGTTGATCGTTGAAATCGAATTGGTGAAGCTGCTCAAATGATCAAAATCGAAGAACTAGGCGAAGGTAGCGGCGACATCCGGGCGATGGCCGGCAATTCGGTCGATTTGAAATACAAGGGCACTTTCACCGACGGTAAAGTTTTCGACAGCGGCCAATTCTCATTCCGCCTCGGCTCCGGCCAAGTCATCCAAGGATTCGACATGGGTGTGACCGGAATGAAAGTCGGCGGAAAGCGAAAAATTACCGTCCCCCCCGAGTTGGGCTACGGCTCCAGAACCTCCGGCCCCATCCCCGGCAACTCAACGCTGGTCTTCGAGTTAGAAGTCCTCAAAATAACCTAACAAGCGGAGCGCGGACGCCCAGTCCGCATCAGGACCGCGGACGCTTAGTTCGCAAATGGCCCGCGTACAAGTTCGCAGGTCCCAGGTAATTGCATGGTCCCTTGCGGACGGAGCGTCCGCGTACCAAATGCGGACTGGGCGTCCGCGCTCCTCGCAAAAAAGCCCCTACGGCATTGCCGTAGGGGCTTTTTTGTACTTCGATTACGCCTTGGCGGCTGCGGCGGCTTTGTTCGCGGCTTTGGCAATTCGCGACTTGCGGCGGGCGGCTTGGTTCTTGTGGATGATGCCACGCTGGGCGGCTTTATCCAGGGCGCTGACTGCGCTGACAAGCGCTGACTGCGTTGCTGCGGCTTCGCCGGTTGCTGCCGCTACGCGGACTTTTTTCACAAAAGTCTTGAGCCCGCTGCGCGTGCCGAGATTTCGCGCACGTCGCTTGACGATCCTGCGCAGATCCTTTTTGCTCGATTTCGTATTTGCCATAATTGATTGAGTTGGTTATTGTACCTGGAATCGAAGTTACTTTCTGATGAACTTCCGCTTCGTCTTGTCGAAGCCAAGTTCGACCTTCTTGTTGTCGAAGTGCCACACCGGCGAGCCGGACCTCTGGTAGAAGCACTGGTAACTCGAAAGGAGCGAGGCGATGAGCCGTCGGCTTGACCGGCGCACCACGTTAACTTCCGCCAGAAGCGTAAGATAGTCGGCGCCCTTCGGCCAGTGGGCCATGACCTCGATCAGGAGATCCAGCGTGCTTCTGCCCTCGCCTTGAACGCCTAACTGTCGAAGCTCTTCCATCCGCTGGGCGGAGATGAATACGACAGGGTCCGGCTGGTCGAGCCAAGAGAATTCCAATACGTTTGGCCTCATCGTCTTTGTAAGGGTGAAGACGGCGCCGCTTTCCACCGGCTGCTCATACCACCAATCGATAAAACCATAGATCAAGCGAACATCGTGGTTGGCCCAAAGCTGCAACTCTCGCCCGTTCGGGTCGATAACAACCAACTCTTGGATCTTCGGCTTCGCGTCGAGCCAATCCGTCGGCAACTGGCACATTGGGAACGTTCCAAGCTCGCGGTGGATCGACTTCAGAACCAGGCGCACCGTTTCCGGCATTGTCTTCGGCGCCGGCTGAATGTCCTCGTCCAAAACATCGGTCGCCAAGGGGTGTCCCAGCAATTTTCGCAAGGAGGAACTCAACCCGTCGTCGGTAAGTTCGACATCCACCAACTCGCCCTCTTCGTCCATGACCTGGCTGGCCACGAAGAAGAACGGCTCGGGAACTTCGGCGATGTAGTCCGGATAGTCGTTCGTCCTCCGGAATCGATCGCCGCCAACCCACTGGATCGACGGATTTGACTTGAGCGCTGCAAGCATATTTGCGATGTCGTCCGGGAACGTCTTGTTGCTGATGGTGATTTCGTAGTTCTCTTCGAGCAGCTTGGTCGCAGTCACCGACTGGTCGCCGTTCAAGATCTTCGACACGATTCTGTCGATATCTTCCGGTTTGATGTCGATCGGCGCCGCGTCGTCAAGCTCGACCATCGGAGCTAATTTGTCAGCCAGCTTAATCGCGGTAGAAATCCATTTCTTGGTATCGGCTTCGGGGTGGATAACTCCGTCGGGCGAGAACACGAATCCGTGAACCGAAAGGGCGGTTGAGAAGAACTCGCGGCTATCAAAAATCAAAACGGATTTCGGGTCGGCCGAATTCACGGTGGTGTAGGCAACCGCGCCGAGAACCTTCATTCGAATCGGAGCAGCCTTCTTAATTGCCTCTTCGATACCCAGATCCGATCGCCAGTCGATCCCGCTCAATTTTGCGCGAGCCGCTTCAAGCTCTTCGGTCGTAACCCCGTTCAGGGCAAGCGCGCGGGGAAATGGCTCGTCCGTCGCTTTGAAACCCCAATCGGTAAGGGCGACCTCATCGTTTGCCGTCGAAACAAAAGTTCTGTCCGAGCGAATGATCCTGCGAATGACGTCTTCGATCAGTTCGGGGGCTGCGCGGCGAATTCTTGAAATTTCGGTGACAAGCATTTCGACCGACATCGGCGCGCCGTATCGGTGCAAGACGATCGCCATTGCCTCGGCAAATGGGCGACCCTGTCCTTGAAGTCGCGAAGCCGGAATCCACTTTCGCTCATGGTAGGCAAATCGATCGGGGTTGGATGCGAGCAGTGATCGAACGGTCGCGAGGCCGATACCCTCCGGCGAAAGTTTATCCGCGAGTTCGCCCAGCTTGACAGCGGACTCCATTTCGGTTAATTTCTCCAGTATGAGGCGGTCAACGTAGGACCGCGCGAATTCTTCTTCGGGCTTGATTGCGATAGGTTTGGCCAACAGGTTTCCTCGGACGCCCCGGGTGGGACGCAACCTCCTATTATGGCAGCCTGCCTATCGTGTTTTCCACAACATTGGACAACTATAAATCTACAAAGGTTGGCGTACCATAGGATCACCGAATATTCATGGACACTTTTGCCCTACTTGCCAACGTGCGGAAGCGTGGATTTACACTGGTCGAGTTATTGACCGTGATCGCAATTGTCGCGATTCTCGCTTCGTTGCTATTTCCTGTGTTTGCCCGGGCCAAGGCGGCGGCGAAGCAGACGCAGTGTATCAGCAACCTCAAACAAATCGGCGCCTCGATCTCCATGTACATGAACGACTACGATGGAATCTTTCCTCATGCCGTGGACGCCTCCGATAAATACGATCCGCAGATTTGGGCGCAATTTCCGGACTACCAAGCGCAAATCCCTTCGATGCCCATGATCCAGGATGTTCTCCAGGCGTACTTGCACAGCCTGCAGGTATTCCACTGTCCATCGGACAATGGAACTTCCATTTTGGACAGTCACTTCCCCGATCCGTTCCTCTCCTCGCCGAGCATGTTTAAAACATTCGGATCGAGCTACTTCTTCCGGACAGAAATTGCATTCCGAGCCTACAGCGATTCCTCGTTCCAGCTTCCAGCGGAAACAAACGTCCTGTTCGATGGCGCCGGCCACTGGCATGGTGACGGCCGCGCGCTCCGATCGGACGACGACACCGACACCGTATTCGAACTACTGCACGGCTATCGCTACAACACCCTGTTCGGCGACATGCACGTAAAGTCGCTAACCTACGATAGTCTCCAGCAGGCCTGGTCGATTAAGCTTTAAGGAAGAGCGCTGAGGGTTCGAGGGAAACCGAAAACGCTCAAGGTCCCTCGAACGCTTAGCGCTTAACGCTTTTCAGGACCCTATCTCGAAAGAATCTCCTTGGTTGGGAATCGTCGTGCTCCAACCAAGATCCTTCTCAATCCTTGCCTGCAACGCCTCTTGGGCGGGTGGCTCGCCGTGGACGATGAAGGTCATTTTGGGGGCGGATTTGAAGTTACTGAGCCACTGCATCATCTCGCCTTGGTCAGCGTGGGCGGACAGGGCGTTCACTCTTTCTATCCGGCACCGGACCTGAACCTCTTGGCCGTTGATGTGAACCATCGGGGCGCCCTCAAGTAACCGCCGCCCGAGAGTGCCTTCGGCTTGATAGCCGGTGAATAGCACGATCGTCGAGGAATCCGGAATCCGATGCATCAGGTGGTGCACTACGCGCCCGCCATTTGCCATTCCGCTGCCGCTAATGATAATGAGCGGGCCGTGCTGCGAGTTCAGCGCCTTCGACAGTTCCCTGTCACGGACAAACGTAATGCCCTCCGGCTCGAGTTCGCTCTTTCCTGCTTTGACCGAGGCGACCATCTGCTCGTCCAGATCTTCAGAAGCATCTGCATAGACTCGGGTGACCGACACCGCCATGGGTGAATCGATATAGATCGGGATTCTCGGCATTCGGCCCTGGTCTTGAAGCAGCCGGAAATAATACAAGAGCTCTTGAGTCCGGCCGATTGCGAAAGAGGGGATGACTAGCGCGCCTCCCGATTTCATCACATCGTTGATGACGCTTTCGATCTTCCCAAGCGGGTCCTCGTGGGAGTGGAAGCGGTCGCCGTAAGTGCTCTCGATGACCAAGTAGTCCGTGCTATCAATCACGGTCGGATCGCAGATGATCGGGGTGCCATAGCGGCCCAAGTCACCGGACATCAGGAGCCGAGTCCCATCGTGAAACGTGATTTCGGCAAAGGCAGATCCGAGAATGTGACCCGCCGGCGAATAGACGAAGCTGGCGCCACCAGGCAGCTCGTGGGGCTGGTAGTAGTGAACCGGCTTGAAATGCTTGAGCGACTCATAGGCATCGCGCTCGGTGTAGAGCGGAAGTGCGGGATTGTGGTTGGACAAGTTATGCTTGTTGTGATAGTGGGCATCTTCTTCCTGAAGTCGGCCACTGTCGGGAAGAGAGATCCTGCAAAGCTCGATCGTCGCCGGCGTCGCGTATATCGGCCCCTGATACCCCTGAGCCACTAGCCGTGGTAGCAATCCGATATGGTCGGCATGCGCGTGAGTGATGACCACCGCATCCAGCTCATTCGGAGGAATCGGAAATGGCTCCCAGTTTCGCTCCCTGAGCTGCTGACCGCCTTGGAAGAGGCCGCAATCCACCAAAACCTTGCTCTTTCCGATCGTAAGAAGGTGGCGCGATCCCGTAACAGTTTCGGCTGCGCCATAGAAGCCGATTTGCTCAGACATGGGTCGTAGTATACGTCCGGCCCTACGGGCAGCGTTGGAGCGCTAAGCGTTAAGCGTTCGAGGGAAACGGAGAGCGCACGATTTCCCTTGAACGCTTAGCGCTTAACGCTCAAGCGCTTTGTCGGGTGCCATAATCCCAGAACGCATCTCACCCACACTTTTGAGGACACACCAACCAATGATGACTTTGCACGGGGTCGACGTATACTTACGCACCCCATCGATTCCCGACCTTCCGAAGGAGTTCGGTCCCTTCGCCTTAACCTTTATCTCAAACCGCGGAAGCCGCGTATGGCCGCCCCCTACACCAGAAATGGAGCTATGTGACTGGCAACAGTGCCGGTATTTGAGCGAGAACGTGGTCACAAACACTCAGATCGACGAATTGGTGATTCACCTTTCTGGCCTGGGCTGGGACTGGACGAAGTGCCAAAAGCTCTTCAAGATCGACGGGGACAACGCATTCAGCCAACCGTATTAGGCGCAAAAGGGAAATAAATGGCACATAAAGTTTGTTTGATTCGAGGAGATGGCGTCGGACCTGAGTTGGTAGCCGGCGTCGAAGTGATTTTCAAGGCCGCCAAGGTCGACATCGATTGGATCGACGTCGAAGCGGGCCTAAAGTGCGTCGAGGCAGGAAAGCCGATCGTTCCGGAAGACACGGTGGAGAAGATCAAAGAGATCGGCATCGGGCTTAAGGCGCCAATGACCACGCCGATCGGTAAGGGTTCGGTGAGCCCGAACGTAACGCTGCGCAAAAAGCTAAACCTGTATGCCTGCGTTCGGCCAGTTCGGTCATTGCCGGGAGTCGAGACCCCGTTCAAAAACCTGGACATTGTGATTTTCCGCGAGAACACCGAGGACCTGTACACCCAGATCGAGTACATGGCAACGGAGACGGTGGCTCACTCGGTGAAGATCATCAGCGAGCAGGCGAGTGAGCAGATCATTCGTGCCGCGTTTGAATATGCCCGCGCCAATGGCCGTAAGAAGGTCGTGGGCGTGCACAAGGCGAACATTATGAAGATCGGCGACGGCCTCTTCCTGAGAACGTTTAATAGAGTAAAGGCGGATTACCCGGATATCGAGAGTTGGGACAACATCGTCGACAACCAGTGCATGCAGCTTGTAACCAAGTGGCACCTCTACGACATGTTGGTCATGCCGAACCTGTACGGCGATATCGTTTCAGACCTCGCGGCAGGAATGATGGGCGGCCTCGGCGTCGCTCCCGGCGCCAACTTCGGCAAGAACTGTGCCCTGTTCGAAGCCGTTCACGGCTCCGCGCCGAAGTACACCGGCATGAACAAAGTTAACCCGACCGCCCTCCTGCTGAGTGGCACGTTAATGCTGGACCACCTAGGAGAGCACGAAGCTCGAGTCAACATCGAAGGTGCCCTCGAAGCCACGCTTAGAAAAGGCATCAAAACCTACGACCTCGGTGGCAACGCCACCACCAGCGGCTTCAGCGAAGCCATCGCCAGCGAACTGAAATAGGTTGTGGTAGCCCCGGAGGGGCGAGAGGAGCATAGCCGGGGGTAAGCGCAGCGCAGCCCCCGGAAGCGATGTCGCATCCGTCCGTCCCCGCAGGGGGCGAAGATCCGGAACCGCATCGAAGCAGAATATCTAACAAGGCACTACCTCGAATTCCCTTCTACGATAAACGCAATGATGCTCTGAAGCGCGCGAGTCTGCCCTTTCCAATCCGAACCTTTACGTTGCTCAATCCCGTTCAGCTGATATTCGGTGCACCTCAACGCGTTTAGTCCCCGTCGGTTTTTTGTCGTCACGCTTGCCCCACACTTCAGAAGATATGCCACCGAGGGAAGGTTGCTATAAGTACATGCGACCATCAAGGGCGTGTCGCCATAAACATCCTTGACGTCAACCGGACATCCCGCTCGGAGGAGGAGCTCAAGGCAGAAAAGCGATTCTTCTTCGCAAGCAGCATCGTGAAGCGGCGTCCATTTTCTCGCATCCGTAATCGTAGGCTTCACCCCGGCATCGAGCAGTTCCCGCACAATTTCGATATGACCGAACCGAGCCACCCGGTGCAGCGGAGTCATTCCAAGGTCGGTCGTCGTCAGCAGCACTGATTTGTCTTGCTGAATAAGCTGGCTGACGATGTCGATCTTCCCCTTCTCCGACGCCTCAATGATGTTCATCGTCCTCTTTTTCCTCATACTCCTATTCCCGCTCTAAAAGCCCCGACTCGGCAAGATGAGCCTCAAGAAGGTCTAGACGCTTCTCCCAGAGTTGGCGGTAGGGATCGAGCCACCCGGAGATCTCTTGTAACCTCTCCGGCCGAAGCTGGCAAGGTCGCCACTGGGCCTGCCTTCCCTTTTGGATCAGCCCAGCACTCTCCAAAATACGGACGTGCTTCGTAATCGCAGGCAATGAAAGATTGAACGGCTCTGCAAGTTCCGTCACGCTCGCATTGCCCGCGAGCAACCTGGAAAGAATTGCCCGCCGTGTTGGGTCCGACACGGCGTGCAAGGTTGCGCTGAGGGTGTCGGCTCTCATTTGGTGATGAGGTCGCTAGCGTGGCAGCTTGTGGAGCCTAATACAGCCTCACCTCCCTGCAGATAAATTGCCAGTCGGTCGAAGTGGCTATCGGTTCCAATGATTCTGTTCGGACGAGCCTCCTCGACGGTCTGGCCACTAAAAACGGCCAACTGTTCGTGAAACTTCATCTCCGCCCCCTTCGGGGTCTCAATGAACTCGACGACAGCAGTCGATATGGAGTAAATCTCTCCTCCCAGACGAACTTCGAAGCTGTATCCAATCCGCTGATTTGGCTGAACATCGTAAAAATGAGCGGTGTACTCCGTGGTCATCTTGCCATCGAAATTGCCATTCATCGTTTCGACGCCGCCTTCTCGCAGTTCTAGGGTTCGACCTGTCTCTACCCATTTGTCCGGCCCAACAAACCACTTCGCCTTGGCTTTGAGGTCGGCCCAAGCGTCGAAGAGAACCGGCGGCGAGCAGGCGTATTCTCGAGAAATTTCGAAATCAAAGTAGCACGGTGTCATATCGTTCCTCTTGGTTAATTAACCACTCGGTACGATACATGAAGATTCATGCCTATGTCAAGCCAAAAACGATGGATTGCTGTCGTTTGGCGGAATACCATCCCTTGCTAGTCAAGTTCATTTAAGAAACTTTCGGAACCTCAAGACTCAAACCGGTATAGCGGCGGAAACCAACATCGCAGGAGCAAAGGGTCGGAATTCATAAATAATCGGGTTCGTATCGACAATTCTCATCGGAGGAGGTCTTCCTCGATGAGCGCCTCCAAGGCGGAGATGCTATCCAGCGATATTCCGGGACGAAGGCCCCCCATTTAAACCGGCTCGATTACGAAGGGTGGCGCCGATCGGAGGCCTACTTGAAGGGCAAGCCCGGTCCTCAACAGCGAGTTAACAACCTCTTTGAGCGGCCTTCCCGTAAATCGGCAAGTCGCCGCAAGTGCCGCATCCACATCTGGCTCGAGCGTTAGTGTGTGCCTCACGATGAGTTAGTTTACGCTGGGAGCATCAAGATGTATCGAAATAAACATCTTGATGGTCCGCCAAGACCAAGACGAGTACGCTTCTTAGGCGCCATTGCCGCAATTTAAGGCGTCAGCTGCCCCGGCATCGACTAATATAACCGCATGGCGTTCAGTCTCCAGCCAGTCATCTCGATCTTGCCGGCAATGTTTATTGTTGGAACAGCCCACCCAACGGTCGGGTCCCAAGCAGACGGCTTGGAACACCCCGGATTCCGGCTCATAGCGGACTGCATGACTCTACTGTCCGATGTTGATGTGATTGACACCCAGATCAAACGAGTTTCCGATCAGCTAAACAAGCTGACCTCAACATCCGAATTCTTAGCCGCTCGTACTCAAATATGGGACCTCCAGAACGGTGTAAGCAGAGAGAAGTCGAAGATGTCGAACATCCCGGTTCTCATGCGAAAAGTCCACCAGAATCGGTCGGCCCTGAGGTCCCTTGGTTGCGACCCAGAGGCACTTTGCCAAGAACTTCAGAACATCCTTGATCGAGTGACTCACCTAAGGAAAACCGAAACCTAAGGTCAATTTACGGGTAATGCGCAGCGGTCTGGTTGTAAAGAGCCTGGACCTCAGCGGCTGACAGAGGCCGGTTGTACACTCGAAGGTCGGAGATCGTACCGTCCCATCCCATGTTGTAAAAGTCGTTCGGAAAGTTGTTGTTGGTTCCAATGCCAATTCCCGGGTTCTGGGTGGGATCGAGCGGAACGACGGGGGTCAGATTGGGCACTTGGGCGGCTTCTACGTCTACTTTGCCGTTAACGTACAAGATCTCAATGCCCGCGGATTTGTTGTATGTTCCAGTAACGAAAACCCACTTGTTCAGCGGGAATTGTGCAGTCGCGTTGATTCCCAGGCCTTGCGTCACTCCACAAGTTGAGAACTGCAGGGTCCCGTTTGGATCGACCTGAATAAAGAACGGGTCGAGCCCATTTCGGTCATCGCCACAAAAAATGATTGTCGACCAAAGTTCGGAAGGATTCACATAGGCGTTGAGCTTGGCCCAGGCACTGATCGAATAGGACGCTTGGAACTGCATGTCCGGGGCGGGAGGCAGGTTTATCCCGGTAGTCGTCCCGTTAAAGATGATGCCTTGCCCTCCAACTGTATTCACATAAGACACCGGCCCAATTGGCGTGGTGCTCAAGTTCCCCACCGAATCGTTCGCATTCCCATTGAACTTCCACCAATGAATCAGGCCCGTCTGAAGCGTATTCTGGTTCGAAGAAGTACCTCCGCCCCCACATCCGAGCAAGGCCGAACAAATCCCAACCGCCAAAAGCTGCCGCCAATCAATGCGCCTTACCATGCGAATAAGGTTACCTTTCCAGAAGGAACCGGCAGTTCCTTCACGAACCAATGGTTAAGCAGCTAGCTGGAGTACTTTCCCGCATCTCGTCGAGAGATAGAACTCTGCGTTGGGCTAGGCTAACGGGAATGCCGATCAGAATTGTCGATGGTGATCTGCTTGACCAGGACGTCGACGTTATCGTTAACGCCTGGAACCGTAACATCATTCCTTGGTGGCTGCTTTTGCCCCGGGGCGTTTCCGGAGCAATCAAGCGGGAAGCAGGGCTCCAGCCTTTTCGCGAGCTCGGAAGAGTTGGTCCAATTCCTTTGGGGAAGGCAGTAGTCACGTCAGCAGGAAGTCTTCCCTACCGGGCGATCATCCATGTCGCGGGCATCAACCTCGCTTGGCGAGCGTCGAAGTTCTCGATCTCCGAATCGGCAAAGAGCGCGATTGCCGAGGCACGCAAGGTAGGTGCGAAATCAATAGCTTTTCCGATCGTCGGTGCCGGATCAGGCGGGTTTCGTGCGGCACAGGCAGAGGAAATCTTGCTTGAGGCGCTTCGGCCGTATGAATCTGAACTTGAGATTACGGTTGTGCGATTCAAGAGCTAGCCGGGGCAGTTGGCCGTAAATGAACCCCTGTTTGGTTGTAATTGCAAGGTTCCGGAACCCTCACCCCCTGCCCCCTCTCCCTTTTCGCACAAACATCAAAAAGGGCGAGGGGCTCCACATCACTCCACGCCTCTCGCGCCTTGCCCAATTCAAGCAATTTTAGCGGGGATGCATTTTTGCCTAGTTTAACGCGTTCACTGGCATACTGACTGAGTGGTCATTTCGCAATACAGTTTTGTCGGATACGACCATGGCCTTTTGACCTTGATCCTTTGCGGGATCCTTACGATCGCTTCGATAGGTATCTGGTTCTGGCATCAAAAGCCTCCGATCGCACTATTATTGGGGCTAATTACCCTCGCCGCGATGTACTTCATTCGGCCGCCCGACTCGATCGTCAATCTCGCTGTCGTGGTAGGAATGGGAATCGGCGCCGGAATTGAGAGCAAGTATTTGAAGCCCTCTCGCGGATTCCTTTGGGTGCTTGCATACGCAGTCTGGACAGTTGGCAACCTCATTTACGACTTCAATGCACCCCATTGGCTTCGGTTGAGACAAGACACATTAATCGACCAGCGGGGAGATCTTATGATGATCCTGAAGCGCCCCGCCGTCCACGTTTATCACGCGACTCGAAGGGTCAAACAGATCGGAGTTAAGATGGAATTCTGGTCAATACAAGATAAGGATCAAGCCATTCAACTTTTCGGTGACGAACTCTACGCCGATCTCGCGGGGCACTTGCATACCGGACCCGCTGTCGCTGCGGAAGTTGCGAAATGGACGAAGACGAAGATCGTCGACAAGACGCTTGCCCCCCAAGAGCTGCCATTGACGCCTTGGAACAAGAACTAGCCGCGCAAAACCACTGCAGAGAACACCTTTTCCGCCGGCGACAGGCATTCTGACTCTGTACAAGCTTGGAAGCTTACGACGAGTTCGAATTCCGCTCCGCTTTCTCCCTTCGGCAATTCCACTTTGAACGGAATCACGACAACACCGCGGTATCGATCGTCTACCGCCTCCGGGTAACTGACTTCCGCTTTTAGGCCGTTCACCTCAATTTTTGTCGGCACCAGCCAGCGTGCGGGCGGCTTGGCGGAGTTGAGATGATAGTCGTCAGGAACCGAAATGATAATCTGTCCTGAGCCGAAGGAAGTCGAATCGGCAATCAGTTCTTTGGAAGAGAGCTTGACCTCGACCGCGGCGGCTGCGGGCATTGGCGCAGTCGAGGTCGCCTCTGAAACGATCTCGACCGGTATGGGCATAGCCTCTTCACCCTCCTCGGAGTCGGCTGCAACGAGCGATAGGGCGGCGGTGAAGAGCGCTTCCGTCGCTTGTGGTGCGCGCTGCATCCAACCCAACATCGCCTCCAGGCTCTTACGTGCTCGCCCAATCTCGCCTAGCTGGATCAGACAACGGATAGCAATCGAGTTCGCGCTTGGAGACGGTTGATCGAATGCAGGCTTTGATCGGCCGAATAGCTCCTCATGACCTGCTGACGTGGAAAAGAAGGCGCCGTTGGCTTCATCGTAGAATTTCGCCAGCATTTCGCGGCAGAGCCTTGCCGCCTGAGCGATCAGCGCTTCCGACGGTATCGCTTGAGGAGGCATCTCGTCATGGGCCTCTAGGAATGCGATGCACATCGCCAACTTGAGCAGGCCCTGCACGAAATAGGCGTAATCGTCCAGAAATGCTTCGCCTGAAGGACTTCCCTTCGCTATTTGGTGCGGCAGCCTACCTATCTCCTTTTCCGCAGAGAGGATGGCAACTACAGCGTTCTGAGCGAGCGGCCACATTCCGGAATCGGCAAGTGCGCCAATCATAAGGCCGTTCCATGAAACCAGCGCCTTATCGTCTAATCCGGGATGCACGCGCTGGTCCCGCTCAAGTCGAAGCATCTCCAGTTCCTGTTCGAACTGGGCGGACAGGTCTTCTTCAAGATGGGGAATATTAGCGCCCGTCTTCTTGCCGGTAGCTTCGTCTTCGAAGTTTCCGTCTGGCTGAAATCCAAAGGCCTGCATGAACACTGGGGCGTGATGCTGAAGGATCTCAGTGACCTCGGCCGCCGTCCAGGTGTAGAACTTCCCTTCCTCGCCGTCGCTGTCAGCATCGAGCGCAGAGAAGAACAACCCTTGTTCGCCTGTCATTTCGCGCATGAGCCAGTCGATAATGCCTTGGGCGGCACGGGTAAAGAGTTGCGCCAGGGTCGGCTCCAACTCACCTGCGATGCCGGCGGCTTGAGCGAGGTTTCCGAGCATCAAGGCGTTGTCGACAAGCATCTTTTCGAAATGGGGAAGCAACCACCGCTCATCGGTCGAATAGCGGTGGAATCCACCCCCCACGTGATCGTGGATTCCGCCAAGAACCATACTTCGCAGAGTCATCAGTGCGACCCCGATCGCCGCCTCTTGAAGCTCCTCGTTTTTGGAAGCGCTCGTCGCATAACGCATCAAGAACTCGACGGCGGTATGAGGCGGGAACTTAGGCGCGCCCCCGAATCCGCCGTTGACCTCATCGAATCCCGATATAAGGGCCTCGACCGCCTTGTCGATGAACGCTGCGTCCAGATTCGCATCCGTATCGGGCGGTGCCGAACTCAAGGCCTCGGTGAGCGCTGCTGCAACCTGATTTGCCGAGTCTTCAACAACCGATCGCTTTGTCGTCCAAGCCGCGCCTACTTGACTGCATATGCTCAGGAACCCAGGGTGACCGCCGCGATCCTCTCTCGGCCAATATGTTCCTGTAAGAAACGGCTTGCGATCCGGCGTCATGAAGATGCTCATTGGCCACCCGCCTCGTCCGCTCATCAACTGCAAAGCGGTCATGCACGCTTCATCGATGTCCGGCCGCTCTTCCCTATCGACCTTCACGCACACAAACTCCTGGTTAAGAACACTCGCGACGCCCTGGTCCTCGAACGACTCATGAGCCATGACATGGCACCAATGGCAAGAGGAGTATCCGACGCTCACAAAGACCGGCTTATCAAGCCGCTTCGCCAACTCGAACGCCTCATCACCCCAAGGGAACCAATCGACCGGATTGTCGGCGTGCTGAAGCAGATAAGGCGAAGTCGCGGCGGCAAGACGATTGGGCACGGTCCAGTTTAGCGCGCTTGGCGCGCAAAACCGGACCGTGCCCAAGTGTTGAGTATTAAGTGCTGAAGCGTTCGAAGGAGTCTGAGAGCGCTCAATCACTCTTGAACACTAGCGCAGCGAAACACTTAGCACTCAATACTCCGTTTCGCCGGTCTCAAATAACTCCAACCGATTCGTAACCTGACCCACCGATTTCGAGTAATACTTCAAAGAGTCGTGTACTTATTGCTCTTGCTTGTTGGCTCGATCGGATTCGTTGCTATGACCCTTCTGGGCATGAGCCACGGCGGCAGTGTACATAGCGCTCTCGGAGGCCACGGCCACGCCGCTGGACCAGGACATTTAGGCGGCAATCCACATGCCCTTCCCGGTCATCACGGGACTTCTCCCGCCGTGAAGGGATCCATTCAGCCCGGCAAATCCGGAGGACAGTCCCTTGCGAGCATGTTGCTGCTGTCGCCGCTCGATCTCTTCAGCCTGTGCCTTGGCGCGGGCCTCGCCGGGTTGGCGCTCCAGACGATATTTACTGCGAGTGTGCTCCCTTGGATTGCTCTCGGCGGTGCGTTGCTGTTTTGCTTTGGTATCGAGCGGCCATTCCTCAGCTTCGCAATGAAGTTCGTTTCTAAGCCTAGTGAAGGTTTGGAGGGCGCCGTCGCCCATACCGCCCTAGCCGTGACAGGTTTTGACGAAGCAGGCCGAGGGCTCGTCAAGATTTCAGTAGACGACCAAACGGTCCAAGTACTCGCCGTCCTCGACCCCGCCGAACTCCACCGCGGCGTCCACGTGAACAAGGGTGACGAGGTGGTCGTCACCGAAGTCGATTCGGTGAAGAACACTTGCCGAGTCACAAAGGAGCTCTCAGAGTGACAAGGCTCCTTGCTTTTCCCGCAAGCCCTAATAAAGGGGGAGCGACAAGATAATGGATAACACAATCATCCTCGCCTCGTTCATCGTCGGCGCTATTCTGTTCCTTACCATCCTCGCCAGCAGGTTCTTGCGAACGGTGGAGGCAGGAACGATTCGGTTGGTGAGTTCGATGGGCGGAACTACCAAGATTTACAAAGGCCCCGGAAAATCATGGGAAGTCCCCCTGCTAACAACCGGCACCACGATTCCGTCAAAAGCGATCAACATCGATCTCGACATCGCTGACCAAACGGCGGACGTCGATCGCAACGGCCAGCCGAGGCCGATTAAGGTGCGGGTGTTGGCAAGCGCTATCGTTAGCGTGGGCGACTCCAA
>Ga0206819_10239_pt1 | contig 18517 bp, 15 predicted proteins | sample Alteio_BWOrgCont_87_FD_152855 | JGI IMG/M metagenome (GOLD analysis project Ga0206819, IMG submission 152855) | Enriched cells from forest soil in Barre Woods Harvard Forest LTER site, Petersham, Massachusetts, United States -... | ecosystem: Environmental > Terrestrial > Soil > Temperate forest >... | reverse complement strand
TGCCTACCCAGGTGTCCGACTTCTCCGTGAGCTCCAGTTCGGCGAGAACGCCGCTCGAAGAGAGCGGCCGGCGATAGAAGCTGGCGAAAAGATCGACAGTTTCGCGGACGGTAAGCTTGTCCGAAAGGCGCGTCTCCTGGAGCGAAATGCCGAGCCACTGGCGGAGTTGCTGTGCGTCGGTTCGCCAGGAGAGCCCGAAAATCCGCACATCGCCTGAACTGGGCTGGAGTAATCCTTCGAGGATTTCGATCGTGGTGGTTTTTCCGGCACCATTGGGTCCGAGCAGGCCGAAGCATTCGCCTTCGCGAATCTCCAGATCGATCCCGCGCAAAGCTTCGACTTTGCCGTCGTAAGTCTTCAGCAGGTTGCGGCACTCGATGGCGGCGCTCACGGTCCTAGATTCTAGCGAAGATTTTTAGCGAAATGGGGCCGAGGGCACGCGACTCGATCACAGAGACGGGACGCGCGAGGCTACGGCGAGCAGACGGGTCATATACAGTCTATGCCGTACTGTTCACAATTGAACAGACGCGATAAAATTTTCTGTGGAGGGGGGAGCGTCGCAGGGGGCGCGATTTCATGGCCTGTGTGTTAATCGCCGACGATCACTTGTTCACGCGGGAGCAGCTAAAGGCTTTTCTCACGTCCAGATCCATAGACGTCTGTGGTGAAGCGGTCGATGGCAAAGATACGCTTGAAAAGGTCAAGCAGCTAAGACCTGCACTCGTTCTTCTGGATATCTATATGCCGCACCTCAATGGGGTGGTGGTGGCCTATGAGATACGACGCATCGCCCCTGCCACCAAAATCGTTTTTTTCAGCAACTATGAGGCTCCCAAGCTGGTTAGCGCCGTGCGGCTGCTCGGTGGGGATGCATTCATCTCCAAGGCCGAGGGAATTGCGGAATTGCTTGCGACGGTTGGGCGATTGCTCTCCGGCGGAACACTGGATGAGCCAGACAGTGAGACAACTCTCCCTTCAGCGATGACCAGCATTACCTGAGGCAGCGGGTGCGAAACAGGCTGTAGGAGCGCCCGAACTCCTTTCGGAACTCCCTTCAGACTGAAAGCGTCAGAGACCTAGCGAGTCCATTTTGGGCTTTTCGTAGACATCGTCTTCGCCGGGGTATCGGAGGCGGTCGTTATAGCGGCCGGTTTCCTTGGCCAATGCCCAGACGAGGCTCTCTCCGGCGGGAACGATCTGTGGCCGGCTTTTGAAGACGGGGTCGTCAAAGGCGCGTTTCGCATCGATCCACTGCCACCCCTTCTCGGCGAAAGCGGAGAGCACATCTGCCAGGTAGAGAGCGTTGACCATCCTGTAGTGCAGCAACAAAGTGTGCGGGATTTCGCGGCCTAAAACTTCGAGTGCGAGCTGGCGATAGAAGACTGCGCGATCGAGGAGATGGGGCACGAGATAATCGGCGTAAGGCTGGGAGTCTGCTGCGGGCTGCTTTTGGAGGCGCGCTTGGAGACGGTCGTCGACATACCAATCGGAATTGTCGATGGTGACGTGGCCAACGGCGTAGCCTTTTTCCTTCAGTAAGTCGCGGAAGCTATCGCGCTTTTCCGGGGTGTCGCCTTCCTTCAGAAACGGATAACGAAACAGGCGGGTGAAGCGGCGGTAGGGCTTGATGAGAGCCTCGTTGTGGTCAAAGTCCGCCACGAAATCGTCGTAGGTCGTTTTGGGGGAGTTGAAGTTGAAATGGGAGTAGGAGTGATTACAAATCGAGTGACCCGCCTCGTCCCACTGGCCCAGAAGCTCTTTGCCCTGGGCGGAGTCTAGCCTCATGCCGCAGACGAAGAGGGCGACCTTGAGGTTCCATTTTTCGAGCGCGTCGAGAAGCGCTCGATTGGCCGCTTTCCAGGAGAGGCTGGGGCTTACGGTCGTGGCGGGGTCGTCGATGGTGACCGCAACGCGCGGTTTTTCGGGCGGAGCAGCGCGGAGCGGAAGCGCGGACGCGGCGGCGACGGCGCCGCAATGACGCAGGAATTCACGGCGATACACGAGGGGAATATATAACGGAGAAGAGATTTGTAGCAGGGGATTATTGGCTAGGAGGGATTCCGGGCAAGGACAGCGAGGGCAAAAGGCGCAGAGAGATTCTTCGACTGCGTGTCCCGACGCAAATCGCAAGGCCGATTTGCAGAGGAGCATCGGGACACTTCGCTCAGAATGACAACCTAGAGTGTGCGAGCGCGCTGAGGGGCGCGCTAGCGCGCCGAGCTGACAGGCGCGGCAACGGGCGTGAGCCAGTTGTGGCGGTCGGGCTTGGCGCCGGAAAGAATGGCGAAAAATTCGTCCTGCAGGCGCTTGGTGATGGGACCGCGACGGCCGGCGCCAATGGTGATGCGGTCGACCGAGCGCAGCGGCGTGATTTCGGCGGCAGTGCCGGTAAAGAAAACTTCGTCGGCGATGTAGAGCAGTTCGCGCGGGATCATCTCCTCGCGAACGGGAATGCCAAGGTCTTGGCAAAGCGTCACGATCGTGCCGCGGGTGATCCCCGGAAGGACGCTCGCGGCGAGCGGCGGCGTAAGGATCGCGCCATCGCGGACGATGAAGATATTTTCGCCGGAGCCCTCGCTGACGTAGCCGTTGGTGTCGAGAGCGATTCCTTCGGCGTAGCCATTGGCCATCGCTTCCATGCGGATGAGTTGCGAATTCATGTAATTCGCTCCGGCCTTGGCCATCGACGGAAGCGTATTCGGAGCCAGGCGCGCCCACGAGCTCACGCAGACGTCCACACCCTGCTCGAGGGCTTCGGCGCCGAGATAGGCGCCCCACTCCCAACAAGCCAGATAGGTCTCGATGGGGCAGGGCAGCGGATTGACATTGACGTCGCCGTAGCCGCGAATCATCAGCGGGCGGATGTAGCAGGAGTTCAGGTGATTTTCACGCACCAGTTCGGCGGCGGCGGTGGAGAGCTGCTCGACTGTGTAGGGACTCTCCATGCGGTAAATATGGCCGGAGTGGACCAAGCGCTGCATGTGTTCGCGCAGGCGGAAAGCCGCGGGTCCGTGCTTGGTTTCGTAGCAGCGGATGCCCTCAAAAACCGAAGAGCCGTAGCTCACGACGTGGGAGAGCACGTGGATTTGTGCCTGGTCCCAGGGGATCATTTTGCCGTTGTGCCAGATCCATTCGGTCTTTTTCAGCGCCATCGGTATCGCTCCTGAGCGAAGTATAGCATGGCCGTTTCGAGGAACTGGGGCACGAAGTGGCGCGTGCCGGTTGGATGCACGGGCCAAAATGGACGGTGCTGGCCGCACGGGCGACCATCGCCCGCGCGCGGACGGATTGCATGATCGGCACTCGCCACGCAGGGCGCTAGCGGGGGGCGGCGAGAGGGCCAGGTCGCTCGGGAGCTGTGCGTTCGATGGTGAGGAAGTCGGTGCGGGCAGTAGAGCGCAAATTGCCGCGCGTCGTTTCCCACATTCCCAGCAGCAAAAACGGAACGATGGTGGCTATGGCCAAAGCCTTGGCTCTGGGCCCGACCTTGGCTTCCGGTTCCCAGCGAAAAAGCTGCTGGCTGAGGAAGAAAGCCAAGGCGGCGCTGACGACCAGGGCGATGATTTCGGGTTCAATTTGCATGATCCCGACGCGAGCGACCATAACCCGTTCAAGGCCGGTGACGAGATAGGTGGCCGGCAGGAACAGGGCGAAGCGCTGGATCCAGACCGGCAGCATCGGGAGAGGGAGCGTGGCTCCGGAGAGAAACAGAAAGGCGGACCAGAGGATCTGATTGATGACCTGAGTCTCCTGGGTGCTGTTCGTGACGCTGGCGATGATCAGGCCCAAGGCGGCAAAGGTGATGATTCCCAGGGTGACCAGGCAAAATACGCCGCCCAGGTTTCCCCAATCCTGCATATGAAAGATTTTACGCGCCAGGGCGAATTCAATCGCCACGGTAGGCAGCGTCAGGATGTAGTTCGAAAGGATGCTGGATGCCAGCAGGGACCCGGCACCTACCGGGGCCACGCGGAAGCGGCGCAGGATGCCCTGTTCGCGGAAGGTCACCAGCTGGATGCTCAGTCCCCAAAAGCTGCCCATCACCGTAATCGCCAGTACAGAAGCGAGCATATAGGGCACGGCGGCGACGTTGCTACGGGCGAACAGGCCGAGGAACAGGAACAGGAAGACCAGCGGAAAAATGAGGCTGAAGAAGATGAAGGCCCGGTTGCGCAGAGCCAGGCGCATGCGGACCTTCGTGAGTGTCCAGGCGTTTCTCAATCGCGAAGGCTCCTTCCGGTAAGCTCGAGAAAGACATCCTCGAGCGAGGGTGCGGCGATATCCAGACTGGAAAGCTCGTTTCCCTGAGCCTCGAGGTAATGAACCAATGAAACGATGGTGGCGGGGACGCGCGTCGAGTGGACGACATAGGTGCCGTCGGAAGTGCGGCAATCGGCGACGCCCTCGAGCCGCTTGATGGCGTCGTCGGATTCGGGCCGGGCCAGGCGGAGCTCGATGCGCGTGGTGCCGGCAGAGCGCTGCTTGAGTTCTCTGGGGGTTCCCTGGGCGATGACGCGGCCCTGGTCAACGATGGCGACGTGGTCGCAGAGTTTCTCGGCTTCCTCGATGTAATGGGTGGTGAGAAGGATGGTTTTCCGCTCTTTTTTGAGCTCTTCGATGATGGTGTAGATTTCGCGGCGGACCTGGGGATCGAGGCCGGCCGTGGGCTCGTCGAGGAAGAGCACGCGAGGCTCGTTCACCAGGGACATGGCCAGGGCGAGGCGCTGCTTCTGGCCACCGGAGAGTTGGGAGTAGAAGGCGTTGCGCTTTTCCTCGAGGCCGAAGCGCTTCAGGATCGCGGCTGGATCGCGGCGGCGCTTGTAAAAGCTGGCGAACATGGAGACGGCTTCGCCAACGCGCAGCTTATCGGGAAGCGCGGTAGCCTGCAGGACGGCGCCGATCTCCTGCTTGAAGTCGGAACCGGAGCTTTGCGGGTCGAGGCCACATACGCTGACGATGCCGCCGTCGGCAGGGCGCAAGCCTTCCAGGATTTCGACGGTGCTGGTTTTGCCGGCGCCGTTCGGCCCGAGCAGGCCGAAGACCTCGCCTTCCTGCACTTCGAAACTAACGCCGCGGAGAGCCTGGACGGGGCCGTAGTGTTTGGTGAGGTTGTGGACCTCGATGATGGGAGCGCTCACGGTGTAAACGGTTATCTATAGCATATTTCGGAGAGCAACGACGGCGGGAGCGAGATCAAGTGGCGAATGAGTTTTGGAAAAGCGCCGGTGGCGGTCGCCCTGGATCAAGTCCAGATCATACCGTACCCGGACGGAGTTCTTTTGCATGGGATCGGGAACGAAGTCCGCGGACGGGTATGGCGGCATTATTGAGGGACGCGCGGACGACGCCTCCGTCGTGCTGGGCGGGAGGTCGCAAGCCGCCGGTTCAGTTTCAAGACGCCTTTTGGCTGCCAGAGATGGCTGGCAAGAGCGACGCGGCCATTTACCAGACGAACGCCTTCGCTTTCTAGAAGGCGCCGCTGAAGGCCGGCGAACGGCTCGCGCACGGCTATGCGGCCTCCAGCCGCAACGACACGATGCCAAGGAATGGCATGGCCGCGGGGGCAAGCGGCCATGGCGCGGCCCGCAGCCCGAGCGCCTCCGGGGAGCCGAGTGGCACGAGCCACCTGGCCGTAGGTGACAACGCGGCCCTTGGGGATACGTTTGACGAATTTGTACACAACGCTCCACCCGTCAGCCATGCGGAGAACGATAACCGTAACGGCAGCGAGTTTCCAGTTTTGCCACTTTACGAAACACACCAAGCAGAATAAATGACCACTCCAGCATCTAAGTAGGTAGGCCAAGACGGAGCCTCTGTAACTCCCTTATTCCATTTCCAATTTTGTGGCTTAGAGGCAATGAGGCAGAAACCGCCGTTTTTGCGGGAAAAGTGTGTAAAACGGCGGATCGAGTGGGAGGCGAGAGCGGATCATAAAATTCGATTCGTGCCATCGATAAAAGAAGAGCGGAGCGGTCGCGAACGTGCACATTTGATCCTGAATGATCCTGAATCGCGAGGACCGAATCCAAGGCGGAGCAGGAATGAAGAGAACGACTAAACCGGGGAGTAACCGATAAGAGGCAACGCAGCCCGATTTCAGTGCATCGATATTGACGGCGTAGTGGACGCTGCTTACACTACAGACATTGATTGGGGCTTGAGGGGCCAAGCATGGCTTTCGTACGGCGCAAAGGCAACGCGTATTACCTGGTGCACAACATGCGCGAGGACGGGCGGGTGAAACAGATTCACCTGGCGCGCCTCGGCGAACGACCACGGATCACGGAAGACGTGGTGCGCCAAGTGAGCCGCGCCTACCCTTTCCTGGACGTTAATTGGACGGCGCTGCGCGAAGAGGTGAACAATCGCGTGGAACTGTTCGACTCGAAGTCCGCGTACGTGCGTAAGCTCATCGCGACGCTTCGGACCCTCAATCTGGATTTAGCCGATCTTTTTCCTCCGCTATTGGACGTCTCTGAAGCGCCTGCGACCGGACGGGAACTGGTGATGCAGTTGCGGCTTTTGCACTCGACCGTGGGTGTGAAGCTGGACCAGTTCGATCGGGCGCCGCATCGGGCGGTCATCGCGGAGAGGACTTTTCGGTAGGGGTGAGGAGGCGGAAAACCATGCGCGCCAGCCAGCGTAGGCCTTTGGATCCGAGCCTGAGAAGCATTGAGTCTCAGGAGTTCGAGAACGCCCTTCGGGACAAAATCGTGGGGCAGGAAGAGGGCATTCGGGCTCTCGTGGACCTGTATCAAGTCTTCTGCGCCGGAATGTGCCCAGCCGGGCGCCCCGTTGGGAATCTACTTTTCTTGGGGCCGACCGGCTCGGGCAAGACCCGCATCGTGGAAGCGGCCGCAGAGATTCTCTTCGGCGAGCCCCGGGCGGTGATCAAGGTGGATTGCGCGGAGTTTCAGCATTCCCACGAGATCGCCAAGCTGATCGGCTCGCCGCCAGGCTATTTGGGCCACCGCGAGACCCATCCGCTGATCACTCAGGAAGAGCTGTCGAAATACCACACCGACCAAATGAAGCTGAGTTTTTTGCTGTTCGACGAGATCGAGAAGGCTTCCGACTCGCTCTGGCAATTGCTGCTGGGCATGCTGGATAAGGCCACGCTGACCTTGGGCGATAACCGGCGGGTGGATCTGTCGCAGGTCGTGATCTTTATGACGTCGAATCTGGGCGGCGGCGAGATCACCGAACTGATGTCCGGCGGCATGGGTTTTGTACAGCCGGGCGACAAGCCGGCGGATACCCTGGACGGAAAAGTGACGCGCACGGCGCAGGAAGCGGCGCGGCGCAAGTTTTCGCCCGAGTTCATGAACCGGCTCGATAAGGTGGTCGTTTTCCATCCGCTCAGGCCCGTGCAGCTCGAACAGATTTTGGAGATCGAGCTTTCCATGGTGCAGCGCCGGGTTCTGGATACGGCGAAAGGGCAGTTTCTCTTTCGCGTGACTCCAGCGGCTCGGAATTTCCTGCTGCGGGAAGGCACGGACCTGAAATACGGCGCACGCCATCTGAAACGTGCGATCGAACGTCATATCGTGTATCCGCTGGCGAACCTGCTGGCGACAAGCCAAGTTCATCTTGGCGATTTGCTGTGCATCGACTGGGATGAGAACGAGCAGCGGCTTGTCTTCGAGAAAGAAGGCGAGGGTGCGGTGCTGCCGATGACTCCGCCGGCGGCCGCGGCTGCGGCGGCGGGTCAGGCTGCCAAAGCGACGGGCGGGAAGCCCGCGGAGACGGCACCCATAATAGCGGCTCGCGAAGCCAAAGCTCCAATCGTCGTGCCTCTGGCGCCGTTACCGGCTCCGGCCAGCCGACGCAAGAACGAATCCTAGCAAATGATCCGCTCGTGCCGGGCCCTGCGCCCGGCACGAAGCGCTTCCGCCCAACGAGGGCTCTCCACGCACATTGTGTTCGGTCGGAATTGTTCCGTCGGACGGCGACTTTTGTTTCGTCGCGGTGTGCTCACCGCATGAGGCGATCGAGGGTACCTTCGTTCTCGCTCTCGGGACGCCACAAGATGGCCTTCATTCAATCTTAATCTTGTTGCAGGGACAATCTCGTCGCGCGTAAAGATTGACGGAGGTTCACATGAAACTGTCCCTGCGCATTCTGGCTGTTGGGCTTGCGCTTCTTGCCTTCGATAGCTGGACCGTACGCCCCGCCGATAGCGACTACCATCTCCTCGAGACGTACATGTTCGGGGCCGCTCCCGGCAGTAGTACGGAATATTTCGATTACATCACGGTGGACTCTGCTGCCCGGCGCGTCTATCTGTCGCGCGGCACGGCCGTTGAGGTGATGGACGCTGACACCGGTTCGGCGGTCGGCTACATCCCCGGGTTCAAACGGCAGCATGGCGTGGCCCTCGCACCGGAATTCGGCCGCGGCTTCATCAGCGATGGGACTATGGCCCAGGTCACCATCTTCGACCTGAAGACATTGAAAACGTTGGGACAGGCAAAAGCCGATCCCGATACCGACTGCGTCGTTTACGATCCTGTGTCTAAGCGCGTCTTCTCTATGAATGGCGACAGCCATAGCTCTACCGTGATCGACGCCAAGACGGGCACCGTCATCAAGACCATTGACCTCATTGGCTCGCCCGAATTCGCCGTGGCGGATGGAAAGGGCACGATCTACGCCAATCTCGCCAACAAAAATCAAATTGCCGCCATCAATACACGCACCCTCGAAGTCAAATCGCGCTGGCCCACGGCGCCTTCCGGAGGTTCGACTGCGCTGGCCATGGATCGGGAGCACCGGCGGCTCTTCAGCGCCGGCCGTAACCCGCAAGTCCTTGTGGTTATGGATGCCGATAGCGGAAAGGTCCTTCAGTCATTCCCCATCAGCGCCGGCACAGACGCGGCCGCATACGATGCCGACACCAAGCTAATCTTTGTTTCCACTCGGGAAGGAAAAATCCACATCTTCCATGAAGATTCCCCCGATCAGTACACCGCGGTCGCCACTATCCAGACCCAATTCGGCGCCAAAACCATGGGCCTTGACGGCAAAACGCATCGCCTGTTCCTGGACACCGCCGATTTCGGTGCGCTTCCGGCAATAACGGCCGACCGCCCTAATCCGCAGCCTGCGGCAATCCTGGGCAGCTTCCGCGTTCTGGTCTACGGACGCCAGTAATACTGATTTGGATGATCGGCAAGCCGATTCGGCGGCCGTCGTGAATGGCTAGCCGGCGGAGGGTTTGCGTTTCCAGCGTAGGACGGGGTTGCGGGCGGCGGAGACTTCATCGAGCCGGCCGACGCGCGTGGAGTGAGGCGCCGTCTTCACCAACTCGGGCTGGGTCGCGGCTTCCTCGGCGATCGATCGCATGGCGTCGATGAAGAGATCGCACTCTTCCTTGGACTCGGATTCGGTGGGCTCGATCATCAGGGCGCCGGGAACGATCAAGGGAAACGCAGTGGTATAGGGATGGAATCCGTAATCGATGAGGCGCTTGGCGATATCCATGGTGTTCACGCCGTATTTCTTCTGGCGGTTATCGCTGAAGACGACTTCGTGCATGGAAGGCGAAGCGTACGGTAGATCGTAAACTCCTTCGAGATTCTTGCGGATGTAGTTGGCGTTCAGGACGGCATCTTCGGTGGCCTGACGAATTCCCGGGCCGTAGGCGAGAGTATAGGCCAGAGCCCGAACGAGCACTCCGAAGTTGCCGCCAAAAGCCCTCACTCGGCCGATGGATTGAGGCCGGAGCGAATCGAGCGCGAGCTGGCCATTTTTTTCGACCAGCACGGGGACGGGAAGAAAGGGCTCGAGATGTTTTTTCACGAGCACGGGACCTGCGCCCGGTCCGCCGCCACCGTGGGGAGTGGAAAATGTCTTGTGCAAGTTCAGGTGCATAACGTCCACGCCGAAGCGGCCAGGCTGGGCGACGCCGGCAAGGGCGTTCATATTGGCGCCGTCCATGTAAAGCTGGGCGCCGCGGGCGTGGAGCAATTCGGCGACTTCGGCGATGCGGGGTTCGAAGGTGCCGAGTGTGGACGGGTTGGTCACCATAAGCGCGGCGACATCGTCGGTGACGATATTCTTCAGTTGCTCGAGATCGATCTGGCCGCGCGAATCGGAGCGAATATTTTCGACTTCGTAACCCGCAATGACCGCCGTAGCGGGGTTGGTTCCGTGAGCGGAATCCGGGATCAGCACCTTTTTGCGGGGATTGCCCTGGCTTTCGAGATAAGCGCGGATGAGGAGGAGGCCGGTTAATTCGCCCTGAGCGCCGGCGGCGGGCTGGAGCGTGACGGCGTCCATGCCAGTGATTTCGAGCAGGCACTTTTGCAGCACGGCGAGAATCTTCAGGCAGCCCTGCGCAAGCTGCTGGGGCTGATAGGGATGCTCGGTGGCGATGCCTTCGAGGCGCGCGATGTGTTCGTTGACGCGGGGATTGTATTTCATGGTGCAGGAGCCTAGCGGATACATCCCGAGGTCGATGGCGTAGTTCCAGGTGGAGAGGCGTGTGAAGTGGCGGATGACCTCGATTTCGCTGACCTCGGGGAAGCCATCCATGTCGGTGCGAGCGTAACTGCCGAGGAGCGATTGCACGTCGACAGGGGGCACGGCGGCCGGAGGCAATTCGAAGCCGCGCTTTCCGGGCGCGGATTTTTCAAACATCAGGCCTTCGTTTTGGCTGGTGTGGCGGGCGGCTTTTTTGATTCTATCGGGCACTTTCCCCTCAGGCGTTGCGGTCCGATTTAGCACCGAGATGCACTCAGACGTAAATCAAGGCAAAAGCAGATCCCTCGAACTTTGTTTTGCCGAAAAAACGCCGTGATCGCCACGGCTTTTTTCGGCTCGACAATCTCATTCCGTGTAGCTCTCACACGGGCACAGCGAGAGTTTCGCGCACGGCATCGGCGAGCCGTTCGATATCCTCGCGCGTGGTCGTCTCCGTGACGCAGAGGAGACCGCATTTCGTAAGTTCCGGGTAATGCGGGCCGAGCGGCAGCGGACCGATGATTTTGTCGCGCAGCAATTGCGCATTGATCAGGCGCACGGAGCGCGGGAAGTGAACGGCGAATTCGTTGAAAATCGGCCCCTTGAAGACGCGGCGGACGCCGGGCAATTTTTCGAGCTCGGCGAGAGCGAATTGTGCTTTGGCGATGTTCTGTTCGGCCATCTCTTGCAGACCCTGTTTCCCGAGTAAGCAAAGATGAACAGTGGCAGCGAGGGCGCACAAGGCTTGGTTGGTGCAGATGTTTGAGGTGGCTCTTTCGCGACGGATGTGCTGTTCGCGGGTTGCCAGGGTCAGGCAGAAGCCGCGCCGGCCTTTGGCGTCGATGGTTTGGCCCGCCAGGCGGCCGGGCAGTTGCCGGACGTATTTCTCGCGGGCGGCGATGACGCCGGCGTAAGGTCCGCCGAAGCTCGGAGCCATGCCGAAACTCTGCGTTTCGAGGGCCACAATGTCGGCCTCGACGGGCGGCCGCACGGCGCCCAAGGATACGCCTTCGGCGATGGCGACGACCGTGAGGGCCTCGGCGCCGCGCGCAATTTGGGCTATTTGCGGCACGGGTTCGAGCACGCCGAAAAAGTTGGGGGACTGCACGAGCACGGCGGCAGTTTGGTTGTCGACGGATGCGCCGAGCGCTTGCAGATCCATTTGACCCCAAGTCGTGTAACCGATCTCCTCGATATGCATATCGAGATTGCGCGCATAAGTGGCGAGCACCTGGCGGTATTCGGGGTGCACGGAACGCGCCACAAGGATTCGCCGACGACGGGTGATGCGTTCGGCCATGAGGACGGCCTCGGTGGTCGCGGTCGAGCCGTCCCACATCGAGGCGTTGGCCACCTCCTGGCCGGTGAGTTGGCAGACGAGGGTTTGAAATTCGAAGATGGCTTGCAGCGTGCCCTGGCTGATCTCGGCCTGATAAGGCGTGTAGGAGGTGAGGAATTCGCCGCGGAGCAGGATCGTATCGGTGACCACGGAACGCAGGTGATTATAAACGCCAGCGCCCAGAAAGCTCGTGTAGCCGACGGAATTTTCGGCGGCGCGCTCGCGGAAATAGCGGATGAGCTCGGCTTCCGACATAGGGCCGGGCAAATCGAGGGTATGGTCGATGCGGAGCGCTTCGGGAATCGAGGCGAATAATTCGTCGACGGAGCGCACGCCGATGGCGTCGAGCATCTGGCGGCGCTCGGAGGGACTCTTCGGGAGGTAGCGCACTAGGAGCTAACCTTATTTTGTGTCATAGACTTAGATTTGTGCCGACCCGCCCCAATTAGTAGTAAAAATGCCCACAAACCCTGTTTTAGGGACAAGGTATGTACAAGTCCTCATAGAGGAGGATGGTTATTATAGCGGGATTTTTCTGGAAGAGAAGAGCGCCGCGCGTTCTTCGTTCCCGAGCCGCGCCCTCCCAAGAAGGCTCAACGCAAGAGGAAGTAGCAGCACACGGCGACGAGCGCACGCTTTCAGGTGCTCGAACTGACCTATGCCGATGATAGCGAGCCCGCGCTCGCACCGAGGGTAGTTGATGCCAGAGGGAGAACGACGCGCACACGCGTGCCGCTTTGACTCGAACTGATCAGCAGCTCACCAGCAAGGTTTTCTACTCGTTCACGCATTCCTGTGATACCCACGCCTCGTCGAATCGAGCCGTTGGCGCTGCCCTTACCTTGGTCCTCTATTTCTAACCAGACCTGTTGCGAATCGGCACCGATTCGGATCACAACGGTTTTGCTTCCGGAATGCCTGTGAACGTTGGTCAGAGATTCCTGCAGAACACGGAACAGCACAAGCTCAACGTCTTTCGTCAATCGCCCAAGCGTCTCGTCGATTTCGACGTGAGCCTGAATCCCGCTGCGCGTCGCGAAACCCTCTATATACCATACAGCCGCGGAAGCCAAACCAGCCTCCTCCAGCATCGGCGGGTGCAAGAGGTAGGCTATTGTCCGAACCTCCGCTACACACGCTTTCGTTATGTTAATAGCCTCTTTGAGCTTATGACTGCCCGGTGCTTCGTTTCTTGCTGAATCCAAGACCATGCTCAACGCGGCAAGGTATTGGCCTACGCTGTCGTGCAGCTCCCGCGCAATGTTGCGCCGTTCTTCTTCCTGCGTTCGCACGAGTCGATTCCATAGTTCTCGAAGTTCCCCGGTTCGTGTCTGTACCTGAGCTTCAAGTCCGTCGGCGAAGGCCCGGAGTTGCTCCTCGCTTTCGCGCAATGCCTCCTCAGTACGCTTCTGGTGCGTGATGTCATTATTCGTCTCAAGCACGCTCCGCAGATTTCCCTGGTCGTCACGGTCAAGCGCCCAGCGGCTAAGAACTACAATCTGGTTCCCATCCTTGCGCTTGTGAGTAAGCTCCCCGCTCCAGCGGTCGTCGCGCCGAAACTCTTCAATGATGCGCTTGAACGGCTCCGGGAATTCAGTGTCCAGCAGGTCATGGCTCACGCGGCCCAGTGCTTCCTCGCGCGTGTAACCATATAGTTGGGACGCGCCTTCGTTCCAATAGATAATCCGGTCGGCGCCATCGCGAACCAGGATGGCATCCCTACTCAAGTCCAGCAGCCGCGCTTGCTCCGCCAAGGATCGCTCGGACTGCTTGCGTTCGGTGATGTCTCGGGCCACCTTTGACGCTCCAACAACGCGGCCTGCGGCATCCCTTAGTGGTGAGATCACCAGGGAGATATCGAGCTTCCTGCCGTCTTTGCGGATCCGAACAGTTTCGAAATGATCGATCCGCTCGCCTCGCCGGAGCTGCTCAAGAATCCTTCTTTCTTCGTCGAGGCGCTCAGGTGGAATGATAAGTGTCATGGGCTGACCGACCGCTTCCTCGGCCGTGTAACCGAACAAGCGCTCTGCGCTCTTGTTCCAGCTCGTGATGACGCCGTCGAGATTCTTGCTTACGATGGCATCGTCGGAGGAATCCACAATGGCGGCCAGCAGGCCGGTGTCTCGCGCGGTCTGCCTTCGCAGCGATGCCAATTCATCGAGAAGTCTACGGCTCAGCTCGTCAGAGACCACCTCTGTATTGCCTAGGACACACTCAGCTAGCGCCTGGTGCGTGGCCAGAAGCTGTTTTATGTCCTCTTCCAGGGTTAGCTCAGGATGAATCTTGGTCCAATAGTGTGCAGTCCGCACGAACGCCAGAAATAGCAAGAGGTACTGTAACCGCGACTCGCCCAGGAGAGACCGTAACGCATCGAGGCAGTCAGGTGCATCGGTCGTTTGCAAAAAGAGATGGCTGGCGAACGCGAAGATGGCTTGTTCCACGTCTGAACCGGGGCTCGGAAGCTCATCAACCGGCCCACTAGACCCCGCCCACAGTGAAAGACAGCGCTGCAACTCTTGTTCCCGCGGCAGAGGGCGCCGCAGAAGGCGGACGATCTCCATTATGCTTTCAGGGGTACAGTTGGCATCGCCCGATGGGCGCCCAAGTCCCGCTAGAAAACCGACGTGTCGGGCGATGCAATAGCGCACTTCACAGAAACGGGAGAGATAAACGAACAAGCGCTCCTTGAACAGGGAAGGAAGCGGGTTATCTAAATATGCAAAAGAGGCGAATCCCCATAGTTTCGCCGTGATCTCTGGATTCTCCGGGGCGAGGCGGAAGAAGTTAGGCAAGACGCCGAAGCGCTTCTCGACCTGGCTTTGGAGTTCAGGTACTTCTCCGCCATTGCGCGCAGAGTTTAGCTTGGCGTCATTGGGGTCCACGACTTTATCTCCATTGCACCGCTAAGATTGCCGCCGAAGAGTTGCCGTCAAATTCGGCGACCCAACGACCACCTCTTAGCTAGGGTTGGGAATAGGATAATAAGGTTGCCGTGCTGTAGCGACTATACGGGTAAGCGTGTAGTCATTCCAATATCCATCTTCCCAGTCAGTGGGTCGAGGCCGATCGAGTGGAAGCTACATCGGTGGTTCAAGGAACAGGAAGAGGCGTGCCGGCGGGACAACCGACACGCCCTTCGAACGGTCACGGAGCTGGGGGGCTCCGTGGCACTTTTGCTAGAAAAAACCTACTTCGTTTATGTAACTTGCAGATCAAGGCTCGGTCAAATCACGGACTGGATTTCAACAGCTCGCCGCGATCCGCCAGGATACCAGGGTGAATGATCATGAGGCTCGCGGCGCTGGGATGGATTCTTCGCGAGATAGCGGATCAGGTCGAGGCTTTCTTTTCCTTGTCGGCGATGAAGGCTTCGTAAGCCGCAGCGCTCATGAGTTTTGAAAGCTCGCTGGAATTGGAGATGCGGAGCTTGATGAGCCAAGCCTTGCCGTGCGGATCTTTATTGACGGTTTCGGGGGCGCTGCTGAGCTCCGAATTCACTTCGGTTACTTCGCCCGAGATAGGAGCGTAGATGTCACTTACGGCCTTGACCGATTCCACGGTGCCGAAGGATTGGCCGGCATTGAGCTTCGTGCCGGACTTGGGCAGCTCGACGTAGACAACGTCGCCGAGCTCGTGCTGGGCGTAGTCGGTGATGCCGATGGTGGCAACGTCGCCTTCAAGGCGAACCCACTCATGTTCGTTGGTGTAACGGTAGTCCGTTGGGTAGGCCATGTGTTTTTCCCCTCGTCGCCTTATGGTGCGGCCTGAAGAGCGCACAGAAAACTGCAACAGAGGGATTCTTCGCTCCGCTCAGAATGACAACTCTATAAAATCCTGCGACGCAAAGCCCGTCCAAGACGCAGTGCGTCTAAAAGCAGATCCCTCGTCGTCCCCACCGCAAGACCGGCGGCGGCCTCGCTCGGGATGACAATGGACGTTAAGCCGCGAGTCGCCTAACGAGACCTCTTATAAAACGGCAGCGGCACGACTTTGGCCGGCGCTTCCTGGGAGCGAACACCGATGCGAATTTCGGTCCCGGGAGCGTTCGATTCTACAGGCACGTAGGCCATTCCGATATTCTTTTTGAGAAAAGGGGCGGGCGATCCGCTGGTGACGCGGCCGATTTTATGTCCGTTTGACGCCAGCACGGGGTAGGCATCGCGGGCGATGAGGCGATCCTGCATTTCGAAGCCGGCAAGAATTCGGCCGATGCCTTTCTCTTTTTGCGCCAGCAGGGCGTCGCGTCCCAGGAAATTCCCTTTGCCGAGTTTGCAAATCCAGCCCAGGTTGGCTTCCCAGACCGAAGTGGTCTCGTCGATTTCGTGGCCATAGAGGCACATGGCGGCTTCGAGACGCAGCGTATTGCGGGCGCCCAAGCCGCAGGGCAGAAGCCCTTCCGGCGCGCCAGCCTCGAGCAGCGCATTCCATAATTTCTCAGAGTGTTCAGGAGCGAAGTAGAGTTCGAACCCGTCTTCGCCCGTGTAGCCCGTGCGCGCGATAAGGGCCTTGACGCCGGCGACTTCGCCGAAAAGGAAATGGTAATACTTTAGCTCGGCGATGGGCGCGGGCGTGAAGTGCCGCACGATCCCAAGGGCTTTCGGGCCCTGGATGGCGATCTGGGAGTAGCGTTCTCCCGCGTTTTCGACTTGGGCGTTGAAGCGGCCGCGGCCTGCGGAGCGAATGTATTCGAAATCGTTGTCCTGGTTGCCGGCGTTTACGCAAAGAAAGTAATGGTCGCCGGAAATCTTGTGAACCAGGAGATCGTCGACGAAGGTTCCGGCGGAAGTCATCAGGCCGGAGTATTGCGCCTGGCCCTCGGTGAGCTTGGCGGCGTCGTTGCAAGTGACGAACTGGGCGAGATCCAGCGCCTGAGGGCCGCGCAGCTCGATTTCGCCCATGTGACTGACGTCGAAAAGGCCGGCGGCGGTGCGCGTGGCGATATGCTCACTGACGATTCCCGAATATTCGACGGGCATATCCCAGCCGCCAAAATTGACCATTTTGGCGCCCATGCGGCGATGCACAGAGTTGAGAGCGGTTTTGCGGAGTTGCGTGGTCGATTCGATCACGAGGAGTCCGGATTCAGGCGAGCGAACGAACCTAACACGCGCGCTCGAAGGGAGTCAAGAAAGCGCGGCGAGAAACTCGTCCGCTTCCGACACGTAAATGCCGCCAGGGAAATGCCGCAGGATAGCGGCTGGAAAAGCTTGTCGAGTGTGGGCCGAGTGCGGCAAGAGAGCGATCGGAACCGGCCGGAGATGGGAGCCTTGTACTCCGACCTGTAAAGTAAGCAACTTCCTGAGGATCGTTTTGCCGCGGGCTCCCGACGCGACATGGAGAATGACGTGAGAACGATTACTTCTTGGCCTTTTCGTACTTCCCCATGTACTCCGCTTTGTCGATGATATGGGCCTTCATGGAGTCTTCGAACTCCTGGCGGCTGGTGATCTTAGCGTCGCCTACTTTGGCGTCCAAGGCATACAGCGCGAAGAAGTAGCGATGCTCGCGATCCGGCGGACAGGGGCCAACATAGCCCGCCTTGCCCATGCCGTTCACTCCCTGCGCCCCATCGCCTTCCTTGAATCCCTTAGTGTCGGGCGAAATATCGACGACGATCCAATGGTCGAAGAGGCCCGTGGGCATAAGGTTCTTCGGCACATCCGGGTCCTCCACGATCAAAACAAGGCTCTTGGCGTTTTTGGGGACTCCACTAAAGGCCAGAGGAGGATTGGGCGGATTTTGTGCGTCGCAGGTGTACTTGGCGGGAATAGAACCGCCATTCGGGAATGCTGTGGTCGTGATCTTGAGTTTTGCGGACGCCGTGCCGCCAATCAGGAGAACTGCCAGGAGTGCTACCGTGCATTGTGAAATTCGGGACATCCCCACCTCCGAGAATACGCTCGATGTTTACAGCTGAGCGCAGATCGCCCACGATTATCCCACGTCAAAGTCTCGATCGGTATGTTGTTTTAGAGCCAGGCGGCGCTAGGATGACTGAACGTGTAACAACCACCGGCTGAACGACATCCACTGCTTAAGTGATTGTTGACGGTAGGTTTGCCCGGTGAGTGAGAAGGGCTGTCTGCGTTTTTGGGGCTAGCACGCCTAGACTCCCCCGCAGTCCATGGTCTAAAGTGACTATTACAAATTTCAGACTGGGAGACGAATACATTATGAGCGAAGCAGCGCGACAGGTGCCGCAAGAGCAACCTTTCACGGCGAAAGCGTATTCGACTCAAAGCGCGACGTCGGGGATGTCGCCGTTGACGATTCAGCGCCGTGCCGTAAGACCTCAGGACGTCCAACTCGAGATCCTTTACTGCGGTGTTTGTCATTCGGATCTGCACCAGGTGCGCAACGAATGGCAGAGCGTAATGCCGACGGTTTACCCCTGTGTGCCGGGGCATGAGATCGTGGGCCGCGTAGTAAAAGCAGGCAGCGCCGTCAAGAAATTCAAGGAGGGCGATATTGCCGCCGTCGGCTGCATGGTGGATTCCTGCCGCACCTGCGCCGCTTGCCGGAGTGGCGAAGAGCAGTTCTGCGAGTGCGTCGCCACGTTCACCTATAACGCTCCGGATAAACTCCTGGGCGGAGTTACCTATGGCGGTTATTCCGGCGGCATCGTGGTGGATGAAGCGTTTGCGCTGCGCGTGCCGGGCGGGCTGAGTCTTTCGGGAGCGGCGCCATTACTCTGCGCCGGGATCACCA
>Ga0206819_10240_pt1 | contig 18530 bp, 15 predicted proteins | sample Alteio_BWOrgCont_87_FD_152855 | JGI IMG/M metagenome (GOLD analysis project Ga0206819, IMG submission 152855) | Enriched cells from forest soil in Barre Woods Harvard Forest LTER site, Petersham, Massachusetts, United States -... | ecosystem: Environmental > Terrestrial > Soil > Temperate forest >... | reverse complement strand
TTCGTATCATTTTGCTCGTTCCAAAGAGCCGTATTTGCGGCAGATTGACTGGGATTTGGTCATTATTGATGAAGCTCATAGACTCAGGAATGTATATAAACCAACAAACAGAATTGCAAATGCGATTAAGAATGCTGTTGCGCATGCGCCAAAGGTATTGCTGACTGCGACACCACTGCAAAATACTTTGTTGGAGTTATTTGGTCTCGTGAGCTTGATAGATGATTATACGTTTGGTGACATTAAGAGCTTCAAAGCGCAGTTTTCGAGTGTCAGAGATGATGAGGATTTTCTGGCTTTACGTGAGCGGCTGAAACTTGTATGTCAACGAACCCTCCGGCGACAGGTCTTGGAGTACATACGGTATACGAATCGCATTCCAATTACTCAGGAATTCTTTCCGTCAGAGGAAGAACAGCGGTTGTACGATCTCGTCACCGATTATCTACAAGGTGAGAGTCTATTTGCTTTGCCGTCAAGTCAACGTAAGTTAATGACACTCATACTGCGGAAACTTTTAGCATCATCGACATATGCTATTTCAGGAACTCTCGGTGCATTGGCCGATCGGTTAAATGAAACGGCGAAGGAGCAAACGGAGCTTGAATTAGATCCTGAAAAGATCTCTCCTGATTACGAATCCATTGATGAACTGGAAGATGAGTGGGAACAGGAAGGCGATAGTAAAACAGAAAAGCAACGATTGACAGCTGAGCAACTGGAGGAGCTGAATACAGAGCGTTTAGCATTGCTGGAATTTAAGAAGCTAGCGGATTCAATAATAAAAAACTCCAAGGGTGAAGCGCTAATTACTGCACTCGCTAAGGGGTTTGAGAAGGCGCGTGAATTTGGTGCACCGGAGAAAGCACTCATCTTTACAGAATCAACGCGGACACAAAAATATCTTTGGGATGTCCTCGAACAGTCTGCATATAAGGGTAAGCTCGTGTTATTTAGTGGGACCAATAACGACCTTCGTTCGCGGGAGATCTATAAGGACTGGATGGCAAAGCATAAAGGTACCGATCGGGTAACTGGTTCTCCGACTGCGGACATGCGCGCTGCTTTAGTGGACTATTTTCGTGAGGAAGCATCCATCCTGATTGCCACTGAGGCCGCAGCAGAAGGAATTAACCTGCAGTTTTGCTCCCTTGTGGTCAATTATGATTTGCCGTGGAATCCTCAGCGGGTGGAACAACGTATTGGTCGTTGCCATCGATATGGTCAAAAGTTCGACGTGGTCGTCGTCAATTTCTTGAACAAGAAAAATGCAGCCGATCAACGAGTGTATGAGCTCCTCAAAGACAAGTTTAAGCTGTTTAGTGGCGTATTTGGTGCCAGTGATGAAGTGCTTGGAAGCATTGAATCTGGTGTGGATTTCGAAACTAGAATTGCGGCTATTTATCAAGATTGCAGGACAGCTGAAGAAATTGATGAGCATTTTAATCAGTTACAGCAGGAGATGGAAGATCAGATTGATGAGCGAATGCATGAAACGAGGCAGAAGCTCTTAGAGAATTTCGACGAAGAAGTGCAAGAAAAATTGCGGGTGCAACTTCACGAGAGTACCGAGGTTCTGAGCCGCTTTGAGCAATGGCTCTGGTTGATTACTCGGTACTATCTTGAAACATTTGCTGATTTTTCAGATCAAGACAAAACGTTTTTGCTTAAGTCAAATCCATTTCCTGATGAGCACATTTATCTTGGTCTGTACAGGCTTGGCCAGCAGGTGGATGACGTTAATGTCTATAGGGTAGGCCACCCTCTGGCTCAATCGATTATCAGAAAGTGTAAGGATTTACAACTGAACACAGGCGAAATCGAGTTTGCATACACTGGAACGAATCGAAATATCGCCGTTATCGATGAATTGCGCGGCGCGAGCGGATGGCTTAGAGCCTCGGTCGTGACTATATGCACCCTCGATACACAGGATCATTTGATTGTGGTGGGCCGTTTGGATGATGGGACACCGCTAACATCCGAACAATGTCGGCGGCTGTTCACGTTATCCGGAACCGAATCTCACGCCGGTAAGGGTATGCCGGCGGCAATCACTGATCAACTTCAGACGGCACACAATGTAGAGAAACAAAATATCATCGAGGAGCTGGGTGCCAAAAACAGTGGCTATTTTGAAGAAGAGCTCGACAAACTTGATCGTTGGGGGGAGGATCAACGGGCGACCCTGAAAACACAATTGAAAGAGTTCGAGCAACTAATTAAGCTGGCTCAGCGAGCGGCACGAACGGCAGCCAACATAGCGGATAAGATAAGACTTGAGCGTGAAAAACGCGAGCTACATACAAAACGTGACGCAGCATGGAAGGAATACGAGCAGGCGGCTCGAGAAATTGATGCGAAGAAGGATGTTCTGATCGATGAAGTTGAGCGAAGGCTTCAGCAGCAGATAGAGGAACAGAAGCTATTCGACGTTCGATGGCGGGTAATTTAACGGCATTCACTATCTCGGCATGATGCAATCAGTCGTTATGAAATTAGACGCCGGTTTTGCTATTGATGGGAGGCCAGGTCCTTGAATTCGTTGGCCAGCTTTTTCTCTTTTTGCGAGGTCAAGATTGAGATCAAGAAGAAACTTCAGTATGTCTTGATTTGGTTTTATGCCAAAAGATTTAGAAACTGCCATATCCAGTTGTGCTTGGGCTGTCTTTAATGGGTTTGTGCCCGGCAATTCTAAAGTAGCATAGAGGTTTCTATAGGGCATTACGCGATCGTGTGAGAGCTTTGAGCGAAGTCTCCTTAGAGAAACGGCGGCCTCTGCAACGTTCATAACGTCGCTGAGCGTTGGATTTTGTGGCCAAGGGAATGTATCAAACACGCTTTCTGACGTATACCTTGGATCAGCCTTCATACTAGAACATTTATTGGTAAACCACTCCCAATGAATCGTAGACTGAAGTACGCCAAAGGAATAGTCATCAGAGAAGGTGAAGACTTGGAGTGAGTCACCTGGCCGAATGGTAGCGTTGACGAATTCGAAGATAGGCCGTTTGGTTACTCGTGAACAAGCGATGTATCGAGGTCGGCCTTTCAAGTTTGTGATCAATTCCTCTCTTGGGTATGAAAGGAGCCACCATTTGTTCAAGAAGTTTTGGTGATGCTTGTTGATAACAGCGCGAGGATTGTGTTGGCGGGCTTCAGCATTGCGACGTTTTTCCTCCTCGGCTTTGGACTGTCGCTCAGGAAGCACCATAGCCTGTAACCTCTTAAATGGTGCTGCATGTTTAGAGGCGGCAACCACATCCATCGGACAGTAATCAATGATAAAGCGACTAGGAGCGGGTGGAACCTGTTCAATAATATCGTCGCCGATAAGGTACGGGAATATGACCTGAGCATTGTTTTTATCTGCGCGCAGCATCTCTTTAGCTTCATCTGGAGACAGCAAAAAGCCTTTGTGTCCTTGCGTCTGTCCTTGATAGCAGGCCAAGGCATTTACGTTTGCTTGGAGTATTTGGGCGGAAGACACCTCAGTGTCAGCTGACAAAGAAGGACCAATAGAATCTAACTCAGTGACACTCCAAGGGCTGTCCAGGCGATCTCCGTGTTGAGAAAATAGCTTCTTTTTGCCCGGCTGTTTTCCCTTGAGCCAGTTGACTATGGAAACATGAACAACCGCTTCTCCTGGCCAAACCTGCGTAGAAACTGCTTCGACAATAGTGCCACCATTGTTGCAAATGTACTCTAGTCCACCGACACGTGAAAAGTTTTGTCGAATGGTATTGGTTCCTACAAGTCCGGCTCTGCCATTGATCGAAAGATGATCGTGTGCCTTTTTAAACCAGTAAACGCAATAATCGGCTCGTCCCGGTACATCTGGAAATCGGTCTCGAATCTTGTTCATATAGGCACGACCTAGTTCTTGCTGTGCCTTGTTTTTGCTTTGATATGGAGGGTTTCCGATTATCACATCGGCAGGTGGCCACTTACAGAGGAGAGCGTCGTCGCAACGTACGTTTTTGTCAAGATTGTCTAAGGGGAGGGCATGTTCAGTGTCTATGCCTCGTTGTTGAACCTCGATAAGTTTATATACCTCATCGATTGCTAGCTTTTTTGCCACCATGAGGGTGACCTTTGCGAGTTCAACAGCAAAGCTATTATTGTCGATGCCGTAGAATTGATGTGGTGATATACGAGACAGAGTACCAATTGCAGCTGCATGCTTTTTATGTTCCTCATAGATCTTCGCTAGAACTTCGGCCTCAAGCCTTTTCATAATTCGGTATGCGATGTAAAGGAAATTTCCAGAACCGCACGCCGGGTCGAGAACTTGGATGGAGGCTAGTTCAGCCAGAATGTTTTTGAGGTCGCCAATTCTATTCGTTTTTTCAATGCGTTCACGCCATGGGATCTCCAAGGAAGGGAGAAGAACGCGTTTTATTTCAGCCTCATTTGTGAAGTGAGCACCTTGAGCATGACGAGGCTTTTTGCCCATGCTTTGCTCAAATAGGGTTCCAAAAATCGGTGGTTGAACCATAGACCAGTCTTGTTCAGCCGCCCATGTCAGAAGTTGGTGTTCATCACTTGTTAGTTCAATTGGATCGATTTTCTCAAACAAACCGCCATTGAAGTAAGGTACTCCTTTGTAATGACCAGCTTTAGCCGCTTTTCGCGAATTCATTTGAGCGAACAGTCCGCCCACTAGATCATAGGAGTTCTTTCCTTTAGGGCACTCGGCTAACAAGCTGGAAAACAGATCTCTCGGGAGTAAATCAATATCCTCAGCGAAGAGAGCAACGACGCACTGGAGAATGTATCGTTGCGCTTGGTCCCTGCTTTCGCCGCGATTAACCATGGAATTGAAAGCATCGGCAACATATCCCGCCGCTTCACGCGTAACACTGACTAGATTATTGTGAAAGGTTGGAGCTTCTTCTGTAGGGAGGAGAAAGTTAAATGCGGTGCGTCGCTTTACGAGTTCAGCAAGCGGAACTTTATCAACAGGGTCATCCAATTGATTATTAAAGTCATAGATCCAAAATTCATCAAAATTGCAAAGAATGACATATTTCGGACGATGTGGAACAAGTTGAATCCAATATTCAAAAACTTGCTGGTAGTGTTTTTCTAACTTCTCGCCACGTTTTTTCATTTCCAGCAAGAGGCGTGGTGTCCAAAGCAGATCAGCGAACTGAATGGATTTGTTTCGTCTATGAACGCGAGCTTCTAAGACCGCTCCGGCTTCCTTATATCCCTCATGTCCAAATGCGCGAAACAGACGCTCACAAAATACATGCGCCTCGCCTTTTTCATCGCCAATACATTTGTTGGTTGCGTAGTCGATGAATTTTTCGAGATTCTGTTTGAGAGCTTCCTGGCTGTTAACCGTTGTCATGAGCCCCTTGATTGACGGTTTGGTGGGAGTCTACCAAATAGGAGTCTACCCAATAATAGTGAAATGTGCGTTTGATTAGCAGTATTATCTTGGTTTCGTGGCAAGGTGAATCAGTTATCAGACACGGTCAGCTTGTCGCTAGCAAGAGCTCATCTCAGTAAATCAGTATTCAATTCTAGAGCCGCTTTTCACCGATCAGTTGAGTGGAAAAGGAAAAGCTCAATGCGTACAAGATCAGAGCGTATTCGTCTTGCAACCGGCGCTAGGAAAAATAATGTCCTCTCAATGCGGTGGCAAGATGTCGACCTTGAGAATGGTACCTGGATAATTCCAGATACCAAAAATGGGACCGGCCAGACAATCATGTTGACGCCTGACGAGCTGAAGTTGCTTAAGCAACGTTTCAACGATCGCAAAAGCTTGGAGTGGGTCTTTCCTGGCCGGGTGCGCGGCAGCGCGTTCTATCTCAATCCAGAACGCGCACTGGAAGACCTCTGGAAGACGCTCGACCAAATGAAAATTTATCCCAATACTGAAGGATCTTGCAGCACAAGTAGGTCAATTGAAAAGACGTTAGAAACTGAAATAACGAATCGCTGAGCCCATCTACGCCCTAAGATTTTTTGGTTGTATGCTTTGGAAACTGCAAAACTACTCTGTGTCGTCTGGGTCGTGAAGATGTGGCACCAGTTCTAGACCGTACGTGGCTTGAAGAACTGGGTCACCCTCCAGTTTCTCGATAAAGGTCGTGACGAGCGGGGCCCAAAGAGCATCGATTTTTCTGGCGACATTAAGAAGATTCTCTCGCATCTCCGCCTGCTGGGAGACAAGAGCTTTGTCGATCTTTCGCTCGGGCGCGCCTTTAGCCTCATACCATTCAGCATATTTCTTTAGCGCTGCAACTCTCAACACCAGGACTTCCTCACCTTTCCTCGCTTGATAGAGTTGAGGTCCGTGCACCAATATATTTCTCGCCACCTTTGCCTGGTGATGCGAAGATTTGAACTGCTGTAACTGAGAGCGCAAGAAAGGCAGTTCTTCAACCAGGAGATCCTCTCTTTCATTCTCACTGCGCAACTTCTTAGTCCTGCGTTCGATGTCTTCCCACGTCAGCGATTTCTCAATACAAACAAGCCATGCAAACAGAAATAGCTGCACTTGTTCACACGCGTTCACTAAATGCATGAAGAAATCCTGGTAGCTGCTATCGAGCACCCCCTTGCTGTGTTCGTAAGCAAACACCAATGACCGCATGATGGAGTAATGGTATTGAGCCATAGTCATCAGATCTGCAGAAATCCCTGGGCGAAAGTCGATGTCCATGCTGGGCAATCCGGGATAATATTCGACTCGATTCGTGAGGGGAGCAATTGCTATCTTCCACAAATTTTCGTAGTTTCGGAAAGACCTGAATAATTCCTTGATCGCTACGAACGCGAGTTCCCGCCGATCGCCATCGATAGACAGGGTCAATTCTGACAGCCACGCTTTGAACTCATCCATTTTGAATCTGATGTTGCCTGGACTGGTCATCAGTGGTCCATAGATCTCCGATTTGGATTCAACATAGAGAGCCCCTTCTCCAGAGGCGGCCTTACACGGCCCAAATTTCTGACCGGCTGCTATGGGTGGATCAACAATCGGCGATGGATACCCGCCAAATGTATTCGGAGAACTATATCTCTTGGCATTGACACAGAAGGAAAGCTCGTGAAGGGCGGCAACTTCGTTGAAAGCGATATCCAACTGCTCATCATGGAAATCGGCAGGGAACAATTTAAGCGCGAGCATTCCGTGCTGATCCTTTCCAGCGAAACGAACGTGAATATCTTGAGACAGTTTCGACGTCCGTTCGCGCAAGCTTCTTAACAAATCCTGATACATGAATCGTCTCCATAGCACCGGAACAGTATATATCCGTTGAATCACATCGGTAACCAGCGTTGGAGATTGACAGAGTTTCTGTTGCGCCACTGCTGAGCGCTCCAATAGCCGTCATAAATTTGAGGACGAAGCCTTGTGCCATGCATGATCTACGATCACTTATTTACACTTCCAGCGCAATTGACGCCGGGTTGGTGCGGGCTAGGAATGATCGCCGGGCAGGCAGGAGGCGCCAGTCATAAACTCGAACTGGCTGCCCTCGCACTTGTCGGCGCCCCCGCCTGCAGCGCCTGCGCTAATTAGCGCAGCAGAGAACCCGGCGTCAATTGCGCAGATAGATCTATTCCGGCTGATATGAAAACAGAAAGAAGGTGTGGGTTATGACTAAGAACGCCACGATTGACAATAGTGCAAATGGTAGTGAATTGACCATGCTGCAAACAAAACTAGATTGGCTTAGCCAGAGACTGGATGAGCTGCATAGCGATCTGAAATTAATCAAAGACATCTTTTTGAAGAAGCAGGCGAAGAAGCAGCGCCGCCAGGAGAAAAAAGAACAGGAGCGCCTTGAGATAGAGCGACAGGAAAACGAAAAAGAAGACAGGTCAAATTATGAGCAAATCATTCGGCAAGTGGTGCATCGTCCATGGGCTCTTTGTCCCGCACCTGACAGCGGCGTGACGGAGAAAGAGCTAGAGCTGCTGTCAATACTGGTGCCAGATCAAACAGACCGGAAAATCGCTCTAAAAATGAACATCAAGGAACAGAGCGTGTCGCCTCGAATTTGTGCGTTGAACAAAAAACTGCGGCTGAACAGTCGAGAGGACCTGATCAGCTATTACCAGAACTATCGAAAGATTTTCCGCGATCATCGACATCAACGGTGTCTGTGGCTGTTGTCGTGGCTACTAGATCCACCACCGGGAATTCAATATCGGCGTAAATTGACTTTGACATGGAGAAGAAAGTTCGGACGTGGCAGCAATTTCCATCATGCCGGACCGTACATTCCGCCAAATGTCTTTGACGACTTGTGCCACTATGAACATGCGGCCTTGAAACTGAGGATGGCAGGCTGCGATAACAAAGCAATCGCCAAACAACTCAAAATCAAGGAGACAACTGTCAGCAGCTATTTTGCCCGGTTCCGTGGCCACATCAAGCTGTACGCAGGGGTCTCGATAAGGTCGGAGGAGGAGCTGATGCGCGTCTACAAGGAGCATCTCAAGTTAGTGCGGTTGCTGGACAAGCAAGTGAAGTGATGGGGATGGACCATTGAACCAGATCGATCAGCCGTTGACCGCGATGAATTCATGCAGCACTCGATCGGAATCTTCCTCGAATGAATTCAAGTGGACCGTGGTGCATACATGACAACCGCCTGACAAATAGCTTCTATATAGCGACGTAACCGTTCGGCATTGTCTGCTAAGCATTCTGGTTCGGTTCGGGAATTTCGAGCTGAACACTAGCAGCTTGCCAATGGACTGAAGCGGCACTAGCGCGATAAACTGACGAATCCCAGTCATGGGGAGCAGAGTTGCGTTCCGACCGATGAGTCCGATATCTGAGCCCAACCCAAAGCTGGACAAAGTTCAGTTAGAAACTTAAATGAGCTAGTGTGATGACGAACGAATCCGAACAGCGCAAAGAATTGATCAACTTAGATGATGATGGGTTCCAATTGGCCCTGTCGGCCAATTTGCATAATCGAGGCTTAGAGCTTCTCGACTCAGATCGCAAACCCAAGCTTCGCAAATTGTTGTTTCCGAAATCGCTCGTGGGTAGCGTACAAGAATTACCTCGCCTAAGTTCGCGCGTAGGGTATAGCCTCTTTCTAGGATCTCGGATTTTTAGTAACTCTACCGACGCTCGCGATGCTGTCGGGGAAATAGAAATACCATCCTCGCAGCAATGCGCCGTATGGCTAAGACTAGAAAGCAGTGCCGCTGACGTCCTTGCCATCAGAGGACTTCGTGACAGTGACGTAGTCGAACTTACAATACACGATGATGACAATTTCGATTTGTCAGATGCGCTCATTGACGCCCTTAATAGTCTTGGTTGTTCTTTCTCTATCAACATCCATCAAGAACTTAGCAAAGACCTTTTGTTGCGCTTTGGAAAATTGTCGAGGATTGCGTTTTTTAAAGCATGGGAGGATGGACTCCGCGAGGATTGGCTCTATGAGGCTTTCGGTAATCGGGAAGCCCCACAGATGATCGAGATTAAAAAGCTGCAGTGGACGAGCGCTGGCGCACTCTTTTCAAAGCTCAAGGGCGTGAAAGGTTTATGCCTGGAATTCCAAGTGATTGACGAGTCTACATGCCGAAATTTATCTCGAATGACTGAGGTTGAGGATTTGTCATTGCTGACCTCTGACAGAGGTTACGATATCCTCACATCTTCCCTATCCAATTTGGTTTCCCTAGAAATTGGTGGTCGGTCGCTCACCGATGCTGGGCTTCAATGTGTTAATCATTTAGCGAAAACACTGCAACTACTCAAAATTAGCTACGCTCATCAAGTTGTTGGCCCTGGGTTATCACAACTAGCCTCCTGTGGCGGTCTGACTGAGCTTGAACTAGTGCACGGCGGTCTGACAGACGAAACAATTAGGCACCTAAGCGAACTACCTCGCCTAAGCAAGCTTAGACTAATTGCTTTGGAGAAGCTGCGTGGACCGGGGCTTCAGTATTTATGGAAGGCTCCCAATCTTCGCTATCTTGGACTTTATCGACAGCATTTAGACGTGTCCGCATTACAGTTCTTGCCTCCCATGGAGAACATCGAGACAGTGAGCGGCAATGGTGTATTAGATCTGATGCCGCTTTATCGTTTGCCAAAACTAATGCATTTATACTGGAGCCGCGAAGGGCAGCTAGACCCACAAGTATTCGATCGAAATAGGCAGCAGCTTGGATTCCCTGAACTATTTTCGGCTCAATCGTAAAACGGCAGTATACCCAAACCAAATAAGTCTGATCAACGTAAATCTCAAACGGCAATGCGGAGGTGCAATTCGTAACACACGACACACGCAAAAGGGGAAGACTTGGAGCAGCTGACACCAGAGGAAAAGGAACTACGGCTTAAACTCGCTGAACTGGAAACGCTTCAGATAGAGCTTTCCGGAGCTGAATTAGAATTGAACACGCTAAAGATTGAGCTTAAGCTATTTGAAGGGCATTATATCCGCGAGACTGGGCCAGCCTATGTGCGCTTAGACAACTTGAAAGCTGATCTGGCAGCTGTCATTGCGGCTTACAGGACCGACGACAATGTAACCAAAGCCATGGTTCGAGACCTTGAAGAAAGAGTTAGATCGACCAAGCAATCGCAGAAGCGCTCAGAAAAAGAAAAGGTCTTGCCTACAAAGTTTGACGCGAGCCCCGAATTGAAGAAACTATATCGAGACGCAGTCAAGCTTATCCATCCTGATTTGGCCGATTCGAATGCGGGAAAACAGCTTGGCCATAGACTTATGATTGAACTGAACGATGCTTTTGCACGCAATGATATCGACCAAATAAAACGAATCATGGATAAATGGCGGAGCGAAAGTCGCGCTTTGAAAGAAATTGGTATTGGAGGCGAACTTGTTCGTGTAATCCGAAAAATTGCTAACGCTCGAGATCGCATCGCCATGGTCGCTGACGAAATGCAAGAACTTATCAGTAGCGCCATTTATCAGTTGTGGCTAAGCGCGGCAAAAGACGAAGACGCGTTCAACAAGCTAAGTAGCAAGATTAATGGAAAAGTAGAACGACTGCTCGACGACGTGACAAGAGTATTGACCGAGTGAACCAGATGAATCCTGCAGTCTATAAATGATGACAGCGCCGCCGACGACCGGCACCGTCATTGAGACTTTCATAAATGATTGCCCCTTCGCATGCTACGGAGAGATATAGTCAAATGTTGGGGCCGGGAATCTTTAGGCGGCCGTTTTCTTTTGTCTGATTCCATCTACAAAGTTAACTCCTTCAATTGCATCAGCGAGAAGCTACAAGCCGTTTAGCTTGCGCCACCGCGTTTCTGCAGCCAGACAAAGTTTGAATACCATCGTGAACATGGTGGGTCTCGATAAGCAGTTCTTCGTTTGATTTTGTGGGATAGCTGATAGCTGTCTGATTGTCGCGTGCGTATTCGATCGGATCAGCGGTACCTGTTGCATATTCACATCGTTTTTGGCCGGCATCGCGTCTTCGGAAGCAAATCGAACGGTCATTCCGGGAGCAAGTCGAACGGTCACGCAATCAGCGAGGGTTGCGTTTTTCATTACCGATCCCCGAACCTCTATCAGCAGCAAACAAAGAGTTCGCCAGAGAAACGTCAAATGATATCCGCGCTTAAATTATGCCGTCCTACATGGATCTGCTTCGGAGAGATTAATCAGCCTTTCCTCCATTTTATTTGCGCTGATAGACAAGAAATGCTTCACGAATGGCATCCACGTATCGCAGCCGGCGGGCCGAGTTATCTGCAAGCGCCTCTCGTTCTGCCCTTGAAATTTCTAGCTGCACACCGCCAGCTTTGGTGCGGTTGACGAAGTTGTTGGGATCTCTTCCAGCCAGGTGGTCGGTGCCAAGCACTATGCTGAAACCGGCGCCATCTAGGGCACTCCAAACGAAGTCACGAAGCTCCTCATTGGTGCCGCCCATGTGAGTAACTTTCTCCGGCAGGTTTTCTCTGTTTTCGGCTCCGTGAATGGAAAGAGTGACCTGGGCAAGTTTCTGCATACGTGCTAGGTCGGGATCGTTGTATCGCTCAGAGCGCACATGTAGCCACTTTCGATCGGGTATCTTACGTCGTAATCCCTCGAAAATGAACAAGCTGAAGTGCTCACCTGCAATTTCTTTTGCAATCAATTCGGTGAAGGGCTCGATAGTCCTTCCATGTGGAGCAGCTACAATCAGCCAACTATCACGGTCTTGAAAGAATCTGCGCCAATCAACGTCCTCCACTTCATTTTCTTTCAACTTGTCTAGGCTATCGTATTCAGTCATGACTTAGGTTCGTGCTTCAGTTTGTGGATGGCTTCCAGGTCGGCGATGTTCGCCCCGAAAGCAAAGGAAGAGTGGATTTCCTGTCCTTCGTGCTTACCTTTCAGCTCGATTTTGTGAGCGAATATTCCGTTGGCTCTATGCACGTTATGATCGCTGTCGACGTAGTAGTTCTGGTCATTGGTGAGTAGCCGCAAGGCATGCGTCAGCTTGGTTTCTGTCTTGCCGCTGGCTAAAACTTTCGAAAAATAGGTGCCTTGAATGATTGCTATCCGCATCCGCGGAAGCTCTGGATTGCTGGTATGTATGAAAACCGGTCTCCCTTCGATTTCGAAGCGCAATGAGACGACTTGCCCATCTTTCGCATGCTGTTCTCTAGCCCTGGTAGCGAGGTTTGTGATTGCACCATCCAGGGAACCGATGTCTTTTCCATCATTGTTGTAGAGCCGAATGTCCTTGGAGCCAGTGTCAGCTTCGAGAAGTTGTTTAGCTAAATCGGCGTCGTAAGGGTTGTCGAAGAAAAAGTCTTTGACGTGAACTCCATCAACTTTCATTTCGCCAGTTAGCTCAATTGAAGGAGCAAATGCACCTTGAGCGATTTCGTCCAGGACGTATAGACCGATGTTGTAGGTTTTGGCGACACCAAAAAGATTTCCCTTGTCGAAGCCGGACTTTGTTACCAGGACACCGCGCGGATTTCCTGGAAGGTCGGTTAGCACTCCCCTGAAAGTCATCAACGTAGGAAGGTCGACGGGCGTCTTCCAGTGTTTTGCTTGAATCACGATCAAGTTTTTCATGCCGAATTGTTCGTACCTGACACATACGTCAATTTCGTGCTTAACCTTGGTGTCGTCTGCGTTTGTTGAGAGTCCGTCAAGGTAGACTTTACGCTCAACCTTGAGATTTTGAATACCATCAAGCTTTCCCAATGACTCGAAGATGTCGCGCACCAGAAATTCGTAAACGTCTGAATCTCTCATTCGTGTTGTATCCCAAACAGCCACTACTTGCGGTGGCAATTGTCCTTTCCTAAAAGTTTCTCCGGTTTTCTCTAAAACATGTCACCGGCATGTCACCGCGGTGACATGGCTGCCCCAATAAAAAATCGGCTCATCTCTAGAGACTGCCGATTCATCAGTGTTTCAATTGGCCTGCCCGAGAGGATTCGAACCTCTGACCTCATGGTTCGTAGCCATGCGCTCCCATTAAATGGAGATAACAGAAGTTTACTACACCCATCTCATCTTTTCACTTCTGTTCTCTGGGTCAGTCCTGGGCTGGCTACCGCTAAATTACCCCAAAAAGGAACTCCGCCGCAAGGCGGAGTTGTTGATGGTGGGCGAGAAGGGACTTGAACCCTTACGTATTGCTACACTAGATCCTAAGTCTAGCGCGTCTGCCATTCCGCCACTCGCCCGGCATGGATTGGCATTATACCAAGCGGTGAGCCTGTGCGGATTCCGCCCCGCTGTAAAGTGCTGTGGCTGACAGTTGCTGAACTGTATAGTGCGGCACACCGGAAGCCAGGGCATCTCTGACAATGTTGTTATCCCTGCCAGACAAAAATAGGGCAATGAACATTACAACTGCTGAGATGCTGATTATTATCTGTTTCTGCGTGATGATTTGGGTTGGCTATCCGATAGCAGGAATTCTGTTTCTGGCATCGCCGCAGATTGGACACGCTTTCTTACAGCAATATGTAATTCTGTACGCACTGTCGCTTGTTCCCATGCTTTTCGTCGCGTTTATTGCGGCGCGTGCCTCAGATATGCCCGGTGAGTGGTCACGAGTTCAAGTCATCTCTTTTACCGGTTTTGTTTGTGTCGTTAGTTTTTTCCGGTTTCATCTCAGTGGTCTAAATCTCACAGAATCGCTCATGCTCGCACTATTTTGCAGCATGGCAATTAGGTGCGGCGTTCATGGATTAAATCGAATTTGGCCGCGCGAACCAAAAGACTTCAATAAAGTTGCTAACAATAAAAGTCGGCACCCTCGGCACAAAGACACAAACGCGACGGTGCGTATGTCTTAGCAGCACTACAGGCGGTATCATCATCTATTCACCTAACATTGGTAATCGAGAGCAGTCGTGGGCAGTTAAACATCCACGATGATCTTTCGCCTCAGTCTTGGTACTATCCTAGGTGCCACAACGACGGAGCCGATCATTGGTGAGAAGCCTCGATACAGAATCTGATGACGATCTCGCGAACATCGACGTATCTCTTGCGCGGCGGTTAGTCTCTACGCAGTTTCCTCAGTGGGCGGACCTTTCTGTTAAGCCCATTGCATTCGGCGGTTGGGACAACCAGACATTTCATCTCGGCGAGCACATGACGGTGCGGTTTCCCAGGGCTGCTCGGTATTCAATGCAGGCGGAAAAGGAACAACGCTGGTTGCCAAAACTGGCGCCGTTCCTGCCTCTTTCGATCCCTGACCCTTTGGCGATGGGTGCGCCGGGCGAGGGCTACCCCTGGCATTGGTCCGTTTACCGGTGGCTCGACGGCGAGACTGCGGCAATCGAGAACATCGACGATTTGCATCGATTCGCGATTGCGCTGGCCGAATTTCTCGTCGCTCTGCAGCGAATCGATTCCACCGGCGGACCGCCACCCGGTCCGTCGAACTTTTATCGCGGTGGGCCGCTTTCAACTTATGACACTGAAACCCGCCAGGCGATCACCGCGCTCGATGGGCGGATCGATACCGAGTCCGCAACAGCGGTATGGGAATCAGCGCTCAACGCCACATGGCACGGCTCGCCGGTCTGGTTGCACGGAGACGTCAGCACCGGCAACTTGCTGGTGCACAATGGACAATTGAGCGCCGTCATCGATTTTGGCACTTTAGCCGTGGGCGATCCCGCGTGCGATCTGGCGATCGCCTGGACGCTCTTCGATAGGGACAGCCGCAATGCGTTCCGCGCAGCGCTTGGGCTCGACGATGCCGCCTGGGCGCGCGGTCGGGGTTGGACATTGTGGAAGGCACTAATTGTACTTGCCGGACTCAAAGGCACCAATCCTCTCGAAGTCGAAAAATCTCGGCAGATTATCGATGAAGTGCTTACCGATCACCGGCTCTCCCTTTGATTGCTAGTCGTCCCATTGTTTCATGAGGGCTTTGACTGCTTCTTCGACAAGCTCTTGGTCTTCGAAAACCTTCCGCATTTCGGGCGCCAGTGTTTGCGCCATCCATTCTTCTGCGCCGTCTGTATCGCCCCACAAATATCCGTTGTCCATTACGTATGCTATCGCTTGCTCTGTCGTCGCCGAAACCTATTGTGGATGGCGATTCATCTGGCATTTCGACGATGTCCGAAAGAAAGATAGGCACGTACTTGTTTGCTTGAAACGCTTCGATCAGCGCCTTGGTTGCGCGCTTAGATGCGCCGAACTTTCGGAAAAGATATAGCGCTTTCGTATACGACAGAAATGCGCTCGTATCACCTGAGTAATCAGAAAGCAGCTTTTCCAGCTCTGAATCGCAGCGCGCTTCATATAGGCAATTCGCTAGCAGATAGCGAATGCCTTGATTGTCGTTGGGATTCAGTTCCATGAGTTTACGGTAGATAGTGAGCGATTCTTGCAGCTCGTCTTCCCAGGATGTTTTATAAACACCGTTCCGTCCTATTACATCCCAGCTGGGCGAAAGATCACAGCCTACCTAAGGGACCACGCGCGCGTTCTCGAACAAAAAACTTCCCATGATTTTCGCGGCTTCCCGTCGGCGCGCTTCAAGCCCAGGCTCGAAAGATAACCGCGAAACCGAACTGCCTGGTCCTGAGCGACGCCGTTCTGACCTTCCATGTAGTAACCCATCAGCTTATCTAACAGCACATGGTTGAAATCACAGTACAAGAACCAGTTCGCACCGGCGACTCGATCGCCGTACTTTTTGAGCTGGCGAAACAAGCCGTCCACGTATGATGTTTGTAAATCTTCCGAACTGATGCTCGGATCAGCTGGACAACCAAATTCTTGGAGTAGCAGTGGCTTTGTGCCGGCAGTTTCAATCATGCGTGCAAAATCCGAATCGAGGCTGGCGATAGGGCGTGCGTGCCAGTCTGCACTAATAGGATAATAGGTCATGCTGACCACATCCATTTTACGATTCAAGCGTGCGGCAATGCCTGGGTGATAACGCGCACCGTCATATGTCGTCGTTACGCCAACCGCAAGTTGCGGGTGTTGTGACTTTAAGACATCTCTTCCGTGTTCGACGAACTTTGCGTAAGGCTCGAGTTCGGATTCATGCTGAGATAGATACACATCGACTTCGTTGCCCAAGCTGACCCAGCGTATGTCCGGTCCCAACCTGGTGGCAATAGCCTTGAGCAATGCATCGAAGCGGTTTTGCACCACCGGCGAATCAAACGGTAGGGCCATGAGATCGGAAGGAAGAGAGCGATGATTGGTATCGAGAGTCTGGATCGTAAATAGAATTTTGAAACCTAGCGCACCGATATGCTCGACAGAACTCAGGCTACTAAGATTGTACTGGCCGAGACGCGGTTCAAGATCGCACCATTTGGCGCTCAGGTACATGAGATTCGCACCATCCAATCGCTCTTGCCGCGCGATCTTGTCCAGGTCCGCTGCCCGCGCGCCTTCGGGTAGGTTCAGACTGAGCCCTATCAATGGCTTGCATTGTACCGGCCGATCCAAAGCTAGACAGAGCAATGCGAGTAGGACCAGTGAATGAGATACAAAGATAGCAAGTCTAGATCGCAATTACGTCTCCCGGCCGATGCAATTTGTTGGTTGGATTTTACCTCCTCCATTGTTTGTTCGCCTGAAAAAACTAAGACCGTTTCGCCGCACTTTGATCGGCGTCAAAATGGTGGCATCACGAATCTCTGTTTAGTTGTATCATTGATTTATCACGCACTGACTCGGCAATCAATTGATGCACAACGAGGTGATGCCAGCATGCCCTTCTTGCGAGCACTAAGTAAGATTGGAGCCGACCAAAGGCAGATGCTATCTTGTGTTCATGAGTTGAGCGACGACGATCTGTTGCACGACTTACGGAGCTTCGAGATTGTTATCGACAAGACCGAACTCAATGAGATTTGCAAAAGAGTGTTTTCGGTGGAGGAACTCAGTGCGTCTTTGATAGGTGAGCGCACAGCCCAACGCATAGAACAAGCAGATCGCGATTGCATTAGGCTTTGCTTGACCGAACTATGGAGCCGTTGGTGTGCAGATAAACCTTGTGTTGAGTTGTTAGAGCTCAGTATCCGGCGCGGTTACGACCAGCTGCAACCGCAAGATTCTGCTGACGCCTGTCGCACCTGGCTGGATGCATGGAATATCGCCCTAGCTTTGTTCGATAAAGCGAAAATCAAATCGATGGCCAAATTCGATAAGCGCTTTCGCACAAGTCCATCCTTATCAGATTGGGTTCAAGACCTGGACTTCTATCTACTTCGTGCAGGGCACGAGAACAACGATTTTCTTCGATTCAGAATTTCGCTATGCGAGGAAATGCTAAAGAAGCTTCAATTTAACCGGTCTGGGCGGAACCAGGACGACACGACCGGCAATTGGAAGAAGGCGCTAGCTCAGTCATACTTTCTCGTCGGAGAGACTGACACCACAGACTCACTTTACGCTGGTTGGCTGGAGAAGGATCCGCTGTGGGGAGAAGGCTGGATCGGCTGGTCAGATTGCTACTTTTTCAATGATTGCAATTCAACGTATTTGAGCAGATCTGAGGAAATCCTGCTACATGGTTTTAGTTTCAAAGGAGTTCGTGGATTAATGGATCTGCTAATTCGCTTAACTCTGACTTTTGAAAAACAAGGAAAAAATGAAAAGGCGCTGATGTTGCAAAAGATAATCAGTCGCAAGGCGTCAACATGACTATGAAAATCCGTTCCTGGCCTGAATGAATCCAGGAAGGTCAAAGAGCGCTCAAGCATAGTGCCGAATACGTGCTCAGCTCTGTGGTTCCTGGTTAGCCAACCAATTTCTGAGATCAGCGATCGAATCGAAATTGAGCAACGCTACGCCCAGGTCTTCGAGCTGCTCTCGTGAGCATTTTGAGATTCGATTGCGCAGTGCTGCGGTGAGTTTGCCTACGCGCCGAGCCAGCTGTAGTTGAACAATAGCAGCTGCTTCTTCCTTTCGACCTTGCTCCAAGCCCTCTTCACGGCCCTCCTCACGGCCCTGTTCCAGACCTTGTTTGATTCCATCCTCCATCCAGTTCATCCCAATTGCCATAATTGCCTCCTGCTCTTGCTTGCTTAGTGTTCCCAGCAGAACCTCGAATTCTTCCTT
>Ga0206819_10238_pt1 | contig 18637 bp, 20 predicted proteins | sample Alteio_BWOrgCont_87_FD_152855 | JGI IMG/M metagenome (GOLD analysis project Ga0206819, IMG submission 152855) | Enriched cells from forest soil in Barre Woods Harvard Forest LTER site, Petersham, Massachusetts, United States -... | ecosystem: Environmental > Terrestrial > Soil > Temperate forest >... | reverse complement strand
CCGGTTTTACCGACGATGTACCGGCTCTATTGGCGACGGTCGATCTCGTCGTGCATGCCTCTACAATCGCTGAGCCGTTCGGTCAAGTTGTGATCGAAGCAATGGCCGCAGGGAAACCAGTCATTGCTACCAGGGGCGGTGGCATATCAGAGATTATCGCAGACGGTCAGTCGGGAATGCTGGTGCCGATGAACAACGCAGCAGCAATGGCCGGCGCCATTGCCAGCTTGCTGGAAAACGATGAGCTGCGCGCTGAAATGGGGCACAGAGGCTACGAGCGCGCGGCGCAAGATTTCTCCATCAAAAACACCGCCGCAAAGGTGCAACAGATCTATTGGCAAATGCTGCGCCGTTAAGGCGACGGACACGGCTTGAGTGACGAAGTTTTTGCTGTCTGCCGAGTCAATGCGGGCAATTTCCGCCCGATCAGCACTGGTGCTGGCGAACCAATTCTGTCGGTTGCTGGTGGTTGCTTGCTTGCGGACTACTTTACTTGACTAATCGCTGGACGGCTTTGAAATTTTCAGTGCCTGAGTTAACCAGCATTTCAAACAGCGCCATCTCCACCACTGATGGTATCGCTCCTGCGAGCGTCATTTTTTCTACGGCCGCATCTTTATTCTTGGCATAGCGGCTGGCAATAGCGTCAGTAATCAAGTGCGTCTTAAATCCCTCCGCCAGCAGATCATGAACTGTTTGGCTGATGCAGACATGCGCCTCAATACCGCAGACAATGATCTGGCGCCGTTCCAAATGATTCAACGCCTTCATGAAAGCTTCGCTGCCACAACAACTGAAACAGTCCTTGTCAAAAACCTGGTGTTCCCCCAGGCACGCCAGAAGCTCGGCTACTGTGTGGCCGAGCCCCTTGGGATATTGCTCAGTCACAATCACTGGCAACCGCAAAATCTTGGCTGCTTCGACCAGTATCGAAATATTTCTCGTCAAATTGGCGAAATCCGGAATAAATTTGCGAAAGCTTTCCTGGACATCAACAATCAAGAGTACCGCTTCCTGTTGCGCCAGAATGTTTGGATGCCGCGTCATTGCTGTCCTTCATTCACAATTGAATTATGTTACGCTCTGCTGTGTCCCGAGTTGCAGCTACTATACTGTACTTGATCTCGCGGACCAATATAGCGACAGTCAGGATGAAAGTTAGTGCCACCCATTCTCGCAAATTACTATCTCACATATAAATGCAACTCGCGTTGCACTTATTGCGATATTCCGATCAAGCCCGAAAACATTCCAATCAAGGAGACGGCCCCGGAGACTATCATAGAGAATCTGGCGGCGTTGAAACGGTTGGGCGTGAAGGTGGTGGATTTCACCGGTGGTGAGCCGCTGATTTACCGCCATTTGCCGCAGGTTTTGCGCGCTGCCAAAGAGATGGGTTTCTTCACCAGCCTGGCCAACACAGGTACCCTCTATGCCCGCATGGCCAAGGATCTCAGAGGACTGGTCGACGACCTGAAATTCTCTTTGTCCACAACGGATCCTGCTGCTTACAAATCTGAGCGGGGAATTGACGGCTTCAACAAAGTGATTGACAGCATCAAGCTGGCGAAGAGCCTGGGCGAACAACCTTCGATTATCGCTACTGCTACGCCCGAGTCAATCTTTGGCATGGAGAAGGTGATTCGATTGGCCCAAGATCTTGGTGTGGTTGTCCTCCTAGGTCCGGTGTTCGACTACGTTTCAATGGAAAACGATCTATTGCACAAGCAGGGCATCGAAGAGGTGAAGCGTCTGGCAAAATTCGACAATGTCTGCGTCAACTGGGCGTTTCTGCAGTTTTATCTCGACGGCGGCAATCAAATCGCCAAACCACGATGCCGAGCGATCAGTTCAGTCGTCGTGATTTCGCCCGACGATCATCTGCTACTGCCGTGTTATCACATGCATGACGAACGTTTGAAGATCAAACATGAAACCGGTCGCTCCAATCTAGACGAAATGTGGCACAGCTTGCATGTGCAAACCAGGCGGAAAGAAGAAGGGGCATGGAGCTTTTGCCAGGGTTGCACGATCTGGTGTTATTTTGAAACGTCCTTCTTGTGGCCGCCGGACAAATATTTCCTATTGAACGTGAAAAGCAAGGCGCGTTGGGCGAAAGAACGCGTCAAACAGTACGTCGAAGCGAAGAGCGGCTTGAGCTTTACCAGAAAAATCGCCGGAACATCAGACAAGCAGCTTGTGGCGATTTCTTCTAATCCGCTCAGCAACGCCTCTCAGGCAGCCGGACAGTCCAATACCTCAGAATGAGTCCCAGCCGACCGGGTCGGGTCAAGCCCACCCCACACTGCTGCTGCGAATATTGCAAATGTAAAACTAAACTGGATTCCCGCCACTGGCGGCGGACGTAGTATTATACTGAAATTGACTCGGGGCGTTGGCGCAGTTGGTAGCGCGCTTCAATGGCATTGAAGAGGTCAGGAGTTCGACCCTCCTACGCTCCAAATTTTGATGTTGCAGCAAGTTTGGCTTACCGATACGGTCGGCCCTGCTCAGTCGTTACGGATTGAGAAACGGCAGGCACTGGCTCCTTTGACCAGGCAAATCGCATTTGCTTGAGGGATTGCCGATTTTGCAGCGCACTAAAAATAACTAATTCCTCGGGCAAGCCGCGTCCCTTATTCGAGACTCATAGCTGACTGCCCTTTGCATGATATTCTTTGCAGGCACTGCCTTGGCTTTCCGGCGGCTGTCGGCTGCCTTGCAGGCAGCGACGTTGATTCCGGACTGCGCCTGAGAAAAACGATGCGAATTCTTCTCTTTCCCAGCGCTTACTACCCGAACTTCGGCGGCGTAGAGGAGATCTGCCGCCTTTTGGCGCAGACTTTGAAAAGTCGCGGCTTTGAGGTGGCGATTGCGGTTAATCGCTGGCCGGCAGACACGAAGGAATTTGAAGTGTTGTGGGACATTCCCGTCTACCGCTTCGATTTCGCGGCGCCGGGTAAGCGGGACATCTGGCAAATCTGGCGTATGCTGCCGCGATCGCAGGCGTTCAATCGTTTTGTCCAGCAGTGGCAGCCGGATTTGATTCACGCTATTTGTCCATCGATCAGTGGCTTTTACCTCTGGTTGTCGCAGCTCCAGCACAGGCGCAAATTGGTGCTCACCTTGCAGGGCGAGTTGTTCATGGATAAGCACGACATTTTTGGCAAATCAGCATTTGCCAGATGGTCGCTGCGGCAATTGCTCACGGTTACCGATTCGATTACCGCCTGTTCTCAGTATGTGTTAGACGACGCTGCGCGCCGCTTCGCTTTGCCGAATGTGGCTAAAACAGTAGTCTTCAACGGCGTGGATCTGTCTGAGCCGACGGCAACTGATCGGTCAAATCAGCATAAAAAGTATATTTTGGGCGTCGGCCGTGTGGTGAAGAACAAAGATTTCGACACGTTGGTGAGGGCATTCGCTGCGATCGCCTCTGAGTATACAGACTTGCAACTTGTTCTGGCAGGCGATGGCGACCAGCTTCCAGAGCTGCGCCAGCTGGCTGACCAGCTCCAGATTTCGCATCGCATAAATTTTGCCGGAAGGCAAGATCGCACCGAGATCGGCAAACTGTTCTCCGGCTGCACTTGCTTCGTGATACCGTCCGCGGTGGAGCCGTTCGGCATCGTTTGTCTGGAGGCCATGCGCGCCGGCAAGGCGACCATCGCCTGCAACGCCGGGGGACCGCCGGAATTCATTACCAACGGTGAGAATGGACTCTTGGTAGCGCCGCGACAGCCAGAAGAATTGGCTGCGGCGCTGCGCCTGTTATTGTCTGATACGGCCCTGCGGCATCGCCTGGAGACCAAAGCGTTGGCAGACGTGCAGGCGTTTTCTTGGACCAAGATTACCGCGCAATACGTCGACATTTACGAGCAATGCCTGTCCAAGAAAAGCGCATCGAGGGAAGCGGTGAAATGAAGGTTATTCTTGATGTGCCGCAATTCGTAGAAAGACCGCTGGGCATGCAGGTCTATACCGAGCATGTGATCAAAGAGATTCTCAAGTCATCTCCTGCTGATTGGCGCTTCAGCATCCAGACCGTCGGCTGGAGAGGCAGGCACTCGCATAGCACCAGGATGCGCCAGGTGGTAGATTCGAGCAAAGCAGAGTCGCGCTGCGTGCCGGTGCCGCTGCGCTTCTACGAAAAGTTTGTCAAACTGGATGTGGCCAATATCGCCGCCCACTTATATCATGCGGACGTCATTCACAGCTTTGGCTGGCGGATGCTGCCTAAAACCAGGGCACCAGTAGTGGTGACGATTCAAGACGTGATCCCGATCAGGTTGTTGGAAGGCGACCATCAATTCATCGAGCGCACAAAGGCGATACTGGGTTCTTTAATCAAACAAGCCGCGGCGATCATCACAATCTCAGATTTCTCCCGGCGAGAAATCGCCGAAGTTTTTGGCATCAGCGAGTCGCGTATCGACGTCATTCCTGACGGTGTAGATCTGCGCCGCTACAAGCCGATCACGCCAGAAGCGGAGGCTGATGGTGTTGCCAGCCTGATGAAACTCGGCATCACCCGCCCCTATTTTTTGCATAAGGGCGGCAGCACAAAACGCAAGAACAAGCCGAATCTGATCAGGGCATTCGATCGGTTCAAGAAAGAGCACAAGACTGATCATCAGCTCGTCCTCGCCGGTGGGGATTCACTAGATGATGAATCATCACAAGCCCTGGCAGACTGCGCTCATGCGCGAGACGTTTTGAATGTCGGTTACGTCACCGCTGACGACTCCGTCAGATTACTGCAGTTGGCGCAGGCATTAGTGTTTCCCTCTACATATGAGGGGTTTGGTCTGCCACCGTTGGAGGCGATGGCTTGCGGTGTTCCCGTGGCCATGTCGAATGTTTCCTCACTACCGGAAGTGGGGGGCGAGGCGGCTGTTTACTTTGACCCATATAGTCCTGAAGAGATAGCGGACGCACTCTGGCGGATCAGCACCGACAATGCCTTGAGAGTAAAGTGCGTCAAGTCGGGATTGGCACGCAGCCAAGCGATGACGTGGGAGCGCAATGCGCGCAGTACGATCGATATCTACAATCGAGTTTGCCGCCCCTCAGTCTGCTCGATTTAGTCTATCTCACTGCCAATTGGCGTGCGGCTGAACCAGTTTTGCCGGTGCATTGCGCCAGGGCAATCGACTCGTACTCGGTGAGGATGTTGTCCCAGCTAAAGCGTGCCACCGAGGCGGAGACATGATTGGGATCGCAAGAGAATGAAAATAAAGCCTGCTGGATTTTCGTGGACACTTCCTGAGGGTCCGATGGATTGTCCAGGAGGAATCCGTTAACACCCTCTGTGACAGCGACTGACGCCCCTGCCAGCCTGCTTGTGATCGCCGGCAGCCCGCAAGCCATCGCTTCGACAATCACCATGCCCCAGGCTTCGTATTTAGTCGGTAAGGCGAACAGGTCTGCCGCAGCGTAGTATTTCTGCACTTGCGCCGACTGCCCGACAAATTTCGTCGCGTTGTGCAAACCAAGGTCTGCAAGGTAGTTCATTTGCTTCTGGGCGTCCACGTTTCCGACGATTAAGAGCTTCAAGTCAGGATTTTGCAGCATCGCCACTGCGCGGGTGAGTGAGAAGAATCCTTTTCGTTCCAACTCATTGGCAACGAATATGATCACCTTGTCGCTGGCTTTATAGCCCAATTCACGCCGGCAGCGCTCTCGATATTGCGAGACTGTAGAAACGTTGAATTCGCCGGCGGAAAATCCATTGGGCAAGACTTCAATGTCGGCCGATGGAACCCCATAGAGTCGCTCTAAATCATCCTTTACCCGTGGAGTCAGCGCGATCAGCCGCCTGTAATTCTTGCCGGCGAATCGGTGATGCTCCTGTTTAAGCAAGAGAGGATGAATGGGATTGCATAACTGCTTTAATCGCCCGCCAAGATCGCGTGTTGATTGGCTTACCTCCAGCCAGGCCTTGTGCACACTCTGCACCCACTCGATCCCGCCGTCGGAGCAGACGACCCCGAAAGTGCAATGCGCATCGAAGTGTTCCTGCCGGATTTTCTTGTCCACTGCTCTGGCAAACAAACCGAGCGGCGCAGAAAATCGTTTGTCCGGCATGGGCAACAATTCTGCGCGAATGCGGGGGTCGAGCGAATCATATTCAATTTCAGCGGCGTAGACGGTCACCTCATGCCCTCGAACCGCCAGGAAATTGGCGCATTCGAGCATGATTCGTTCAACACCGGCGCGTTTATGGCAGCCAGGATAACTTAGGGCTAATCTCATCTACTAACCGTTCAGCTGATGTAAGTAGCTTACGCCAAGAGCGGCGAGGCAAAATGAGTCAGCTCTATAGTTCAAATTGCGCAGCCTCGGTACTATAGTCGGGCTTGTCATGGCGAACATAAAAATGATCACACCAGTGGCTGAAAAACGATCGATGCCGGCGCAGCAAGCGCCAGCTGGCGGGTCGAGGAGGCACGCCGCCTGGTTTGCTCTGTGGGGTGTGTTGTTTTTGCTCTTGCTCGCGCCGGCGACCACAACGGTGTATGCGGAGTTGTCCAAGCGTTCGTTCAACGACAACTACATTCAGTACACCACTGCCGTTGTCGGATCGATTGCAGCCTGGCGCCTATCGCGTTCAGCCAGGACGATTCCCGCAGCCTCCAGCATGCTTGGCGCAGTCGCTTTGGCGATCACCTCTGCGGTAAATTCTCTGGCAGTGTTACTGCATATGGCGACCTTGTGGGATATCTCGATCATCGCCATGGTCGGATCATTCATCCTTGCCGTCCGGGGTCCGGCGAAGCTGCAGCATTACCTGCCTTTGATTCTTTTCTCCTTTTTTATCGTGCCCGACATGCCCGATGAGCTGCGTTTGAAAATCAGTTTGCCGCTGCAAATGATCACAACCAAAGGCTCTGTCGCTCTGGCTCATCTTTTCATTCCCATCTCCAGCATCGGGCATACGTTTATCGTCAACGGACATCCGTTCGACGTCGCTCCCGGCTGCAGCGGTCTCAACATGTGGATCAGTTTTCTTTTCGCCTTTGGCATCTGGCAGCTGATCGACCGTTTCCGCCCTCATGCGTATGGGATCATGGCGATCGGCATCGGCGTTTTGACCATGGCTCTGAATGTGGTGCGGCTGTTTATTACAGCATTAGTGGCTTACTACATCTCGGCCGACCAGGCACTGGCCATTCATGCCAACCTCGAAGCCGTGCTGGTTCCACTGGGACTGCTACTTTTATTCTACGTTGGAGGACGATTGCGCAGTGCAGAAAAAACAACTGCTGCTTAATTTGATTGTTACGGCCTCCCTGGCGTTTCCCGGTATCGCCGCCGGTGCTTTTCAGCAAGAGATGAGTGCGGCCGAGAAAATCAAGGCACTACACCCGGTCAAACTGCCTGCGCAGCTGGGCGATGCCCTGGCCAAAGCTTCGCCAGCTGACGTCGATCAGCCGGATCTTGTTTGCAAGCGTTACATCAGCCCTGCCAACGCGAGATTATGGGCAATGGTTAGACAAACGTCCATCTTCACGCAGATCCACGACTTTACCGACTGCTTAATTTCCAATGGGTACAAGCCCGAATCTGTCAAAAGAGTGGCTGTCAAAACAGACGCCGGCACGATGGACGCTCAGATCCTCGCTACTCACGGCAAAGCCAATTCGCTGGCAATTCTCTGGTTTCAAACCGGCACCATATCCGGTGCGGACCGATGGCAATGGAGACAGCGCCTGCTCACCGGCGGCATGCCAAAACTGCCTGTCTGTAGAGAGACGCAGATTTCGCTGAAACGCTCAGGCGACGACCAGCAAGACATGAGAAAGCTGACTGAAGCGGCAGTTTCAGTTTATCGCAGCCAGATCGAGTAGGCAGACTGAGCACGCGCTGGTCGTGGGTCTAAACAAATCGCAGTGCTAGCTCTTTGATTTCGGGCGGTATGTGCGCCAAACAAAATATGCACCGGTAATTCCTGACGTCAGTGCAGCCAGCGAACCGGGATCCAGTTCAGGTGTGCTTACCGGAGATGCACCTGCCAAAGCGGGAGCGCAGGCCGACACTGTCAACATGATCAAAAACAAAACTGCGAACATGCCTAACCTCAATTAACTGCTAGCGTCTGTTTTTCAGACGATGCGTGCGATAGACAAAGTAGGCGCCTGTTATACCTGATGTTATTGCTGCCAGCGTACCGGGATCGATTTCAGGAGTAGACGCTGGAGGCGGGCCGGCGAAAGCCGGGAGACAGATGATCACGGACAATAACAAAACCAAAAGTGCCAACATATGTCCCTCTACTAAACTTTTAGCGTTTGTTTTTCGTTCGATACGTACGATAGACAAAGTACGCACCGGTAATTCCTGATGTCAGTGCGGCCAGCGAACCGGGATCCAGTTCAGGAGTAGACGGTGGAAGTTCGCCGGCGAAAGCCGGAAGACAGGCGACCACAGACAACAACAAAAGCAAAACGGCGAACATCGTTTCATCACCTCAATCAGATTCTAACGCTTGGTTTTCGCACGATTCATGCGATAGACAAAATAGGCGCCGGTAATTCCTGATGTCAGCGCCGCCAATGTACCCGGATCCAATTCCGGAGTAGAAGGTCCTGAAAGTCCGGCGAAGGCCGGAGCACAGGACCAAAGAGCTGCAATCAACAATAGTAGTAAATACATAAGGAGCCCCCCAAACGGACGCCTCTCCACAACTGTGGCGACGCACCCAAATACGTTTCTAGCGCTTGGTTTTCAAACGGTACATGCGATAGGCAAAATAGGCGCCGGTAATTCCTGAAGTCAAAGCACCTAATGTCCCCGCGTCCAATTCTGGAGTAGAGGGACCGGAGAAACCAGCAAAAGCCGGCGCACAACTAAAGGCGATTGCCAAAAGCAAAAGTAGTAAATGCATACAGGAGCCTTTCAACAACGATCGTCTCTTCACATCTGTAGCGACGATACATATGTACTTTACTTGGTTTGTTACCAATAATCGGCACGATTTTCCCTATTTAAGCGCTTGTCAATCGTCAATATTTGAGTTTTCGATCCAGGTCCAAGCCGCGCGGTAACTGCGATAGACGAGAGACGGTTGACTGGAAACTACCGTCAGGCTGCAAGAGAAACATGCGATAACCAGGCGCAAGCGGATCAAGGGCAAACTCCGCTGTCATGGGTTTGAACTGGATGCACGTTGATGGGCTGGCAAGCAGTGTGACGCCGTTGCGTTGATCGGCAAATTCCTGGTGCACGTGACCACACAAAACAATGCGCACATTTTTGTATTTATCGGTCACAGCGAAAAGCTGATCTCCATTAGCACAGCCGATTTCGTTGAAAGCACCGGAGCCAACCGAAAAAGGATTGTGGTGCAAGCAGACGAGACTGAAATGATCCGGATACGCGGCAAGTGTCTGATCGAGCCGTTCCAACTCCGATTCGCTTAGAGCACCACCGACTTGACCCTCGATTGTCGAGTCCAACAACACTAAAAGCCAGTTGCCGACAGCGATTGAACGTTCTTCTTTAAATGGTGGTCTGGCCGGCGTGAACTCCTGCGACATCACCCGCGGCAGGTCATGATTGCCCGGAATGTAATATATAGGTACGCGAATACGACGAAGAACCTCATGGACGCGCGCATACGACTCCGGCGATTCGTCCTGCGAAACATCACCGGACAGGATGACGAGATCGGGAGGATCGGCTTTAAGAGCCGCATCCACAACGTCGCTCAAAGTTTGATATGTGTCGACACCGAACATTCGCTTTGCCGGATCGGCGTATAGATGCGTGTCCGTCAACTGCAACAGTCGAATTGAAGTGCCGGAGGTGTCCATGTTATCTCCTCAGCCGGTAACCGAGCTATTTAACCACGCACGACGCGTGATTCGCTGATCTCAAGTAGAATGTAGTACGGTTCCAATCTGATCTCGGTGCGCCATGACAAAGCAAGATATTTCATATATGACGGTCGACGAATACCTGGAGTCGGAAGAGGTTGCGAAGGTACGCCGCGAATACGTAGATGGCCAGGTTTTTGCTATGACGGGGTCGACTGATGCGCATAACGTAATCTGCTCGAACGTATTTACGACATTACATGCGCACTTGCGCGGTACCGGTTGCCGAGCCTACTCGAACGATATGAAGGTCAGGATTGATTCATCGAACTGTTTCTACTATCCGGACATCATGGTGACCTGTGAGCCATTTTCGGCAAAGACGGTGTTCAAGAAGACACCCGTCTTGATTGTTGAGATTCTGTCGCGATCGACAAAACATATCGATCGACGCGAAAAAATGGTGGCATACAGACAGATCGCTTCGCTAAAAGAATACCTGGTGATCTGTCAGGACCGAAAGCGTGTCGAGATGCACAAGCAGGACAATTCCGGGCAATGGACAATGATCCTCGCACAGGGCAACGATGTGTTGCAACTGGATTCACTCCAGCCGCCATTAGAACTGCCTCTCACCAGTATTTACGAAGGATTGGGGCTTTCCAATATCGTGCATGAAGAAGAAGCCGAATACAATTGTGATTCCGATAATTAGAAATGAAGAGGAAGTTTTTTTCTCCTAAGTACATAACTCTAGCCGTCGCCGTGGTTGGAGTGCTCTTGTTCTTCACGCACGAGATTCGCACCGGATTTGCCTATCTGCAGGCGGGATACATCAAGGTGGAGCATCCAATTGCCTTGCGTCAACCGGCATATGCGGCGCTGCTTAAGAAATACGTCAAAGGTGATCTGGTTGATTACGCCGGCCTGTCGCATTCGCAAGAATTGAAAGCGGCTCTTGATGAGCTGAAATCTACCAGCCCGGATCGCCTGGTCAATGAAAAAGATCAGTTGGCTTACTGGATCAATGCACAAAACTTGCTCGTGCTTGAAGCGGTGTGCGAGCGCTATCCAATCGATTCCATTAAGCAGCTCGGCAATACATTCAGCTCGAAACAATATATGGTCGGCGGCAAGCCGAATGCCATCCAGGACATCTATACAGATGAAGTGTTGCTGCGAGTGAAGAAAGTCGAGCCGCTGGCGATCTTTCTCGTTTGCCAGGGTGCTATCGGCTATCCACCGCTCGAGGATCATCCCTTCGACAGCGAAAATTTGCAGATCGAGTCGAAAACGGCGGTTTACAAGTTCGTCAACGATCCCAAAAACGCCTATTATGACTGGACGTCTCGTTCGTTCAAACTCTCTCCATTCTTCCAGTGGACCAAAGATCTATTCGCCAATGCTTATGCCACCCCACATGCGTTTGCCAACTTTCATCGCGATGAAAAAATAGACATGACCAGCGTGTCGATCATGAAAACGTTCGGACTTCCATTTGACTGGCGCCTCAATGACACTCGATTTGCGAAACAAGATGAAAGCAATTAATTTCCCGGTTTCATTCGGGCTGATGGCATTGTTGTGCTTACTCCTGGCGGCCTGCCGGGCTGACTCAGCGAACGATTCAACAACTCGGCAGCAAGCGGGAGTGGGAGACACGTTTGCCGGACAGTTTCAGGACAACACCGCATCTGGTGACAGCCGGCTGTTGGCCCAACACTCCGGCAAAGTTCAAGCACTGAATACAGTGCAGTCTGACATATCAATTGTTTATCCCACCAACGGTTTGTTGATTCCAGCCGGCTCCACTTTCATCGTCGGTTCTTGCCCGCCCGGTCGCCAACTGCAGTGCAACGGCGCAGATGTGCGGCTCAACTCCAAAGGCTACTTCGCGCACGTTGTCCAGCTGAAGCCGGGAAGCAACACCTTCCTCGTCAGCGAGATTGGAGCGCCGGGCCAGCAGCAAGAGTTGACCGTCAGGCGTGAGATGCCACCACCGGTGATTAGCCCCGAGCAGTTCAAACTGGCGATCGAAACCGCGCAGCCGCACGACGATCGCGGTATCGCCCCCGGTGACTTCATCCAACTGAGCGTGCATGCCACTCCCGGCGCTGACGTGAAAGTCGTGATCGGCAAGAAAACGATTCAACTTCGCCCTGCCGCCGCCGTGCAAGCTGCGGTGAGAAACACCAAAAGGAAGAGAAAGAAAGGCGGTACCAAATCGAGGTTGGCTGCTAATGTCAATTTGGGCATGGATGCGGCCTACGGGCAGACTTTCCAACGCTTTCCGGGAACCGCCCCCGATATATACATGGGTTTTTACAAAGTCGAGCCTGACGATCGCTGGCAGGAGATCGCTCCCAAGTTCATTCTCAGCAAGAATGGCAAATCCACCGGTTCTGCGGGGCCAGGACGAATCACTACAGTCTTCCAGCCCACGCTGGCGCAAACCAGGCACGATGACACGGTCGTGCGCCTGGGTCCGGGCGCCTCGCGCACCACGCCCTTAGCCTCCGGCGTGCGAGTGCTGGTCGACGGCTGGCAAGGCGATCAGCTTCGCTGCCTCTATAGCAGTACACATCATGTGTGGATCGCCAGGGATGATCTGGCGTACGAATCTGACAACTCCGAATCGGGTCCCCTGCCACAATCGACGATCCGCACGATCAATCTGCTCAACGATGATTATGGAGCAGACATCGTGCTGCCCCTCAGCCAACGCTTGCCATACCAGGTCGACCAGCATTTGAAACCGGATCGGCTGGTAATGCGGATCTATGGCGCGACTGCCGATACCGATTGGGTGACGCCGCTGGTGCCCGGGCCGAAGCAGCACAATCTCATCGATCGTGTTGCGTGGAAACAACAAGCTGACGGCGTGTATGAAATGACCGCCTACTTGAAACGATCGCGTCAATGGGGATTCAAAGCCGATTACCAGGGAAATGACTTGCATCTGCATGTAAAAAGCCCGCCCTCTCTTTCGCCCATTGAAGGCAAGAGACTGAACGGTCTGATAATCTGCCTTGACCCCGGCCATGGTGGCACCGAATCGGGCGCCATCGGATGCGGCGGCAAAAGAGAAGCCGACTTCAATCTCGGCATCGCCCTCAAACTGCGCGATCTGCTGGCGAAGGAAGGCGCGAAAGTAATCATGACCCGCGCAGGCGACACGGATGTTTCGCTGGATCAGCGAGTCGAGATCGCCAACCAAAACCGGGTGGACATCCTTTTGTCCATCCACAATAACGCACTGCCCGACGGCAGAGACCCCTGGGCGGAGCATGGCACTTCGTCCTACTGGTACCATCCGCAATCATCTGAATTAGCTCATGCTTTGAAGCAAGGGGTACAACAAGAGATCGCCTTCGGCGATCTGGCCACCCGCTGGCAGAACCTGGCGCTGATCCGCCCCTCAGCAGAACTGGCAGTATTAGCCGAGATCGGCTTTATGGTCAATCCAGACGAGTACGCATTCCTTGAGCAGCAAGCGGGGCAAGAGAAATCTGCCGAAGGTCTGCTCAAAGGACTGCTGCAATATCTCTCGGCTGATTAGCTAGTAGCCGTTTGGTTAGCTGATAGCCGTTTTGCAACGAGTGCAAGGTCACTCTGTAAACCACATCTACCGATGAAGACACTGATGCCCGATATCAAGTAGAATAAAATACTGTTCAAGTTCCAATTTCGGTGCGAAATGACAAAGCAAGACATCTCAGTCATGACGGTCGAAGAGTACCTGAACTCGGAAGACTCGGGAACTATGCGCCACGAGTATGTAGATGGTCAAGTTTTTGCTATGACCGGGGCCACGGCTGCGCATAACGCAATCTGCATGAATGTATCTACTTTGCTGCATTCACACTTGCGAGGAACCGGCTGCCGAGCCTACTCTAATGACATGAAGGTCAAGATCGACTCCGCCAATAGTTTCTATTATCCGGACATCCTCGTAACCTGCGAACCGTTTTCACCAAAGTCCGTATTCACGAAAGTACCGGTCCTGCTTATTGAGATTCTGTCGCCATCGACAAAACAAATCGATCGCCGCGAAAAGGTGATCGCATACAAACAGATCGCCACCCTGAAAGAATATTTGGTTATCTATCAGGATCGAAAGCGTGTCGAGATGTACAAAAAAGATAGCGCCGGGCAGTGGCAAACGAGCATTGCTCAACAAAGAGACATTGTGCAACTAGATTCGCTGCAGCCGCCGCTGCAACTTCCATTGACGGAAATCTACGAAGGGTTGGGGCTTTCCAATATAGTGCACGAAGATGAAGCCGAATACGATTGTGATTCGGATTATTAGCAGATGAAGAGAAAGTACGACTACTTCGTTGCCGCCGCTTTGGCGATCGCCAGATCGAGCGCCGGCACCACCGCAGACCACTTAGACCCGCTCACCTTTGTGCCAGTGGCGACAATAATTTGATGTGCCTGGAGGCTGGTCAAACCAGGATTAACACTGAGACACATCGCTATAGTCGCAGACCACAGCGGGGCAGAAAATGATGTGCCGTAATAGTCGGTATGGTACTGACCGCCGAGCACAGCCGGTTGTGGGGATCCGGGCGCAGCAGCCGGGTCATTTTTAACCAGAGTCAGATATTTGCTGTAGAACTTGTTGTTCTGGTCCGTGCCTTGAACCACGACACAATAGCCAGGCGGAGAGTTGTTGTACGTACCGGGAGTGTCGCCGGAAGCTATAACAAGAATGTCTCCTTGTTTCTGGAGAGTTTTGGCCAGAGCTTGGATAGTGGAGCTGCTCCAGAGCGCAGCGTGGGGATATGAGTTGCCGTAGCTGAGATTGATTGGACCGGGGCCGCCTCGCGCGCTTTGATGATTGATCGCCCACGTGATCGAGCTGATGATGGTGGACAAAGACACCGAACCAGTATTGGTCATTCGCAACATCGTGATGTAGCACGGATTGTTGGCGGCAAAAGATGCGTAACCGGCAATCAGAGTGCTGTTGTCGGAGAGACAGGAGGTGATGCTGGTATCAACATCTCCTTCACCGCCCCCGGTCGCGAATGTGCCTTGAACCGACTCCTGTACTATGTTTGAGCCGGTGGCATTCCATTGAGTTACATACGGTCCCAGTTCATTATTGGTATTGACTGGGTCACAACCGTCTGCAAGAACCGTAATGTATGCCGGGTGCTGCTGTTGAAAGCTGACGTTGTACTTGGTCCTGGCGGCGACATAGCGCAAGTTGGCGAGCGGCCATTGGCTGGCAAAATTTGGGTCGTTGGGAACAGGATCGAGCGGGCTGCCCAATCGCTTCACCAAGATATTTTCGCTGACAGCCTGAATCTCCCCATGAAAGCTCTTCATCTGATTGATTTTGTTCAACGTGGCTTCATGCTGCCCTTTAGGCGGTTGCACCTGAAGCACCGAGTAGTTATCGGCGTTAACATGCAAATCATTCATGACGCGAGACTGAGATTCATTCTCCAAATAGCTGGCCACCTTGCTTCTATCAGCATTCGCAGTGAGAAGAACCAAGATACTGTCGTCAGCCAACGGCGGCTTCTGTTGACTAACTACCGCCGGAGCAGCACCGCGAAATGTAGGAGCGTTTTCGGCGGGCTCAGCAGGAGCGCAATCTGCCGGCATTGAAATACCGCATATTGCCACCAGAACTGACAAAGCAATGATCGCCTTGGGCTGAATTCTGCCAGGGTAATTGTTACGCATGTATTTCTCCTAACAACCGTAAGGACATCATCATTCGGCGCTCAGCGCTCAGTAGGTTAATAGCATATATCTTTTAGAGAGCGCCTGATGGTTGATTTTGGTCAAATGTGCGATCCTTGAGCAGCAGGCGCGGCAGAAGAAATCTGCGGAGGCTTGCCTCCTGGTACTGATCGATTATCTTAACCCTCGTTCATCCACAGATAGATAAAATTGATTCGGTTTCAGATTGGTTGCCGGATGAGTTTTCCATGACCAGCCGCATCGCCATCAACATCGGCAACACACGAATCGCGTGCGGCTTCTTTGTCGACGGCGAATTGAGAGATGTTCGTTACTTCTTAATCGCTGATGCGAAATTGGCTTGCCGCGAGTTGGCTGAGCTGGCGCCTCGATTTACAGCGCAGCGTGTCGCGCTATGCTCGGTCGTGCCGGATGTTCGTTCGCGCATCGTTGCCGGTCTGGAACGAGTTGGGTTTTCGATCTACAACATCACGGCCGAAACGCAGAGCCTGTTGCAGGGAGCTTATAAGACACTGGGCGCGGATCGCCTGGCTAACGCAGCAGCAGCATTTAAATTGTATGCCAAGACTAAACCGGCCATCGTCCTTGATTTCGGCACTGCCACCACTCTCACGGCCGTCAATCAACAGGGGAAATTTCTCGGTGGACTGATCACGCTGGGATTGGGCAAAACGTTTGAAACCTTGCACAGTTCAACGGCACAACTACCAAATATGCAATACGCCTTTGTCAAAAGAAACCCAAAATCTCTCGCCCAAGATACGCAAGATGCCATTGCCGGTGGTTGCTTGTTGGGTCACGTCGGTATTGTCGAGCATTGGATCAAAACGACCAAAGAAACGCTCGGTGAGGAGGCGACAGTGATCGCCACTGGCGGATATTCCAAGCATATACGGCCGCTCACCAAAGCAATCGAGCACTACGATCCGCAATTGACGATTCGCGGCATCAACTTAATCGCAGAGCACGAAGCAGCCAATCGACTGCCCGAACGTTAGTGCGCGGGCACACTGATAATTCCCAGCGGTTGTCGTTGCAGCAGCGCTATATTTATTCGCTTCCGCAGCGACGGCTCCTCGCCGCCTTGCCTTCGCTGCTTGTTCGAGTTCCTGTATTACGGCAGGGGCCCCAGCGGGTCCAGATCGAAGCAGCGTTCCAACCTCTCTCGGTAGGTCGGATTGGTAATCGCTTCTTGAGAGTAAAATTCGTCTTCCCAATAACTCGCTTCGCGTCCACGAAGTTCTTCCAAACGTTTTTGCAGATTCGCAGGCAAAGTGTCGTCTTGCATTCAAACTCCATATCTAGTGGCATGCTGTCATATGCCGAAGAGGACAAACAATCACTTGTTACATATTGATCGTTGGATCACTTACAAATGTTCCGGCAATATCAGACAGTGATCGACAAAGGGCGAAACCTTTTACACAAGCCAGTCTAGCGAGTTGCAATCAAAGAGCAAGACTTGACTACTCGGTACAATGCGGGTCGATTTCTAAAACGCACCACAGCTTTCATAACACCGCATGTAGTGACGCACAACGAATGATGTGAAAAAACACAGGCACCACATGTGGTGTAGCGATCGGATATCGGATATGCCCTAGATATTGAGATACCAGGCGCACTTCTTGGCCGAGTCCACTTCTACATAAGCGAGTCTGGCAAGTCTGTCCGCTTCCGCGAAATCCAGTCTGGAAAACGACGAGCACGCCGATTCATAGTACGCCACAGCAGTCTTCAGTGACTTCTCTGCAGCGTCTGGCTTGCGAACCTTCATGTCTTTCAGCACCGGTAAAAGTTGATTGACAACGAGGCGAAATTCAATCGACTCAGGCATTGTCGGGACAGGGGCGCTTTCTTTCGGCTTGCTACCTTCAGACACGTGGAATAGCTTTTCAGCTAGTTTTACCTGCATTGAAGCGGCAGAAATAGCGGAGTCTGCCTCATGCGTCTTGCCAGCGACAATATTGTCGATAGCGTCGCATAAGGTGTTCTCAGCTTCCGCAAAGTGAGAGCGCGCAGCCTTTGGAATCGACATCCCGGCAGAGACAAACATCTGCTGGCACTTCGCCAGTTGTTCCGCCAGCGCTAGAACCGACTTTTCTAGCCGGTCGCAATGAGGGACGTATATCTCAAAAATGGTGCGCTGGTTGTCGACAGCCAACTGCAGGCTAACGCAGTGCAGATAAAGCAAGCCACCGTAAGCGGTGCGCCGCGCGCGGTTAGAGTCATTGTCGAGCAGACTGCCGGCAGCTTGCTGGAAAAACTTGGTGACCGTAACCAGGGCATTTTTCACCTGTTGTCTGAGCATGCAATTGCTGTATTCGATCGCCAGTTTGGCACTTGTCACGGACTGAGCCAGATGCGCCACAATCGATTCGGCGCTGTCTTCATCGAAATGCAACTCCCAATCCGTTTGTCCGGCATTGATGATCTGCATGTGGGCGATCTCCAGATGCAGTTTCGCCCGCTCCATAAACTCGTTGCAGCGAGCGAAATTATCAGCTTTGAACGCTCTAATGGCAGCGTGGTAGTCGCGATCGGCACTATCACTATGCTGGATTGCAGAAGAGCGATAGGAGCTGTTCGACGTCTCGAGCAACAGGTTTATGTTGGCGATCGAATCAACGAGCGAGGCCAGAGTCTTCTTGGCCTCTCGCTTGCCCTTCCAGCCTTTCAATCGAGTCTCGATTTCTGTCAAGAAGCTCATCTTTCGCCGCCCCACTGTTTGTCCCGAATTTCCGCGCGCAACTTGAAGATTTGCTTCTCCAGTTCGGCGAAGGCACGAGTGGCGATCACCGTGGGCGATACTAGATTCTCATTTAGTTCCAAATAGTCATTTTCACCCAACAGATGCTCGATCGTGTCCGCGTCGAGAATTTGTTTGGCAAAGCAAATCAATAGCCAGGCAACATTTGACACGCGAACAAACTGATCGAGTTTGTTCGAAAACAAATGATTTGCCGCACTCAGCATCGCTGCATCAGCTTTGTTTAAACAGTCTGCCACCAGGACGTTTTTGTGGAAAGTCGCTGCCTCAAACTCTTCTTTCAGTTTGCACAGCATAATTTCAAGCCTGGCTTGCTTTTCAACTG
>Ga0206819_10146_pt2 | contig 18678 bp, 16 predicted proteins | sample Alteio_BWOrgCont_87_FD_152855 | JGI IMG/M metagenome (GOLD analysis project Ga0206819, IMG submission 152855) | Enriched cells from forest soil in Barre Woods Harvard Forest LTER site, Petersham, Massachusetts, United States -... | ecosystem: Environmental > Terrestrial > Soil > Temperate forest >... | reverse complement strand
GTTCGCCACTTCATCGGTCCAGTCTCGCTAGGCGGCGAACCGACCACGATCGTAGCCCTTGGCGGACTGCGTGAACAACCAATCATCGGTCAAAAATTGCTTTCCGGCCGCCGCCTCACTATCGATTTCGCTACCGGGCACGTCCTGCTCGATTAGGCGGCTTATGTCAAACTAGAGAAGTAAACGCCGAGGTGCATGACCGTGCTACCAAAAGGCAAAAAGAACAGCCTGGCATTCAGCGGTTTGATAGCAGTCATTTGCTGCTTCTGCGCCGGTGTGGCGTATGTGTTGTTGCCCCATCAGCTGTGCAGCCGGAGTCATTGTTGTCTAGGCATCGTTGACGTTTTTGGAAAAGTTCTGGCTGCAATCGGTATACTCTTCGTCATCTTTGTCGGATACATCAAAGCAGCCAAAGCCGAATGCAGTTCTCCCATCCGCCGCATGATCGTCTGCGGCCCGCCCCCATTTCTCTTGCTCATGCTAGCTATCGGTGTCGCAATAGTCTTCGCACACCTGGCCGACAACAGATAAGACTGTGGAAAGAAACTAGCTGCGACCGGCTCCTCGCCGCTCTTGCTCACTAGCAATAGGAACCAGACAAAGTTCTGCCAACACCACGCCGGTCATTCGGATGCGGCCGATGAAGGCGGAGATGGCGACGGATCCGGAATTGACGGAGGCAAAGCCGCTGTCGACGAGCTTTTGGCGGACCCCACTCGATAACACGAGTAGGAGCAAAGGTAGAATGCCACCGCAAATAGTATCAGGCTGTTGATGCCGAAATAGATCGACATGTAATCCAGCAAGCCCCCGAGCACTGAGCCCATGAGATTGAATGCAAACGACCTGCCAGGCGTGGTGACGCGAGAGTAGGCGGTAGCAAATACAAGACCGGCCATGAACATCGGCAGCAGGGTTACGAATGTGATGATGGAGTTATTGAGCAGCGTTGCCTCGGGGTTGGCGGCGAAGATTGCTCCGACCGGGAGGAAGTAGCTCAACAGCAGCGATGCCAGTAAGCCGGCATAGAACAAGCCCTGCTTTGATGGCATGCCAAGCTTGATGATGAGGAAGTTGGCAGCCAGGATCATTACGAGAACGCCGTTGACGACGATCGACGATGTCAGCCATGTGTTGCCATACAGCAGCGAGAGCCGGGAGATTGACTGCAACTCCAACAAGATAAATGCAGTGCCCAGAAAGAAGAGTTGCCAGTCTGAGCCGGTATTCGTTTTGGCGAAGAGCAGTTTTCGGCCGCAGAAGAGCACAAGCGCAATGACCACAAGCAAGACAGAGCAATAGGGCGCATCGATGCCGATCGGCCTGATGTAGAGATACGGCCAATCGTCAGTCGTAATGCGTTCAGTGTTATCAGCTGGGATGTCTGCGATTTCCAGACCGGCTTTCTTGATCATGCCGCGAATTTCACCAGAGCGTACGATATCGCCGGCGATGAATCCGTAAGTATTAGGTGCCAGAACCGCGATCGGTGGATAGCCGGCTGCGGCTTTGATCGTGTCGTACATCTTGTCCCGCAACCAGTCGCCTTTTCCGCCGGCTGCATTGCCGAAGGAAATGACGAGCATGCCACCCGGCTTGAGCAGCGACAGACACTTGTGATAACTGTCTGCCGTGTGAATATAGCTGTCCGTGCGCATAGACGATTGACCAACCAATCCCATTGCGTCGAGTAGTGCGACGAAAATCAGATCGTATTTCTTCGTTGTCTTGTTGATGAACGAGCGCGCGTCGTCACAGTGCAGATGCACAATCGGCGAGTTGTAAGCCTCGTTGTACTTGTGTCCTAGTTTGAGAGTTTCGGGATCGATTTCAACCCCGTCGATCCACTTGGCGCCATGCTTCAGCGCTTCCCTCACGTCGCTGCCGGCGCCGCAGCCCAAGATCAGCACATCGTCGTTGTGTTTCAACTGATGCGGCAGCTCGTAGTACGATCTGCGCAGATGCGAAAAGTCGACGACCTGCTTGAATCGGGGGTTTTTCTCTCCTTCCGGTGTGAGCTCGACGTCCGGATCGAGCAGCGCCTGCATGAAACCGTGATTTTCGAACAGGAAGAGTTGTGTTGATGTAGGATGCCCGTTGGAGATCAAATTTTGCGGAATCTTGATCTCGTCGATGATCAGTCGATAGTATGGCGTCCATCTAACTTCGCCGTCGGCGTTGAATGTCATCGCCACGAATGCCGCAGCAACAGCAGCCACCAGAAGGCCCCCCGTCTTCAGTGAATTCTGCTGCGGCTTCAGACAAAGCAGCAGCACCAGAGCCGGGACGATTAGCTGCATTGCAGGTTGGGCGCAGAAAAACGAGGAGATCGAAAAGCACAAGCTGCCGCAAATTGCGCCGGCGATATCAATACAGTATGCGCTGAGAGGTTTTTGCTGATTGAACAAGACGCCGATGCGCGATCCCAGGCAGACCATGAAAAAGAACGGTCCCGCCAGGCAGACGAGAACGGCGGCGGCAACCTCTGTTGCTAGAAGAAGCCGCTGCCACCCACTGAACAGCTCGAAGTTGAACCATTGGAATAGGCCTGCTGACGGGAAGAGCGCGTCATTTATACCTACGCCGATCATCAGGAGCATGCACAGGGAGGTGGCGAGCATTGCCCATGGAGCATCTTTGAAATTTTTGTCATCCCCTAATGAAAGCCCCACTCCCAATCCCACGAAACATGTCACCAGAGGAAAATTCTTGAAGACGAGGAAGCTTTTGAAGTCGCACGTTAGCCAGCGAATAATGAGCAACTCGAAAAACAGAGAGATGAAACTCAGAAGAAAAAGCTCGATGCCAGGTCTACGCCAACTCGGGGTCTGTGAAAGGGTCTGTGAAGCAGTCAATGATCTCTCCCTGCCAGCGACAGATAATCTTTATCTCGCACTACCGCTGGCTGCATTTAAGACAACTACGCGCCGATCTGATCTGTTTGTACCGCGGACCGCACTGAACGAATCATCGGTGCACCGCAGCAGAATCTTCATTTTGCGAGTCTATGAATGTGCCCAATAAAGCGCTGTAATCCTGTCAAGCTTCGCTTTGATTTCGCTGCTTTGCCTGCTTCGCCTGTAGATTTTCCCGCTCCCATGTGCCAATTGATGTGCCAACGTACCGCTTAACCGCCTCCGGATTTTTCGTGATCTTTTTATACAGCTCCTGCATCGCAGGAAGGTCCGGAAGATACTGGGAGCCCCATTTCGCGATTTCCATCAGCACCGGCAGAAGTGCTTTACCTTTATCAGTGAGATAGTAGAGTTTTCGCGACGCGTTGTCGGGATGTTTTTGTTCTGATATGACGCCGGCTGCCAAAAGTTTTTTCAGCCGATCTGAAAGTATGTTGGTGGCGATTGCTTCCTGGCTGCCGAGAAAGTCTTTGAACTCATGTTTGCCGAAGAACATCAAATCTCTTATGACAAGGAGCGTCCACTTATCTCCGACGATGTCGAGAAAATTACTGAACACACATTCCGAGCGGCAGAGTGGTTTTTTGCTTGTTGGCATGATTTTATTTTACCAAGTACTTGCAAAATGCAAGTAGGTCGAGTAGGCTAATATTACTTGCAAAATGCAAGTGCTTTGAGAAATCGGTATTTTGAGTGAGCTAGAGGCAGATTCTATGAGCCCCGAACAGACAATCCTTAACGGCGATAATGTGCCAAAAGAGCAGGTGCAACGACCTGAACCGGCTGAGCCGAAACTAGCCCCACCGGGCGCCGGTCTGCCTTTTATTGAATGGGCAATCGCTAAATACATTCTGGTACCGCAGCGCTTGAAGACAGTTACGTTCGCAGCCGCTGTCACTGAGTTTTCCGCGGAGTCGGCGGCCATCACCGCCCTGGTCAAGCCTCTGAACGAAACGCAAATGAGCAGCCGGCGCCTCATTCCTCGTCTGCGGGGACTGGAGGATAGTTCGCGTTTTTGGTCGGTGGCGATGACGCTGCAACATCTGGTGATCGTGAACAACAGGGTCCGCGGAGTGATTATCGGCCTGACTCACGGAAAAACTTCCATGCCAGCAGCTTCGACCGCCGATGTTAAGCCGCCGGTCAACATTGATTGCGCCGGCGTGTTAACTGAGTTCGAACAAACAAATCGCGATTTCTTAGACACGGTCTCGCGTGTCGATTTTGAGAAATTTCCGCGAGCGGCATTCGCTCATCCATGGTTCGGCGAGCTGACAGCAAGACAATGGGTGCAATTCCTGCCGCTGCATCAGCAGATTCATAAGAAACAAATCGAGGCGATCATCAATCTTATGTAATCGCTCCGTCGCCTTCGTCCCTCGGCTCCTCCGCTGTTCATCCGCTTCGGCTGCAACGGCTCCTCGCCGCCTTGCCTTCGCTGCTACTTCGAATTCCTTTGTAATCGCTCCGTCGCCTTCGTCCCTCGGCTCCTCCGCTGTTCATCCGCTTCGGCTGCGACGGCTCCTCGCCGCCTTGCCTTCGCTGCGACGCAGACTGAATGTTTCGACTTTTACGCACTTGCTTATTGCGGTGCTCCGGAATCCGAAGGTGGCTCGGCCTGCTGACTTGAAGGTCGAGCGGAACGATCCTCCGGCTCAGCAGTCGGTTCTGATCGAGCTGGTGCCGGCTCTGGACGCGCTTGTTCTGATCGCTTGAATGGCGGCGCCATAGGAGGCGCTTCGTTGCGCTCGTTGCTGGAAGAGCTGCTCGATGACTCGGGTGAACTCGCTCCTGCGTCATTACCCGTGGTGGCAGCAGGCTCTTCTCGTTGTTGCGTTTGAGCGGGCTCCGGTTGTGGCGCTGCACTTTGCTCAGAAGCGGCGCCGCCTCCTTCACCTTGCTCTGCCGGCGGCGCCGTGTCATCTTCCGACGGTTGTTTCACACCCTCGTCATAATTGGCGGCGTCGTTCAGAACGCTTGCAGGAATGGCGATGCCGCTCTGTTTCATCAGTGGTGTGCGTGGTGGCACGAAGCTGTCTTTTGGAATCGGATGCGACTGATAGAAAGCCTGCATATAGTCGTGCCAGATCTTTGCCATGACCATGCCGCCCGTAACATTGCCCCGGACTGGGAGATACCGATCATTGCCTCCCCAAACGGCCGTCACCGTATCTGGTGTGAAGCCCACGAACCAGATGTCTCGCGCTTTGTCCGCAGTTCCTGTTTTCCCGGCTACGGCAATGCCGTTCAATCTCGCCTGCGTTCCTGTACCGCGCTGCACCACATCTTGCAGCACGTCATCAATTTCGCAAACCTGCTCAGACGGCAATACTTCTTTCGAACTGGCGGCGAACTCCGCCAGCTTTCCACCCTGAGCGTCATCGACCGAGCGAATCAGTCGCGGTGTAACATACTTTCCGTAGCGCGCCAAGGTGGCATATGCGGTAGCCATCTCTAATGGTGAAACTGCGCAACTGCCGAGTGCGATCGTCAAATTGTTATTGAGCGGCGCGGTGATACCGGCAGCGCGAGCAGTTTCGATCACCTTGTTCGTTCCCACAGCATCTGCCACGCGGATCGAACAGACGTTTCTCGACAACACAAGTGCGTCTCTGGCGCAAATGAGGCCAAGATAACGCCCATCGTAGTTCTTCGGCGAATAAGTCTGACCAAATCCCATGCGGAACGAGATCGGCGTGTCGTCGATTGCGCTTTCCGGCGCCAGCGCGCCATTAATCAATGCCGCTAGATAAACAAAGGGTTTGAACGATGAGCCGACTGTATGAGGATTGACTGCTCGATTCCACTGATGGTTTCTGTAATCACCTACGCCGCCAACCAATGCGATTACTGCGCCGTCGCGCACCGATTCTGATACCAATGCACCCTGGTTAATGCCTGCCGGCGCACGCATGATTCCCTTGTTTAACGCCTCTTCCGCCAACTTCTGTGCCGACTGGTCCAGGCATGTGTAAACCTTCAAGCCTTTACCCCAAATCTGATCTTGCGACAGTCGACTGCCAAGCTCCTGCAACACGTAGTTCATATAATAAGGATATGGAGTCGCTGACTTGCCGCCGGCAATGAATCGCAGACGCTGGTGTTTAGCTTGTTCGACCAACCCCGTGTTCAGGAAGTTGTATTGGGTCAGTTTGTCCAGCACTTCTTGTTGTCTGGCGATCGCTGCGTCGCGATTGACCGGCGCACCCAAATCGGAAGGAGCTTTGATCAATCCAGCGATGAAAGCCGACTCAGCCAAGCTGAGATTGCTTGCATGCTTGTTGAAGTACACTTGCGCAGCGCGTTCGATGCCATAGACGCCGTTGCCGAAATAAACCTCATTCAAGTATGTTTCCAAAATCTTGTCTTTCGAGTATTTGTTTTCCACGTCGACGGCGAGAGCGAGTTCGGCTAGTTTGCGCGTCAAGGAACGATCGTGAATATTTAAATACAAATTGCGCACCAGCTGCTGAGTAATAGTGGAGCCCCCTTCGACCACATGACCGGCGCGCATGTTTGAGAAGAAAGCTCGGCCGATGCCGATCGGGTCGAAGCCGTGGTGTTTGTAGAAGTTGTGATCTTCCGCAGCCAACACCGCAATGCGCATGTTCGCAGAGATATGATTTAGCGGGACAGGAATGCGATCTCTGTCTGCATAAACTGTGCAAACGAATTTATTGTTTCGATCAAAGATCGCGACCCCTTTGCCGACTGCGTAGAGGGTTGGCAAGCTGGCATTAGGAACGCCGTAAGCCAACTTAACTACAGTCAGAGTAAAAAACGCTCCGAGAACGAGCACTAACGCGGCAGTTGCCAGCCAATAAATAGCGCCGACTCGCGACGGACGTCCTTCGGTCAACCGTGCCAGTCTCGAAGCCGCATCAGACCGACTGGTGTACGGTTTCATCGCCATTTGTCGAACCTCAAGCCGTGGTAACGCCAACAGTGCACTGACGAGCTTGAAGACGGAGGCTATTCGCTCAGGTTCCACCGTCATGCAAGGACGTTGAGGTCAGGATAAAAAGGATCATACACATCGTAACTGCAAGTGGAATAGCCGCTCCTTGTCAATTTGAGTGTGAGGAACGTGTTGCTGTGACCGCTATCGTGGCTTTTGAATTGATGTGCTTGAGCAAATGCAAAATCGGTTTCTCGTGGCAAACATGCATTGTCGTGCTTATTAAACAGGTCTTGTGTTTCATTTTAATGAGAGCGAATTGCGATATCGTATTTGCCTTGTCCGTCACTTTGCTGTCTGAAAGTTGGTCTGTTAATACCTACAGTTGACGACTCAGATGGAAGGAGAATATCTATGAGGTTTGACCGCACGAATTCTTGGCATAAAAACGTGGCTTCAGCTATGGCTCTGAGTGCCTTGGTCTCCATCGTTATGCCAGCGGCTAGCTGGGCTGGCTTGTTTGGCGATCACCCAAGATACTTGCATGCTGTTACCGATTTGAGAACGGCCCGACACTTGTTGGAAAAGCCTGAAGAGAACAATGTCAAGGCTGATGAAGACGCCGCAATCTCCGAAATCGACAGAGCGCTTGGCGAAATCAAAAAGGCGGCCGCTGATGATTGGAAGGAAGATTTCGTTCCTCCGAAGATCGATGCTGGTTGGCATCACCACGAGCGTCTGAAGGAAGCCTCCAGGCTGATTCACAAAGCCAAGGATGACATCTCTCAGGAAGAAGACAACGGTTCCGCTCGCGGACTGCGCGACAGAGCTCGTCATCACCTTGATCTAGCCATTGACTCAGTTGATCATGCTATGGCGGACAAGAGCTGGGACGAGCAGCACGGGCACTAATCAATTCGAAGTCTAGTTGGGCAATAATTAGGAGTGGAATAGTCAGTAACGTATCAGGGTAATTCCGGTCGCTTCTTTGCAGAATGTTGGGCGGAGCCTGAGCGAATAACCTCTGTCTTCAAGCTCGTCGATGCACTGCTGGCGCTACCACGGCTGAGGTTCGACAACCGTACACCAGTCGGAAGTTTGCGGCATTCTGAACTGAGCTGTCATCAGTTTAAGTAGAATGCCGCAATTCTTGCCGCCCTGCTGTGGGTCGTTCATTCAGCGCTGGCTGAGATTATTCACACTCGGTTTCTTGTTGATCGACGCCAAGGAAACGCTTGATCAACTTTGATTTGAGTTTCTTTCTTTGCTCAACAGTGAGCACCTCGGCAAAAGCGATGACTCGGTCAACCATCGAGGCGCCCATTTCAGATTTGTGCGACTGAATCTGCTGTGCGATCTCGTGTATCTTCGCTTTGTCGATCTGTTCTTTCGTGAGCTCCTTTGCAATCTGCTGTAGAAGCCCAACAACGCCGGACTTGAACTGACCGAATTTGCTCAATCCTTCCATTTTCAGTTCAGCCAGCTTTTCCAGCTGCTCGTCAGTCAGATCCAGGTCAGTGAGAAACGCGCCTGGTCCGCAAGCTCGTCCGCCCATGAATTTGCGTTGAATCCAAGGCGGCGATCCGAAGCCGAAATGTCCGCCAAACGCCTTACTGCCGCATCCGCCATGTCCAAACATAAAACACCTCCCGAGTGCCGCAGCGGCACCCGTGTTATTGTTAACTCTCTCGATTTAAGCTAGTCTTTATATATGTTCCTCATTATGAGGAACCTCATTAGTGAGGATACTCAATAAACCCGATTTATGTCAAGCCCAGGGCGAAAGAAGTCGAAAACCGAGCCAGCGCCTCAGTCTCAGTCTGATGAATGCATGTGCGCGATGATGAGCACCGTGAAAATGGTGCACAGATTTGCCAGTTCAAAATTTTCGAAACATCCTCATTTCAACAAATTGTCCGGCCCGCGGGTCGGCGTGCTATTCATCGTGCATGAGTCCGGCGCCATCCGCATGGGCGACCTGGCGACTAAGTTGATGGTGGCACCACGAACGGTGACCGATGTCGTTGATGGATTGGAGCGCGACGGCTTTCTCAGGCGCGTGCCGGACCCGACTGACAGGCGCGCGATGTTGATCGAGCTCATGCCCTCGATCAAAGAAAATTTCGGCAAGATTGCAGCTGTTCGAAAGCAGTTTGTCGAAGAGATGTTTTCGGTGCTCGCGCCCGACGAACGCACGGAATTTATTCGCTTGTTAATCAAACTGCAAAAAGGGCCGCTGTCAAAACTTGCCGGCGTGCCTGAGTGTGCCGACTGATCGATGGGTCGGTATTGTTGGTGTGAGGATCGCGAACAATCCTATGCCTCTACAGGTGGTGCGCTGAAACCACAGATGTGACGTTAAGAGACGACGGATCAGCCGGAAGACTGTCCATCGTGCGGAACGTCGGCTCAAGCGATCAACTGCTGGTCTAGTCTCGAAAGATTTGCAACTTGACAAGCCGTTTGTTAACCCTATACTGTCTTTGATTCGACAGATCAACTTAGTAATATATGACTCACTACTGGCCCCTTTGCCGGTCTTTTCTCAGGCGTCATGCAGAAGCGCTGTTCATCATCGGCTTTGTTGTCGCCGATTGCTTCGGCCCGGTTTGGATCATCACAGCGGCGGCACTGGCGGCGGTTCTCGCAGTTGCCATACCGGCTGCCCACAACATGTGGACAATGACCCCGGCCGGACGGATTGTGTATGTGCGGGCGCTTCTCAAAACACCAAAAGGACAGCGACTGGGTCTGCTTCTTTTCTGGCTTTTTTCAATGCGGTGGCTAGTATCGGCCGCACAAAATGCCAATCTGTTTCAAACCGATGGGCAGTCGCTGTCGATGACAAATGCCTTGCTGCTGGCAGTACAACAGTTTGCCCCTCTGGATTTCATTGCCCACCCGGTCTTTCTGTATGTTGCCGCGTGCGGTATAGCCATTCTCCTCCGGACTCGCCTGAAGGCGAGCAAGCAGGATCCGGATCTTATTGCGCAAAGACAACTCTGGTCTGGCACCAGTCACATTCTCTTTCTCGCCGCATTCATAGGCAGCATCTTGAGCATTACCTTGAATGCTAACGGGCCAGCGCGCTGGCTGGCTGGCTGGTTGCTTTATTCGGCTAAAGATGCCAACTTCTTCAAGGATACGACAGTCGTCCCGGCAATCGGGCAACAACTTCCGCTGCCGCTTCAATCTGTTGATACAAACGGAATTTTTTCCAATCTAGCGTTCAAACAGCCGTTCGAAAACTTTATCGTGACAGCGGTTTCGCTTGTGCTGTTTGCTGTGCTCCTGCAGCCGGCGCTTCGATTGACTGCGTTTCTGACTTCTTTCTGTTGGCGAATAGTCTCAGTGCTCTCGCTGCAAAACATCATCGAGAGTTTTCTTGAAGCACTTCGTCTGCCGTCACGCAGATTGGACTTTAGGGAATCGCATCCGTTTTTGATGAATTCCGGGCGAAGCTTGTCGTGGATAGTCGCGTGTTATGCAGCCTTGTTTTGGCTGTTCGGTTTTTCAGGCGGTCCGCTAGGTTATGCAATCCAGAGTTGGATGATCACATCGGGTGTAGATGCGGGTTTTACTACCTCAGCGGGGGCGCCGACGTGGTTGTTCGAGTCGAACTTTAGAATTTTTGTCGGGTCAATCGTTGCTTTGTATGCAACTGCGCCGCTGACTGTCACCGCCGCCGTCTTTCTCCCGTACGCCAATCCACGCAAAATCATTCTCAATGCTGATGGACTTTCCTTTCCACAGGGACCATTCCTCTCTTTGTGGGGGCGGCAGTTTCGGCTCTGGAGCGATCTCAAAAGCTTGACGGTCAAACGAATTGATCAGAAGAAACAGCGAATGCGCGCTCAATTTACACTCAGATTTCGCAGCGGCGGCCATATTTCCTTCAATAATATGCAAGTGTCCTGGAAAGACTTGAAGGTGCTCCTTGATGCCGTCGACCAGCACGCAGTCGCTTGCTCGATCGACAAAGAAGTTTTTTCTGTCTGTCAGGCGCTTGAGGCGGATTATCCCGATACAGCCGCTTCGGATGGCATTGATGATACGGCGATCAAACAGATTTCTGCACAAGAATTTAAGTCGACCATATTCGTTGCCTTGCAGCCTGGTGAGTTTCTTCCGAACACGCAGATTCGCATCATCAAACAGTTGGCCAGCAAGCCGTTGTGTGCGGTCTACCTGGCGCGTGCCGAAGATGGACGGATGGTAATCGTCAAACAATTCTATTTAGCAGCCGACACAGAAGAAACGAAGGCTTTTGCCAAGCTGCTGCAGCGCGAGTACGATCTGCTGTCGCGATTGGATCACTCGGGCATCGCCAAGGTGTTGCAGTCTTTCTCTGTCGAGCACTCGACATATTTAGTGATCGAGCACAGACAGGGAAGCGATCTCAGAGCGGTCGTCAACGAGCACGGTGCGCGATCTGAAAGTGTCGTAATCACATGGGCAAAGCAGCTCTGCGAAATCATGATTTATTTGCATGGTCGCGAACCAGCGATTGTGCATCGAGATCTCACACCCGACAACATCATCGCCGGTGAAGACGGTCAGTTGAGATTGATCGATTTTGGTGCTGCTCGTGAATTCCTTGAAGGAACAACCGGCACCATGATCGGCAAACAATGCTACGTAGCACCGGAGCAACTGAGAGGTGACGCAAGTCTGAAGAGCGACATTTACAGCTTCGGATGCACGTTGTATTTTTTGATCACAGGGCGTGATCCTGTCGCGCTGTCTCAATCTTCGCCCGCGAAAAGCATCGATTGTTCGTCGCGTTTGGATGCGTTGGTGAGCGATTGCACTACTTTCGACGAGGAACAAAGACCCGCGTCCTTTGAGGACATCTTGAAGCGCTTGAAGGACCTCGACCGAGGTTTCAAATTGAAGATGCCGCAACCAAAAGAGGAGGTTGTTGCGTGAGCCCCGGCGAATTGCCTAAACGGCGTCATGTCAGAGGATTTGCTGCTCAGGCGGTGAAGAATGCCCCCGTCAAACTGGTGAGTGAAGGTTCTGGCGATCAAGTCTCTGTCGAAACAAAATCAACTGGATCGGTAACAATCGAGTCAGAAGAAATTGCTGTGGAAACATGTTCGGCGGAACCAATCGCATCGCCGGCAGATTCTTTGGAAACATGTTCGGCGGAAGCAACTTCGTCTGAACCGGCTGCATCGGAATCAATTCAGTCGCAAGAAATAGCATCACAGGCAGTTGCAGCAGAACCAATCTCATTACATCGAATTGAGGCACCCGCAACAGATGCAACTGAATCAAATTCATCATCTGAGCAATTAGTCGTTAGCTCGCCACAGAGCGACAGTGTTGCGCGAAAATCTCGACCTGTAGACCAAGTCCGCGAAGTGTTCACCAGATTGAATAAGGATTGCCAGGGGATGATTGAGTGGGTTTGGAACCTGCGAGCACCGGCATTGCTTTTGGCGGCACTGGCCGTGGTGCCAAAGTTAATTTCGCTGTGGATCACAGCGGTTCTCGTCAAGCCGATCGTCACCTGGCTGCTTTCTCGGTGTCCACAGCCTTTGATCGACAAAATGCATGCACTCATGCCACCCGCTATTCGAAACTCAGGGTTACTTCGCGACCTCGACGAAGGAACAGACCAGGCACTTCCTTTCATTCTTTTCTGGCTGTACATATGTTGCGTGCCATTTGCGCTGTGCTGGATGACTGTGCACTGGATTCGAGGATTCAGGCAGCCGCAAATCAAGCCAACCATAACTGGCGAGGATTCACACGCCCGCATTGTTTTCCCTCAGAATAAGAAATTGGATTCGGCGCAATCAGACTACAATTTTTATCATTCGAAAGCCTTTGGAATTGTCCTGCTTACATTTTTTGCTCTTGGTATTCCTGCGTTCTTTAGCCTTCAGCTGTACGAGAAGCTCGCTGTCGACAAGCTTGTAGAACGCTCAGAAGTCGTGGGGATTTATAATACCAATCCTTCTAATTTACCTGCGGTTGCCTTTCCTGAAGTTGGATTGGTCAATCGAGACAATCCTCACTATCGCTTTAAATCGCCAAAGCCTAAAGATAAACAACGCCAGAATTTTATCCATTTGCCCGCTTTTTCCTTACCTAAAATTGGATTGATCGGTGAGGAAAACTGTCAGTTGCGCGCACAACAAGGAAAGCCTGAAGATGCTAAACAACCTGATCCTACTTTTGTGGTGGGTTACAACGGCTATTGGCCGTGGCTGAGAGCAATGGGAGTAGAACCTACGCTGAAGTCCGTTTTCTTTGTTCATTTCTACCTGGTAAGCTTGGGCTCGGCTCTCTGTATCTTGTTCTTCCGCTCTTGGCTGACCTTTCCCTTAAATTTTCTGCGCGACGAACATGACGTCGAGTTCACCGTATCCGGTATCAAGAAACGAAACCTGAGAGGGTGGTTTTTGAGCGTGATAACGCTGAACAGGTGGTCGAGCGGCGGGGGTCCAGATTCGCTCCGATGGAAGGATGTAAAAATCTTGCGGCATCTCGAAGAAGGCTTTACCAAACTTTATCCCCTCCCGGAGACAGCATTCAAGAAAGAATCCCTCAGTTACAAGTTGCTGAATAAGTGTGCGGCATTAATAGATGGCTTGTCCAATCAGGCAAACGCAGCCAACTTCCTCGTCTTTAGCGCCTCGCAAGCGGAAAATGATTACGGACGAAACATCAAGATCAACCTCAGTCAATTAAATCGAGAGCAGCGAGCCAGGCTATTTTACGCTGTGAAACAGTGGGCTCCGCACGTGGAGATCATGAAGAGTGCGGAAGAAAAACTGATTGGCTCGACAGTGTTACACGATGTGCGATATACCCAGCTTTGGTTCGATCTGTTGACCTCGAAGGCCCGACCGCAAAGGCAAACAGCTCTGTCTGTGGGCGACACGCTGAAGAATAGTCAATTCACAATTGAAGAGCGTCTTTCCGCTGGTGGGCAGGCGACGACTTACTTGGCTCGAAACGCATCGGGTGAGAAATGCGTTCTCAAAGAGTTTATCCTTGCCACCACCTCGACTTCTGGTGCGCTGATTGAATCGGCCCGAGAATTTGAAGCGGAAGTGAGCCTGCTTTCCCAGTTGAAAAATCCCGGGATTGTTCGATTAGAAGATTATTTTTGCGAAGATGGACGCGTGTATGTCGTGCTGGAGTATGTTCAGGGACAGTCTCTCAGACAACTGGTGACGCAGGTCGGACCGCTGAGCCAGGGCGAAGTCGTGCGAATCAGCCTGGCAATTTGCAATGTGTTGGAATATCTGCACGGATGCAATCCGCCGATTGTCCATCGCGACATTACGCCGGAGAACATCATCATTCAGCCTGACGGCGCAATCAAGCTGATCGACTTCAGCCTCGCCGTCAAGCAAGATGGCCGGCAAACTACAGACTCCTGCGCCAAGCAAGCCTTCACTCCTCCGGAACAGTTCAGAGAAGAGGTATGCGTGCAAAGCGATATCTATGCGCTCGGCGCCTCGATGTACTACCTACTTATAGCGGCGAACCCAAAACCAATCAGCCGATCGTCGCCGCAAGCAAAGGCACCGCATTTGATACCGAAGCTCAACTCGATTATCCAACATGCCACCGAATTGGATTTACGTCAACGTTACGAATCGGTTCAATGGCTCAAACTCGATCTGGAGCAAGCGAATGCAGACCTCAACGCCGCCGGCATGCAGATTGGAGGCGAGGCGAGCCTAGCGTAAACCCATCCTCCGACAACGAGCTAGCCGCCGCTTTGCTGGAGTCCCTGAATGCACCTGCTCACAAATAGCGAGTTTAGGATGAACGTTGTTCAGCTTCAGCGTTTACGCCCGGCGGTGGATAGACCGAGCGAGCAATGGTGGCAGACAGCCAGCCGATCCACCAACCACCGCAGACTAATCCAAACGTTTGCCTGGCGCTCTGGTCTTTGAAGAGCGAAATCGCGAGAAGTATAGCTGCCCAAACGATTGCACAGCCGATGCTGTATCCCTTGTACGTACCTCGTATCTCTCGCATACCCATCTCCTTAAGGCGATTACATGCTTTTTGATTGCTGATTCCATTCTATCCGCCGGTTGACGAAATGTGGGGTAGCGGCGTTCGCTTCCGAAATCTACTTGGTCAATCAAGGCAGAAGTTATTCCGGAATAGACAGCGCCCAAGTGGCTCAAGATCGTATGATACCGTATGTGGTGCATTACGAAAAAGGAGTTAGATTGCTCGTGCTGAATTTAAGCATTGAATCGATTCTTCACTTGTGCGAGTTGTGAGTATGGCTTTTTGATAAGTGCACATGGTGAACTTGTCTGGGCGGCTCGACACTTGGTTTTGGCTGATATGATTCACTGGCAACGGTCTCCGGTTTCATTGCCTGGATTAACATCCAAGCCGACCCACCAAACACCAGCAGACACAGGACAAGAAAAAAGGCGTCAAATTCGAAATTCTTGGACCAATTTCCGTAGCGCGCGTTACCGTCTAGAACGTCAAACCAATCGCCGCCACGTTCTATTGTTTTGAACAAGATGACTATGAAAACGATTATCCCGACCCATTCCACGTTTTACGGACCTCAGCGATGATTCAGAATCGTATCAAAGAAATGCTTGACAACCGGTTTTGTTCAACCAGTCTTAAGCATCATGCTGGGTATGAAAGCGACAATTCTGGGTGGTATAGAGTGTAGACGATGCAATTTTCAGCTAGACCAAATCGGCTTGAATTATGCTGCCTGGATGCATGTTGCCGCCGGCTGCTCCATGCGCTGTCTTTGGCCGTTTTGTTCGTCTGCCTTTTCAGTATCGCGCCTGCGCGATGTGCGGATTTGAACGCGCAGGGATATGTATTCAAAGTGATTGACGCGGACTGGGGACCGGAAGAGGTGTACATCTGTCCCAACGGTATCAAGAAAGTGTTGACTAGAATGAAATTCAACATCGTGGCAAGAGCACCAAAGTGGCAGCCCATCGCATATCGCGACGAGAACAAGACGATCTGCCCATTGAGACCGTTCGAGAATCCACTTCGGCAAGTGCCTGTTAATGCGAAGGTTACGCGGGTGAAGACTGTGCTTAAGGGGCTGCCGGTGATTAGGGAGACTTTCAATTTCACGCCGGTAGTGTGGGATGAGACTGAATCGATGATTGGACAATTTATGCCTTCAGGAAACGCGTCAAAGGCTAGTATGACTGTTGTCGGATCGGAAACGCTGCGATTCGTTGCACCGGTCTTTTCTAAGGAGCTGTTGCAGGCTGCTGCGCGCGTTCTCCAGGTTCCCGCTCTCGATGGTTTCCCAGTAGAGAATCGGTGGATCCTCAAGGACGGCGGGCGTTTTGTCAGCTGGTATCTTGTCGATTGGAAGCGCGTGCACTTAAAAGAATCTGATTTCCTTCCACCGAAGAATTACAAACTCTGTAAGTCATTTCGAGATTTCGAGGCGAAATCTGCCAGTGCACAGATGGAAGATCTAGCGAAGCAAATGGATTTCGGCGAACCGCTTGGCGGCTCGACTAAGCGGTAGAAAGGATACATTTTGCTTGGCGTCTGACTTGGATTTGTTTGCATATTATTCAGCCTGGGCCAAGTTAGCTAACCGCGCACTTAACAGAGATGGTTTTCGTAGGCGTAGCGCACTAATGCGGCGCGGCTGCTGAGGTTTAGTTTCTTGCGCAGGCGGCTGACGTGCACTTCGGTGGTGCCTTCTGTGATGTGCAGCACCTCGGAGATTTCTTTGTTGGAGAGTCCTTCGGCGACTTTGCGCAACACTTCGATTTCGCGCGTACTGAGTTTGACCCGCACGAGCTCGCGACTTTCGTTGCGCTCGGTCAGTTCGCGGGTGGAGTTGACGACGGTCGAGAGCTGGCTGCACAACTCGGTCAGTTTGTCGATACTGGTGCTTTGTGTTTCGACGATTTGGTAGAGTCGCGCTTGGCTGATGGCAATCGACAACTGGTTGGCGATGCGGCTGAGCAGATTGATTTCGCCTACCGCCCATACGCGCGGTTCTTCGCATTGGTCGAGGTGGAGCAAGCCCATCAGGCGTCCGCGGTAAACGAGCGGCACCATACACATCGATAAAATTCCGAATTGAATCAAATCTGCTCGAACATCTTTGGCAAAAGCGAATGTGTCCTCTTGCATCACAACGAGCGGGCGGCGTTCGCCCACATCGAGAAGCAGATCGTGGTAGCGGGAGAAGATAATGCTTTTTTCTGAGATGGGTTCGACGGTGTGCCTGGTTACCTGCCGCACGATCCGCATCGCACTGGTCGGATCGGAAGTGAGGCAGAGAATCGCGCGCGACGTATTGAACTCCTCTGCGAGACTGCTGACGGATCTTTCCACGATGTCTTCGAGATCCAGTGAACCGTGAATGTTGACGATCATTCTATTGAGCAGAGCTTCATCCTTGGATGCCTGCTCGACGCGCTGATATGTTTCTCTCAAATTCTCCAGTAACATCGCCCGCTGCAAATTGGTAGTGATCGTTCGCGGGAGAAACTTATGGTATTCGCCGATCTTCGGCAGATAATCAGAAGCGCCCGATAACAGCATCTTAAGCGCCAGTTCGGGACTGTCGAGCGCGGTGATCACAATTATAGGACAGTCGGGCTTAAGAGCATGCAGCTGTTCGACCAGGTCACCGCCGGCAATGTCCGGCAGCTCATAGTCCATCACTACTACATCTACGTGCCGGCTGCCGGCAAAGGCGAGTGCCTCCTCGCCGGTTCGAACCACTTCGATACCATATAAATGCGATTGAGTCATGATCGAGCGTAGGCAAAGGTCCGACTCGCTGGCGCTGTGCTCGACCAGAAGTACGAGCCGCTCGCTTGGTTCGGTCACGGCTTTGTCGTTGGTTGAGCTGGATTCCATATCGCTTTCTATTGTCAAGCGCCGCAGATCCTTTCGCTGTCTATCATTCGGGCTGCTGGATGTCTATTTTAGATGCGGTGATGGGACCGCCTAACATAAGCATCGCCATAAACAATTATTGCCCAGCCTATACCGGAAGGCCCCAGGCAAACTGTATAAAACTAATATGTGCTCTTTTGAATGTTCTGTGTCAGACCTCCTAGGGCGCTTTTCAACCGAATCAGACCCTCACAAAGAAAGCCCCCCAGAACCTCTACGTGAGGTTAGTTAAGCCAGTCCTAAGAGGTACGAAGAGCAGCCATCCCTCCGGCTGCTCTTTCATTTGTATACTTTTGTCTGATAATTCGTCGCCGAAAAGCTGTTGCTATCGACTTTTGCGGCGTCCCATTTTGGGCTGCGATAAAACGCCGGCATTTTCCGAAGCAATTTGAGCAATCGCGCACGGATCCAATCCGCCTTTACCTCGTCCAATCGCAGCCAGAAATGTGTTCTCCAAGACGGTTAAAAATGGCATAGGAACTTGTGATTCGATCGCCGCCGCCAGGGCCAGTCGAGTATCTTTCTCTTGCAGTTGAACAGTAAATGCTCCGCCTTCAAACTCTTCATTAGCAATAATCTTGCCGTATTTTTCGTAGACGGGCGATTGGAAAAACTCGCTCGCTGTGAGCTGCAAGAACTTGTGATGGTCGATATTGTTTTTGCGCAACAAAGCGAAAGATTCGGCAAATGATTCGATCATCGAGCTGATCATGAAGTTGGCGGCGAGCTTGGCGATGTTCGCCTGTACCGGGTGAGAGCCCATGATGTGGACGCTTTTCGCGAACGCCGAGAAGGCTTTGCTGCATTTTTCGATTGCCGATCGGTCGCCGGCCGCCATCACAATCAAGTTTCCCGCCGTGGCCACATCCGGTCTGCCCAGCACGGGAGCGCAGATGAACAGCTTGTTTTCGGGCGCTTCGAATACGCGCTTCTCGATGCCCAACGATGCGAAAAAATTGT
>Ga0206819_10237_pt1 | contig 18869 bp, 20 predicted proteins | sample Alteio_BWOrgCont_87_FD_152855 | JGI IMG/M metagenome (GOLD analysis project Ga0206819, IMG submission 152855) | Enriched cells from forest soil in Barre Woods Harvard Forest LTER site, Petersham, Massachusetts, United States -... | ecosystem: Environmental > Terrestrial > Soil > Temperate forest >... | reverse complement strand
CAACAGGCCATAATCGTCGCTGTTGATTAATTCATTCTCTTGCTGTTCCTTGACCTCTTCGATTGCCAGCCGCAGCTGCTCTTTGGTTTGGTCAAACGGATTGCTGAACAAATCTGATACGCGCGTGTGCACTTCCAACACAGTCGAGATCTGGCTCAGCGTGTGCTCGCGCGGCTTTTCCTCGTAGTCTACAAATGTCTGCGGAACGGTCTTCTCTTCCTTGAGTGCACATGCCACCGCAACAGGCTTGTCTGTGACTTTGTTGACTCTCAAAATACCGGCTTCCAGCGGCTTCCAATCGAGAAACCTTACCTCCAACCGAGGCGTAATCGTGGACCATTGTGGGGGCGTTTTTGTGACATTGGCGAGCTGTGACGCTGCGCGGTCACCCAGGGCGTGATGTGTCGTCATCTAGTGCTTTACTCCTTACTGCTGGGTTGGAAGATCAAACAACGGTGGATATCCAGGAACGGCCAAAGACGTTTACAAAACATCACAACGCTTTTCTTTCATTCGAATACGACAAAGCAGAAGCTTTCTTCGCAAAGTGACCGACGATCTCAATGTGGAAGTACAGCCTCTGGTCAGCGACGAGTAACCAAATTTTAGTGTCCATCCGGATGTTCTAGCTTTCGTTTTTGCTCATCAATCAGGCGACGTTGCTTGTCAAATTCCAGTCGCTTAACCTCGAGTCCCCGATACTGCTGTTCGAGGTGCAGTCTGGCCTCGGTCAAGTGCCGGTTTTGCTCATCCAAAGGCAGACGTTGCTGATCGAGATGGCGTCGCGCCTCGTCTAAATGACGATACTGCTCGTCTATCGGCTGCCGCTGCTCGTCGACTTTGCGCCGCTCATTTTCTACTCCACGTCGCTGTTCATCGAGTTGCCGCTCTGCTTCTTCTAACTTGTAGCGCTGTTGGTCATATTTCTGGCGCTGCTCATCAACATGGCTGCGCTGTTCGTCCAGTTTCAATCGCTGCTCTTGCAACGGCTCTGATTGCTCGTCTAGTTTCAACCGCTGCTCTTGTAATTGCTCACCTTGCTCATCGAGCTTGAGGCGCTCCTCTTGCAGTTGTGTCTGCTGTTCCTCGATTTTGCGCCGCTGCTCGTCCAGTTTTTCTTTTTGCTTTTCTGGTGTCATAGTTTCGACATCAGTAGTAGCGGTAGTTGTCGGATTAGTCGTGGCGGCATCAGTGGCGTCAACGGAAGCAGCAATCTGGTTGCCCGCCGGCTGGCTGTTTCCTTCCGCATAACCATTCTGGATTGCCGAGAAAACCAAGAGACTGGCGGCTGTTGCGCTCGCCATGAATGACAGCTTTTGCATAGACTTGCTCCTACTCTCGTAGCCAGGCGTAGGATCATAGCAGGTTCAGCCCGGTTCCTCGCAAATTAATGCGCAACCGTACCAAACAAGTTGCGGCGTGGACCGAGACCCACGCCGGCACTTGTTTCGCTGGTGGCGAAAGTTTACTTGCGTTACCTCAGTCCATAGCGCAGGAAGGTCATCACGCCCTGGCGCAGAACGTTGGTACCCTGTTTTTTCACTTGGGTCTCGACTGGATGCGCCCGGGGATCGTTGCCGATCAGAGGTTCGCTGGACAGTTTGGCGCCGGGTTCGATCTGCCCGTTTGCCATACGGAACTGCTCATGCTTGTCGTAAAACGGCTTGCCGTAATCGGCGTACGCCGCGACGTCAAACCGGTCATAGGGAACAAAGGGTCGCTGCGCCATGCGTTCGTGCATGATCACGTCGGTGGTCTTCACGTCCGACGGCGGCGCTTTCTTCGCTACCGGATCGACCATGCGAGGATCGTAGAATACGTCGGATCCATACAAGCGGTGCGTGATTTCATACTGAATATCGAAGCCCTGCATGCGGCTGCGGTTGTGTTCTCCCTTCGGTTCTTCTTGAATGTGACCGAGTTGCATCTGGCGAAACTGGGCGTTCTTTTCCTCGCGCGACAGCGCCGGATCGTTCCAAACCTGGTTGAGCCGCGATGCGAACTTCAATTCGTCAGCCAGATCTTCCGAGTGCCAGTATCCCGGCAGGCACGTCAACACTGTGCCGTCAGAGGCGAGCACAAACATTTGGATGTTGTGTGGTCCCGCACCATTCGTGGTATCAACCGCGTTGCCATCAACCTGGTGCTTGCCCGATGCGCCTGCGTAGCTCTTATTGGCGATATTGCGATAACCGCAGATAAAGTTGTCTTTCAACATCGAAAACGCTGGGTCGGTGGAGAGCGACACGGCTCTCAGGCTATTGCCGGCGCTTCAAGTGGCGCCGTCAATCTTGCCGACCATGTGCACCCAGAAGATCATTTTTCCGTCTTTCTTGGCGGCATCTTCCGCCTTGTGCAGATTTTTATACCAGTCGATATCCGTAGTCAGCTTGTGCACATTGGCTGAGCAAACTTCACCCTGCAAGACCTTCTCGGCTCTTGCCGGAGCAACTGTCGAAAGTGCAAATCCCAGCGTCACGATGGTGGCAGCGGCAACAGCCGTCTTGATTTGAATCTTTGCCATGAGAGTACCCTCGGGTGGCTTCGGCATCATTAAATCAGTGTTTCGTGCAACTTTCGTGAATGCCGACTGCCCGCGATTTCTTATGGTTTGGACGATTGAGTCGTTTCCACATACCGGCGGTCCTGTTTGAATTTAATCATTGGATCACCTCCAATTGCTCAAACGGGACCATGGATCGAATAGGATTACTGGTTGAAAGCGGTTGATTTCATAGAGTACCCACAGTCTCCTGGAAGAGAGGTTGGTAATGGTGTTTGTTAACAAGAATCTGTGTTTGGCTGCGGTGGTTTCGCTTTTGGTTGGGGTAACCTGGCTCCCGCAAGCCGAGGCATCTCGAATTTTGGATGTGCAAAACTTTGGTGCCGTAGGCGATGGAAAAACTGATAACCAGGCAGTATTGGAAAATGTGTTTGCCCTCGCGAACAGGTCACCCCAAACCATCGTGTTATTTCCACCCGGCTCCTACCTGCACTCTGGGCGCTTGTCCGCCGGCCGTGAGATTGTGGTAGAGGGCTCGCAGGCAAGTTTAATTGGCACCAACGCGAGCGCCCAATCACTCAGTATTGTCGGCGACGGCACTACCGTGATTGGCTTGACTTTCCAGGGTCAGCCAGGCGGTGATCCGGCGATTACCTTCAGCAACAGAACTCAAACGGTTATCCAACAGAATATCTTTCTGGGTTTCACCGACGGCATCGACTGCTCAAATTCGCAGCTGGTCCACATTGAAAACAACCAATTTTCCCCCGGAAGTAACGGCGTGGGGATCGCTATTGAATCCGGGTCGACGATCAGAATCTCAGGCAATAGTTTTTCGGGATTCCAATCACCGACCTCGCAGACAGGTGTGTTATGCAGTGCTAACGACATCAGGATTGACAAAGAAAATACGTTCAACTTCCTGACCGTGGGAGTCAACGCAACTAACTCCAAGTCCATGGTTATCGACAAGAACACATTCGGAAACTGCCAAACAGTGATCAGCTCAAGCGGTGCCAGCAACATGACCGTCAGCAACAATGGCTGCACCAGCGGAAATACGTTTTTCGACGGATTGAATGTCGGAACGAAGGCACTGTCCGTCAATAACAACACCGTGTCGATCTTCAGTGCAGGTTTCAAGAATTTCAACCATAACACCAACCCGGAGATTGATTTCAACACCTTTCGATCATTAGGAAACGTGCTTACGTCAGCCAGCAATACGAGTCTAGTACTCCGCGCAAACAACCTGTTCTCGTGCGGACAAGGGTTCAACAGCCAACTCGACAAGAAAGTCACGATAGACACCAACATTTTTCAAACCTGCGTAACTCCAATCAACCTGGATATCGAAAAAACTGTATTTGTCACTGGCAACGCGATCACCACCGGCGATGGCATAAAGGTATCGAATTCAACTGATGTTTTCGTGACGACGAATCGATTAACCAACATACAAAACCAGGGAGTGCTTTCAACACATAACATCGGCTCGGTAGTGATCCACAAAAACGTTTTGAATAATTGCGGATTGAACCCGAGCATCAATCCGCCGGCCGTGATCTATGCGGACGGTGGAGTGGATCTACAGATCGTCAAAAACACGTACACCGGCAACACCCAGAACTTGCTGTATTTCATTGATACGCCAGTCCTCGGTGCCACAGTTATAGGCAACACCACAAACACAATGCTGCCGAACAAGATCGGTCCATGATCGGGAAAAGAGGACTCCTCCGCAATCGAAATTCATTTAGTCAAACTGGCAACAAAGAAGAGGAGGTTGATACAATCATGCCCGTTCACAAAATCGTGTTCTTGGCTGCAATACTTTCGCTTACCTTCGGATCCCTTCTGTGCCAGGGAGCCGGAGCCCAAAAACCACCTAAGGTACTCAATGTGGCAGATTTTGGTGCAGTAGGAGACGGAAAAACAGACGATCAAGATGCTCTCACCAAGGTATTTAATATTGCCAGTTTGGACAACCACGCTATAGTCACCTTCCCAGCTGGCACTTACTTGCACTCTGGAACGCTCGAGATCGGTGGCGACGTAACGGTCTTGGGAGAGGGTGCGACACTGCAAGGCATGAATGCCAGCGCGCAAACACTTTCCTTAGATAGGGTTTTCGTCAATAAGCTGAACGTGTCCGCAGTTGCCGGCGGTACAGCAATCAAATCCGACCAAGATGCAGTGTTCACTCTTGTAGACTGTAAGATTCAGGGTGGCACAGATTGTCTTGATATGACCAGCGTTCGCAACTGCACTATTAGGAATTGTACTTTTCTTCCAGGCACCAATGGCGTTGCGCTTAAAGTGACAACCTGTACAGGCATAGGCATCGAAAACAATACCTTCTCGGGATCCGGGAGTGCCTCGTCTCAGACAGCGATTCAATGCAGTGGCACTGGAATCACGGTGGGAACTGGAAATACCTTTTCCAACCTCAACTTTGCAATAAACGCTACAAACGTCAATCAAATGAAGATAGCTGGAAACACTTTCTCCAAGTGCGCATCTTCAATCAGTGTTCAAAACTCGCAGACCGTGGAAATCGATAGCAATTCTCTGGCAAACACGGATCGCATCTATGTGTTCAATTCAAACCCGGTGGCTATAACCAAGAATCTATTTGCAAACATCCAGACACAAGCGGTACTGTCCAGTACAAACGGCGGGACCGTGCGAATTCATGGCAACAACATCATCAATTGCGGATTGTCGTCGAGTACGACTCCTCCAGCAGTTATCTACTCTGACGGCAAAGAGTTTGTACCGTTTAAAGGCTCGCTTTCCATCACCGACAATATTTACATAGGCAACACCCAGAACTTAAAGTATTTCATCGAGACACCAGTCAGTTCCGCGAAGTTGGCCGGCAACAAAACAAACACGATACTGCCGAACAAGGTCGGACCGTAAGCGGCCAAAGTGTCCGCACATCGAGAAGTCGGCACCTGCAATGGATGCCGGCTTCTTGCGGTCAACGAGAAAGTAGCTATCGCCACAATTCCGGAATGTAGAGGTGCCCTTCGGCGGGGACAATCATTTTCTTACCAGGAGGTAAGTCAGTGCCTTTCTTGAACCCATGTCGCAGCATCTCTGCTGCCGCGGCGGCGGCACCGCCTACAGCCACGCCGGCAGGAATGCCCAGCATACTCGCCTCGACCGCAGCAGCTCCGGCAACCGCCCCCAGCGCTGCATCTCGCGCGGTTGCGTCAAACTTGTTCTTGTAGGCTAATGCCGCTAAGGCTGCGCCGCCGGCAACCATTCCCGCTGCTTCAGCGTGGCCGGTGGCTGTCAGAGCTGCTGCTGTCGCAGCTCCTGCGGCAATTCCTGCTGCTTCGTATTGGTCCAACTTTTTATATGCACCTTTTGCGCCCTCAATTATTCCGTCAAATTCCGCCTTGCCAGCCAGAGCCTTAGCCGTTCTTGCCGCTCCTTCTATGGCCAATCCGCCCAATGCCGCTGAGCCGATTACGACTGATGCATCTGCTGCTGCTCCATACGCCTTCTTGCCCGCTTCCACCGAGTTTGCACCAAACGCGGCTGCAGCACCGCCTGCACTTGCGCCGATTATTGCTGATTCCAATCGATTTGCTCCCAACATTGATGCCGTGGCACCAGCTGCGATACCAACTCCTGCGACTATTTCAGGTCGGCTGAGCGTCATGCCTCGTAAAATGTCGATATAACTCCATGGTTGAGGCTCAGCTGTACCCGTAGTATGCGCTTCTGCTGTGATTGCGATTTCGTTCTGTTGTCCTGGGTGGGCCATTTGCGCGTGCTCCTTTTAGCTGGCAAGATGCCAACCATTACACCGTTCAACTTTTGTGTCTATCGCAGCCCGAGCCGATTTCGACATTACAATTGCGTGAGAAACGCGTGAGATCAATTGCTCAGTTTAGTGCACGAGGCGGCGCATCTGCATATCAACATCGCAGACACACTAGCTTAATAGAACGCCTTGATTCAGGTGAATAATGTTTGATCTTGCTACGATCTTTGCCCCGACAACTCTGTGTAAAGGAGAAAACATGAAAAGAAAAGCTTCTGCCGTATGGAAAGGCGGTCTTAAGGACGGTAAGGGAACAATCACCACCGACAGCCAGGTTTTGGACAAGACCCAATATTCATTCAGCACGCGCTTTGAAGAAGGCAAAGGCACCAATCCGGAAGAGCTGATCGCGGCTGCTCATGCTGGCTGTTTCTCGATGGCGCTTTCCGGGCAGTTAGGCAGCGATGGCCTGACGGCTGAGAGCATCGAAACAACAGCAACGGTGCGATTGGAGAAAGTAGACGGCGGATTTTCAGTCACCGAGATCAACTTGGAAGTCAAAGCCAAAGTGCCCGGCGCCAGCGAAGCGGCTTTCAACAAAGCTGCCGAAAACGCCAAGACCGGCTGCCCGATCTCCAAATTGTTCAACACCAAGATCACCATGGATGCCAAATTGGAAACACCGACGACCGTTAAGTAACGCCCAACGGGCTGCCAGTCTTGGCACTTCCGCTGCCGATACCGCCAGGTCGCCTGTGAGCAAAGATCATTGACACGATGGCATCGCATATGGTGCCATCGTTTTTCTTTCTTTTGCAATTCCGAACTTGTGCCGGCATTTCGGCGCTGCCGCAGTGCTCCGAGAGCGGCAGCGTCCTCAGGATCTAATTCCCGCCGCCGCTACATCGCCAGCGTACGTTCACGCCGTTCGTCTGCCAAAAATGTCGCATCAGACAGCTCTGCAGCCAAAACAGTCACCGCCTGACCGCCGATGCCGACTCGCTCTTCATGCACACGCACGCGCACCACGCCGCCCCGCCTCGAAGCCTGGTAGCCGATCAACTCAGATTTGCCAAGACGCTTCGCCCAGTAGGGGCCGAGGCTACAGTGCGCCGAACCAGTTACGGGATCTTCACTGATTCCCACAGCCGGTGCAAAGAATCGAGAAACAAAATCATATTCGGGCGATGCCGAAGGCGCGGTCACCGAAACACCGCGAATCGGCAGTTGCTTGAGCAAGTTCAAATCAGGAATCAGGGCGCGCAACGATGTTTCCGAATCTACTTCGATCACGTAGTCAAACCGATTTTGTCCGACAAAAGTGATCGGAACATCAAGCGCTTTGATCAGCTCCTTGGGGGCAATCGATTCAACTGCCGGTTCGACCGGAAAATCCATTTCGATCCATCCCTGACTTTGATGCGCATGCAACCAGCCGCTCAACGTGGAGAAATGCGCCTCTTCATCTGCCTCAAGGTAACCCTGTTCCCACAGAATATGCGCGCTCGCTAGAGTCGCGTGACCACAAAGCTCGACTTCGACTGTAGGTGTAAACCAACGCAAGTTATAGCCGTCAGCTTCCTTCAGAAGGAATGCCGTCTCCGATAAATTCATTTCCTCAGCCAGCCTCTGCATCCATATGTAGCTGCGCGGCTCGGTGAGAAAGCAAATGGCCGCTGGGTTTCCACCAAATGGGCGACCTGAAAACGCGTCCACGTGAAACAGTTTGAAACCCATGAGAGACCTCCAGAAACTTAAGGCAATAAAGTATATATTGGATTGGCTTTGCCTCGCTCGCCATGGTTGGTGCTCTCTTCCCCGTCAGATCAAGGCGGGAACGTTTTTGATCAGCCCATTGTCTTGATCTTCAGCAGGGGCAATGCGAAAAATGAGAACGATTCAATCTTCAGTGGCGCACTAGCAACGAACTGACAATCGGATAGAACGACCACTCGTTCCACAAATCAACAAGCGGCAGAGCCTCAGGTACAGCGCGCGGCTGGGCGCTTTGCCTTCACGTAATCTGCACATCTTCGATTTACTATAGAGTCAGCCAGTCAGATCAAGATGGCTTGGTATGAGGATCACTGAGTGATCCTTGGGTCTGGGTTTGTGTTTGTACGAAACTGAGGATTGAGCAATGCGGTGTCCCACACCTGTTCTTGCTATGCCCACACTGAAACGCGCATTGATCGCCGCTGCCCTTGTGGCAGCCATGCCCGCGGCGGCGCTTGCCGAACATTTCTACATCGTTCATCCTTCGCAGTTAGTCCCGTCGGTCGAGAGTCTGCTTTTCTGCGCACCATTCGTCGGTCAGGTCAACGACTATGCGCGTACACCGAGTGCCGAAGAGTACTTGCTCGACCAACTGTTGCAAGACAGCGGACCGTAAGCGCTAGTGTCAGCCTCAGTCATCGGTCGTTTTCCTGCACGGACTATGGCTTCTTCGCCTCGGTATTTGGTTTAGTCTTTTTTGCGTGGGCGCCTGAGTGTTTCCCGTGCTCACCCTTCGCACCGGGCGTGGTATCAGTCTTGGACTGGCCCGCGGCAGATTTTGCGCTTGTTGCTTTCGCCGGCTTTGTTGTTTTTGCCGCAGCAGCTGGCGGTTTTAAGGGTGGCAAGGAATGGTCCACCACTTGCACTTTGATGGTGTTCAAGCCATACGCATAACTGATAAAGAAGGCGTTCAAAACAAGCAGAAAATAGATGAAGGTTTTTTTCACGCCCGGTTATTCCACTGTAAACGATTTCGTGTCCGTGTAGTTCTCGGTCTCTGCGGCATTGCGTTTGTATGACAAAAGCACGTCAGATGGCTTGACGCTTTCTTGAATGACCGAGCCTGAATCGATTGAGACTGTCATGACTGCATTTTCATCGCCTTTGTGCTGGTTGAATCTGTCTTCGAGAACCTTGGCGTCGAAGGCGACTGTATTCTTGCCTTTCTTCACCATATCCGTAATGTCGACCTGCTTGCCGGGCGCAAAGAAGTTGTCGACCGGCTGTCCATTGACGGTGACTGCAATGGCATAGCCGATCATGCGCGTGCCCGTTGAGCTAAGCCAGTACTTGGTCTTGCCGGCGTGTTTGGCCGGTGCTTTAGCGGTACTGTTTGCGGCGCCGGTCGAGCCGCCGTTGGCATCGTTAGGCGAGCTGCTCGTCGATGAGGTCTCAGCCGTGGACGCTGCGCTGGTTGTGCTTGCCGCTGTCGTCGTTGCGGTGGCATTGCCGGCATTGGTTGGCGACTTCGTCCCCCCAACAGCCTCGCGGGCTCCAGGTGTCCCCGGCGGCACCAGTTCGACCACCGCTAATTTCTGATGGGTGCCCCAATAGTATCCGCCGAAAACTGCCGCGCATAGCATCAGCGCAAGCACGAACAGATCGAGTACAGCGCCCTTAATTACCGCGAGTGTGCTCTTCTTACCTGGCGGCACTGCCGGTTTTTGCGTCATCTTGACCGTTTACTCCCTGGCGTATATACATATCCACCTACCACTTTGCGTGTAAAGTAATCATGTTCGGAGAAACGCTAAGGTGCAAAGAACGCAGCGGCGAATCTTCGGCGGGTTGTGGGCGAGAGGGATTTTATGGCATTTTTGGAAACTGTTTCCACGACCAAAAAGAAACAGGTCGTCGATATCACTGATAATGTCGAAAAGCTATTGCGCAAGCACAAGGCAGAGAATGGACTCTGTCACATTTTCGCTCTGCACACTACGTCGGCTATCACCACCGCCGATTTGGATCCGGGCACCGATCTCGACATGCTTGACGCGTTCGAGCAGATAGTGCCGAAGTTGAAATACCGGCATCCACACAATCCTGCGCACGTTCCCGATCACATCATGTCCAGCATTATCGGACCGGGCGTGCTGGTTCCCGTGCACGAAGGCGAGTTGAAGTTGGGAACCTGGCAGCGAGTGGTGCTGATTGAGCTGGACGGCCCACGCCAGCGCAATATCGCCGTGACCTTCCTGAAGAGCTGATTTTTAGTGCTCCCTCGCTGCCTTGCCCAGAACTGGCGCCGTTGCGATTGGCTCCTCCCGACCCGCTTGCTTACTCTTCGCCGCCGGCTACCAGGTAGTCCGGGCTGACTTATTCGGCAGTGGATTGTTGCGCAGCCTGCGCCGCGATGATGAACCCGACCGTCTTCGGCGCGTGGTTGTAGCGGTAGTCTGCCCTTTTATCCTCTTGCGACCGGTTTTTGTCGGCTTGCGTTTGGGCGGGCGCACCGCCACCGGTTTCACATCGACACCATCGTGGCTGCGCGTCAACGACAGAGATCCGACGCGCCATTCTGTGCGTGTCTTCAATTTGTTGCTGACGGCGACTCGCAGCTCATCCAAACTCAGAACGGCCGCTAACAATTTCCACATCAATTTCCGCGATCCGTTTCTCACGCCGGCAGCTAACCCGAGGGCCGAGAGAATCTCCAGAGCCTCCTGCCGCCATAAAAGCTGGCAAAGTGCAGCCGGATCCATTGAACAATTTTGACGCGACGGCCAGATTTCATTGAGAAACGGCGTTCCATCTTTCACGCTGACTGCAATCAGCCCCCACCAAGATGGGATGATCTTCAGCGCTTCCTCCACATGGCGTTCGTCGGCAACCAGGGTCATGCGGTCGAAGATCTGGCTGTAGCTGGCTTGCTGGGCGGCCAGTCGATCGAGATTGTCAGCGGCGCTTTTGATTTCGTATCCGTGCAAGCGGCCGTTGATGACGGCTACGTCTATGCGATATTTCCCTTCCATGACGCCCAGTTCGTCGACTACGAGACTGCTTGGATCGCTCTCGACGATGCGGCGAATCTCGCTTTTGTACAAAGCCCGGCGGACATCTATTTCGCGCATTGCTGCTGGTAGCATATTCGGTGGCATGTAAACCGCATCATCAACATCGTAGCAGATGCATGAGGTTTTGCCAGCAGCCTGTCGCACCATGGACGGTGCCATGAAAACTGCGGCTGTTGCTTACTCACAGGCTAAAGAGTCGGCCAGTGGCTGATGTCAAGTGGAGCAACCATAACACAAGAATATAGGAAATCAGATAATTCCCAAATGTGCGTGATTAAGCTATTGTTATTGCACCACTGCGATATCTATATGAGTGTCATTACCGGCCTGATCGTCGTACTTTTCGCGTCCACGCTTGCCATCTGGGTAAACGACCATACCCCCCTGGCTGGTGAAGCGATTTCTGATGAAATCCTCGATTGATTTTACCACTTGGCTACCCTCGATGGGCTAAAGTAGGTTCAGCCTTCGGTTGACGCGAGTGTGCCTTTATCCAAGTCCGCATCTTTATAGTTGCAATGTTCCTTAGCGCAATCTGTTCTGTGCAGCCTGCGCTGGCTGAAACGTCCATCAAAGGATGGCTGCTCAATCAGCACTGTTACATGCTGGGAGACGAAACCCTTTACGTCACCCCCGAAGCCATCCGGGTCGAATGGAAGAGTCAGGGTACGGTGATGCTCTGCCAGGCCCCTGACTTCAAACTGATCCTCTTTAATCCAACCTCGCGCAGATATTACGAGACTGCGGACAGCAATGCCCGCAAACTGATGTCGCAAAGAATCTCGATGATTGCTGGTTTGGAATCAAGCCCGAAAGACTTTCAGCCGGCCGGCAAAGGACAGATCGCCGGCGTCTCAGCCACCCGCTTGGAGCCGCAGTCGCACGCCAGGCATGGGCCATTCTGCAAGGAGTTCTGGATCGCCGACCAGATGCGGGTTCTTCCCCGCCTGGCCGATGCCTATTGCCATTACATCAGTGCACCGGCAATTGGCAAATTGCCTTTGCAACTGGTCAACCTCGACCCCGACGATCACGTCAATAAGTTTCTCGTCTGCAAAGAATGCCGTCAGCTCAGCATCCCCGCATCTACATTTGTGGTGCCCAAGTCTTATCAGCGTGTCGCCTCGGACACGCAAATTATGGTTAACGACAGCGATGTCGGTTCTATCTTCGATTTAGAACCGGAGCCCAAGAAAAACAAGAAGAAGTAGTAATTCGCTGCGGCTGCGACGGCTCCTCGCCGCCTTACCTTTGCTGCTTGCTCGAGTTCCTATATAACAGCTATAACTGTCCATCGAAAAAGGCAACGCAGTCGAATCACTTATTTCTTGCTGCCGACTGCCAGCAATACTTCTCGCCGCGCACTTTCCATCTCAGCCGGATCGCTGGTGTAAAAGACGCCGACTCGCAACTTGCCAGTGCAAATCTCAGTCCAGTTGCCGGTCTCGATCGTTTTGGCCACCTCGGCTTGTACATCTTGTGCCTCGCGTACGTCAAGCAGATCGAACTTTTCTTCGACATTGCAAAACAGCGCAAAGACTCCAGCTTCTTCTTTCAGATCAGCTAGTTTGCTGAATGGACCTTCCAGCTTGAAACGACCGAATTGCAAGCTCATGTTCTGGTGGCTATGACTCGTACTCGCCTGGGACGTAGTCTGATTATACAGGCTCATTTAGCCTCCCTGGTGAATGTTGCGCAATGGATCACGCTTGCTCCCGTAGCAAGCACCATCCCTTTTTCCCAAAACATTTGATTTCACTCTCACTCTCAACATTACCATAATGTAAATCAAAGTCTACATTAAAGTTGGCCTGAGACCTCGCTCAAGCCTCGTCTGGGCCGAGATTCCTTTGGCTAAAACGATAAAAATGCCGCGCTGTATTTGCTACTGCAATTCGTAGAATTCCCCCCCTTTTCACAGCCTCGTTTGGGGTGTGAAAACTGCGTAGTGATTCGTATTTCGCGCATTTGCATCTCACAAACTTCCCATTCGTCCAGCGCACTATGCTGAGCGTAGACGCCAATTCACCGCTGCTTGTGGCGATCACACACTCTTCTCGAGGCCTGTTATGGGTAATCAGACGGACGCACCTGCCTTTTCAGCCGCTTATTGGCCAGAGTTTACGCCTCAGGAGAGCTTTGCTCCAGCCACAACAGCTGCTGGACCTGCTTCGCTGCAAATGGATCCCGCCGAGGTCTTCAATTACTTGCAAAACAATCGCCAACAATTCGGTTTAAGCAATCAGTTTCAAGCTTATAACGAGGGTGATGCCTATGTAATGCGGATGAGCCGGCAGGACGCCCAGCACTTGATGGACGCCATGGCCGGATATGCCAATGCCTACATGCAAATGGCACAACGCAATCCACAACTGCTGCAAGCCATGAACGGGCAGCGGATGCTTTTGGGTCCAGTAGGCGAAAGCGCCTGCCCATGCGGCGGCAGTTGTCAATGCTGCGGCGGTTGCAACGGCTCATGGAACCGCGGCAATGCCCCTTCAACATCCGATTCGACTGCGCAGCAGCCGATTTATGTAAATCAAACACCAGAGTATCAATATCCACCCAACAACGGCACTGTCTATCCGCCTGGTTACGGCGGCAACAACGGATATAACGGATACAACGGCTATGGCTGGAACCGCGGCAACCAGGGCGGTTGGGGCGGCGGCAATCCGATGCAATCGCTCGGTTACGGCGGACTGGCCGGCGGCGGCAACCCGCAGCAGATGCTGCGCTATGCCGGAGCAAACCTCGTCTCCAACTTGATCTTCAGCGGAATAAATGGCGGCGGCTTCGGCCGTTTCCACCGGTAAATCTTCTATTTATTGATTTTGCGCGTGCAAGTGAGCCTTGCCATCGAATGTGGTGGCAGGGTTTACTGCTTTAATCAGTTGCCCGGTTAATCGAGTCGGCACTAAACCACATAAACCTGGCTGGTATGCGTATTTCCCGCCGTTTTTGGCGTGCAATGAAATGCGTTTGAAATGACGGCGCCGTTAATGTGGACCCATTCGATGACGGATTGAGACAAGCATTCCACCCCCCAGAACCACAGCAAACTGCCCATAGAAAAAGAGGACTCGGCTCTCAGGTAGCCAGTCCAGCCGAGCAGGTCAGTTAACTGCTTGTATCCATTTGTTGTCTGCGCCGTAAATTTTTCAGGAGAACGCAAATCATGGAAGGATCCCCAGCCGCCAGTTTCACCCAGCCTTTAGAATCCCATGTTGGTTCCGCACCCATTGGCAGTTTTCCCATCGTGCAATTAACTGATTGCAGCTCGCGCATTTCGATGACGAATGGCCCGATCGACGTGGGTGTTCATTATGTCGATACTTCGGCACCAATCATCCAAGTGCCACAAGCACCGCCCAGAACTGACGCAACGGTTCAGGTCGCACAGGTCGCAGCGCCCAGAACTGACGCAACGGTTCAGGTTGCACAGGCCGCACCACCCAGAACTGACGCACCAATTCAGGTTGCACAGGCCGCACCGCCCAGAACTGACGCACCGCAGACGACTGTGATCCAACAGGCACGAGAACAGACTGAAGCCCCGCAAGTAACACCGAAGCCGGCAGATGGCACAGCCTGGTCCACTCCTAACGTCAAGGCTGATCTTGCGGCAGATGCCACCACAGATCGCCAGAAGTTGTCCGGCCCGGACGATGCGCCAATTATCCATGTCCAGAAGGCCGGCGATGAGAGCAATTGGCCGGACAAGCAAACACCTGATGTAGTGATCGGCAAAGACGGCGTGCATGTCCGCTCTGATCTGGATACAGCAGGTAAAACCTATAAAGATCTGTACGTGAAAATCGAAGACGGAGCTGACGAGAAAACAGTAGAAAGCTTCATGCTCAAAGATATGAACAAGCTGACCAATGGCAAGGCCACCATTGACCCTGCCGGCAGTGACGCCGTGCCGAAATCAGTCAGCGATGAGTATAACAAACACGAAAACGCGCCGCCCCCGTCACCGACCGCTGGTGATGGTAAACCCGGTGACGGCAAGCCCGCTCCTCCTCCGTCGCCGCCGCCGGAAGTATCGCCGGAAGAAAAGAAGCGCCTCGATGATCTCGATAAAGCAGAAAGAGAAAAAGAGCAAGCCGCCTCGACTACCGATCGAACGAAGAACTACAAAGATGTGATGAGCCAGTTTGACGCCAAGGGTGGTCTTGCCGACGCTCGCTCAGCTGCCCTGAGCTGGTGCCCGCCCGAGCTGCAAGGCGAATACGCCGCCTTGCTGGCCGGCATGCATCATCCACCGACGCCGGAAGAGCTGGCGAAACTGCAGGAATGGCTGAAGAAAAACCAATCCAAGATCACTGAGCATACAAGCAAAAACGCAGCGGCCATGGAAGCCATGGATGATAAAGACGGAGCCGAAAAGCTGCGTGAACTGACCAAAGACATTGGCAGTGATGACTGGATGTCAAAACACAAGGACTTTATCGGCCAGTCGGCCGATGCGATTCAGGGCAAGCCAACTGAGTCGAAGGATCTGGGACTGGGACAGGGCACCTTCGATGCCGTCGGACACAGCACGGCGATCGATAAGGTTGTCGCAGAATTTCACAAACAGAATCCGAACGACAGCAGCACCACAGTTGCGCAAATGTTCGGGGATCTGTCCAGCGACAAACAAGCCAGAGAACAGATGGTTGAAGAGTTCCGCCGAATCGGTACCGCCGACCAGGCAAAAGAGTCAACCTCTGCTGCGAATCCGCAGGTTCTGGATCTGAACACAATCGTCAACGGTTATCCTCGGTGACAGATAACCGAGGTCACAGTCAAAAAACAGAAGAAGAATGAGCCCTCCGCCATATCAGCAACCACCGGAAACCGCCGACCAGCCGCCTAAACGCAACTGGTTTCAAATGCCGGATGGCTCAGACTCTTCCCGACAAGCCCAGAAGGAAACAAACAATCGGCTGGCTAACGAGGCGCAAGATGCAATGGACGGCCAGGCAGGCCGTCCTGCCCGATATGGAGCCGACACCAGCGCGCGAGGGGATCAACCGTCACAAACTAAGAAATCTGACGGCACAGTGCTGCAATATCGCGATCGCGTGCTGGCGTCGTCCACCCATGGAGGAGCGCACGTTGACTACGAATACGAGCGCGATGCCGCCGGCATAAAACATGATGCGAAAGGCGGTGCGATTCTAAAAAGTATCCACATCTCCGACGGAGGACGAGTACTTACTCTTGACCGTACCAACTTCCCTAACTTGCAAGATGGCGTGCGCGTCGCCCAATCGGGCCAGCGAGCCGGCGATATTGAGATCAAGTCGCCAGACGGCTCCACCAAGACGATCGTCACTACCGATCAGTCTGTCTATAGAGTCGGCACCTTTCGCGGCGATGATGGAAAAACACAATCTCACCTGCTTTCGGTCGATAAGAATGATGCCGCCGGCAGGCATGGCGTTTCATTCATTTATGATCAGCAGAATCCCGGTCTGCTCAGAGGCGTGCAGGAGGCCACTACCCGTGGTATCGTCAACACGTGGCAGTATTTGAGAGACGCGCAAGGCGAATTTACCCGACTGGCACAACAGGAAATTGGTGACACGACCAGACGCTACCAGTACGACAGTCCGACGGCGAGAAAGCATTCGGTCATGACGGAGTCCACGCCTCAGCCTGATGGTTCCGTTCACGTGGATACCTGGCGCCGCATCGGTGATTCAGAACGTTTCAACATCACCAAGTGGGACGGCTCGACGCAGCTTCGCGATATGACGCCACAACGTGAAGCGGAGCACCGCTCTCATATCGTCTTCGAAACGATGAAGCGACACTGGTTCGATACAGATGACCGGTCGACACCAGGTAAGAGCAGTTTGCAAAATTCGCGCGAGATGTTTCTCGATGCGGCGCGCCGAAGTCATATGTTCGCCGGGAGGCAGAACGAGGTACAGCGCTTCGTCGATCAGTTCGAGCGTCGAATCAAATCCGATCGCAACGACAGATTGGCCGCTCCGACAGACGAGCAGATGGCACGATCGTACAATGGACTGTGCAAAATGCTCGGCTACGAAATCAATCATGGCAAACTAGATACTCAACACACCATACGCCACAAAACCTCTGTCGGTGAACAGAACAAGAGACTTGCTACCGAAACAGCACTGATGGCGCTCGCCGATCCGCTGCGTTACGTCAACCAGGCTGACAAAGGTACTTGTACCTTAAACGGGGTGCAGTCACTGGTGATTCACGACAATCCCGAGCAATACGTGCGTATCGTCAATGCCTGCCTCGATGGGCGTGTCGTCTCACGCGACCACAAGAACGGTGTCAATCTCAACACACGCCAGTTGACTCCCGAAAATAGATATGGTGAAACATATGCCAATCAGTTGTTCACAGCCGCTGCGGTGACGATCACCAATTACCGGCTATATCAGGACACAGGCGATACTTTTCCCGGTGCCGGTGACGCCGCGGCAAAACAGGTTTGGCATTTCGCCACCGGCAAAGACACATTGTTTATCGCTGGACAGGGCACGCCCGCGGCCCGGGTGAGCGACTGGATCAAGCGCCACGGCGGCGTTCTCTACTACTGCCCGGACAAGCCTCACTGCGAATCAATCATTGGTCTCACCCGCGACGGCCGTTTCATCAGAAACAACAGCTGGGATACGGGAGCGGTCGTCAATAGAGATGGCACTCCGGTCACCAACAAACCTCTGAGCCCCGAAGACGGCGCCTTCACAGCTCGACAGTTGGGATTCTCGTAAGCCTGTCCCTGTGTGCCGGAAGGATGGCGGCGGGCGGATTATCGTCCCCCTGGATTATTGACTTGCTTTCCTGTCCCGAAAGCCAAAGATGAAACTGCTATTTCGCCGCTGAAGCGCTGCGGATGAGTCGAAGGTTGATTATTTTTTTGCCGCCGTCCAGCGCCGCGCTCAGATCCTCGATTACTCGTATCCCCCTGCCTGTGCGGGCTTCGTTGATTTGCACTGCGCCGGGAACGGCGTAAATGGAGTTTTGACTGGGGGAATTCTCCCATCCAGAGCGTGTTGCCCCATGGTCCATCTCACAATCGCCTCACGGGCAAATTCATAGAATCAACCCATAGCCCATACACCCATTCGGACGGGCAATCTACGCGAAACAGTTGTCGAAGGACAATCAGCCCTGCTTGCGTGCCTGAATCGAATACCGAATTCAAGCCAATTGTTGGAGAACAGTTGGATCTTGCTCGGTCATATTTTTGTCGTGAGAAACTTTTAGGAGAATGCACCCATGGAAGGAGAAGGCTCAGCCCCAGCCGGAGCAGTTTTTAGTTCACCAGGTGGTTTTGTTTGTGATGGAAACGTTTGCGTTCCCTCTAGCGGATTCGGTGGAGGAGGCAACTTCTTCACTCCCAGCTTCAGTCAAGGTGCCGCCTGGAACACCAGCAACTTCACGCCCTCGACCGGATCGCTAGATTTTGGCTCTCCCTACACGGCGTCAGCACCTGCACGCATGGAAGTGGCCGCCGCAACACCAGCTTTCACACCCGCAACTGATGCGGTCCAGCCGGTTGCGCCTGTAGCCCCCGTGACAGATAACACGCAGCAATGGCAGACCAAAACTGATGCCTCGCTGAATCCTTCGGCGGACACGCCGCGCGTCAATCCTAATGATGCGAATGCCCAGGCTACAGTGCACGTCGTCACCGACGAATCGCAAATTCCAAACGGACAAAAAGCGGCAGTCGTGATCGACACCAATGCACACACCACTACAGAAGCCAGCAACCTCAAAGGAGATGAGAAAGACCTCTACGTCCTCGTCAAAG
>Ga0206819_10236_pt1 | contig 18966 bp, 15 predicted proteins | sample Alteio_BWOrgCont_87_FD_152855 | JGI IMG/M metagenome (GOLD analysis project Ga0206819, IMG submission 152855) | Enriched cells from forest soil in Barre Woods Harvard Forest LTER site, Petersham, Massachusetts, United States -... | ecosystem: Environmental > Terrestrial > Soil > Temperate forest >... | reverse complement strand
CTAGGTCACGGATCCCCAGCACGCGCACGGATTCGTCCGCTAGGGCGGGAACGAGTTCGTCGCGCCAGCAGCCATACTGCGCTTCCGCAAAATCGCTGAGTTTTGTTGCCAGCTCGGCCAGCACCGTGCCGGCAGATCGTCCGTCTGGACCCGGCTCGCTATGGCCGTGCTCGGCTTGCTGCAAGAGCCCCGCGACTCGGATCTCTACGAATTCATCGAGATTGCTCGCCGTGATCGCCAGGAATTTGACGCGCTCGAGCAGGGGATTGGCCGTGCTGCGCGCCTCTTCCAGCACTCGTTCGTTGAATTGCAGCCAAGAAAAATAGCGATTAAAGAAGAGGCGCGGATCCGACAACTTGTCGCGAGGCATAGTTTTCTCTGCGCGCTGGACGTTATCGTCACAATGTTACGGCTGCGTTAACGCCGCCCGATCCGGGATGAAAGTTCGGGTTCGCGCCAAGAGAGAAGTGTAGAGGTTTAACGGTAGAGTAATTCGCTTCATTCGCGAGGGCGTTGAGTGTATAAGAGTGGGACAGAGTTCCGAGGCCCTCACAGAGGTAATTTCCGAAGGAGAAGAGCGATGAAGATGAGTCGATGGATTACGGTTAGCGCAATGGCGATGGTTCTGGCTGCGCTTTCACTGGTTGTGGGCAGTCGCCTGCTGCCGGGAGGGCAGGGCCTGCAGGCGGCCTTCGCCGCGGAGAAGACGGCGAGGATCGCGGGCTTGGCGAGCATGCCTTTGGGCTTGCCTTCCGAGGAGAGCGCCAAGGCTATGCTGGATACCTCCATCGCGTATCACCATCCGCAGTGGATCGATGTGCCCATGGGAGCCGTCAAGATCCACACGTTTGTGATCTATCCGACTTTGGCGGGCCGGGCGCCGGTGGTGGTGGTCACGGCGCGCAATCAAGGGCTGAGCGACTGGGTACGCGCGGTGGGCACGCAGGTGGTGCGGGAAGGCTACATCGCCATCGTTCCCGATCTTTTGTCGGGATTGGGACCGAATGGCGGCGGCACCTACTCGTTCGCGAGCGAGGACGCGGTGGCCGCTGCGCTGGGCCGGATGAGCGCCTCGGAGGTCGAGCGGCGCACCGAGGCGGTGCGGGACTATTTCGTGAGCCAGCCGGGTTCCAACGGCCAGAGCGCGGTGCTGGATTTCAACTGGGGCGCAGGCCGGCTGAACGCGGCCATCCAAGCGGCCGGCGCACAGCGCCAGGTGCAGTTTGATTTGAGCGAACACGCCTGGCACAACACGTTGGCCCTGCTGACCGGCCTGGCGGATCCCGGGGCCATGCCGCAGGAAGATTCGGGGATGCCCAAGCCCAAGGATGACGCGGCCGAGTCGGCCTCGGCAGCGCGCGAGCGTGCGGCGGCGCAAGAGATCGCCAAGCGCAAAGACATCGTGCCGGGCCATTTCGGGGGTCCGCTGAAGGAAGTGGAACAATCGCCTCGGCATGGGGAATGGATCAGCATCCCGGTGAAACTTTCCACGGGAATGGTGAATATGCGCACCTGGTTGGTGCAGCCTTTGGGCAACGACAAGGCGGGAGTGGTGGTGGTGATTCAGCCGGCACCGGGAATGGATATTGGGGAAGCGCCGCACAAGGGAGAAGGAGCGGACTGGCTGCGGGCGGTGTCGGATCAGATCGCCCTGCAGGGCATGATCGCCATCTTGCCAGATCTGTCGTCGGGACTGGGGCCGAACGGAGGGGATTTCGACTCCTTCCACTTCGCCGATGATGTGGCCAAGGCGCTGCAGATGCGCTCGGGGGTCGATAAGATGGAGATGATCCGCGCGGCGCGGGACTATGCCCTGAAGCTGCCGCGGGCCAATGGCAAGAGTGGAACGACGGGGTTCTGCAGCGGGGGCGGGCAGGCCTGGGAAAGTACGGCGGACATTGCCGGGCTGAATGCGGCGGTGAGCTTCTACGGTACGCCTCCCGACGCGGCCACGATGGCCAAGATACAGGCTCCGGTGCTGGCCTTTGCGGGGGACGATGACCCGGGACTGGCGCCCCGCGTGGCCGGCGCGGCTCCGGACATGCAGAGGTTGGGAAAGACGTTCGAGTTCAAAGTCTATCCCAACGTGACGCACGCCTTTCTGGAACACCAGACGTTGGGGGAAAACGCGGCGGCGACGCTAGATGCCTGGCCGCGGGCCATGGCGTTCTTCAAAAAATACCTGAACGCGCAAACCAGCACCTCGAACCTTTCGGGGAACTAGAGCGGCCCTTCTGCAAACGTTTTGACCGGTTTTGAGCGAGAACGGACAGAAAAGATCGTGCGGGCCCTTCTGCCCGCTCTCGCTGCCCTTGGCATGTGCCGTTGGATGTGCTTATCCCGCGTCTTCGTTCCGGAAGAGGCAAAGATGACTGCAAAGTATCTCGCAGTACTTGTGTTAGGTATCTCGCTCGCCGCGTTCCCTGCGAGCCTAGCCGCACAACAGGACGCCCGCGACGTCTTGAACGCAAGCGCGAACGCGATGGGCGCCCAAAATCTGCGCACTCTGCAGTATTCCGGCAGCGGCTTCAGCTTCGTCTTCGCTCAGGCTGCAAGCCCCGGCGCTCCCTGGCCACGCTTCAGCATGAAGAACTATGTTCGTGACATCGATTTCACGGCGCCCGCCTCCCATGCCCAACAGGTTCGAACGTCGGTCGACAAACGCGGCGGAGGAGGGGTGGGACTGCCGACTGTAGATCAACGGCAAGATCAGTTCGTCCTTCCCGGCGCGCCCTGGAGCCAGCAGTTGGATATTTGGATTACGCCCTATGGATTCCTGCAGGCAGCGATGAAAAACCAAGCCACGGTTACATCCAAACGCGTAAACGGGAAAAATTACGAATTGGTGACCTTCACTACTGAAAATAAATATAAGGTGCAGGGTTACATCGATGATCGGAATATGGTCGAAAGGGTTCAAACCTGGATCGAACAACCCGCCATTGGCGACATGCTGATCGAGGCCGTCTATAGCGATTACAAAGATTTCGGCGGCCTGAAATTTCCAACAAGAATCGTGCAGTCACAGGGAGGTTTCCCCGTTCTTGATCTCACCGTTGCGGACGTGAAGCCTAACGTCCCGGTGGTCATCCAGGCTCCCCAGCGAAATGGTGGCGGCGGGCCAGCGCAAATCCGAACCAAAAAGGTAGCGGATGGCGTTTTCTATATGCTCGGCGGCGCTAACGATAGCGTCGCGGTTGAGTTCAACGACTATGTTGTCATGATCGAGGCGCCGCAAAGTGAAGAGCGTGCAATGGCGTTTGTGGCTGAAATAAGGAAGCAAATTCCCGAAAAACCCATCAAGTACGTGATCAACACCCATCATCATTTCGATCATTCCGGGGGAATTCGGGCGCTCGCGGCCTCCGGCGCGATCATCATCACGCAAAAAATCAATAAGCCCTATTTCGAGAAGGCGATGACCGGCCCGCGTACGCTCGATCCGGATGCGCTCGAAAAATCGGGAAAGAAAATGGTGTTCGAGACGGTCTCCGATAAGAAAGTACTTACCGACGGCACGCACACGATCGAGATCTACACCGTCAAAGATTCTCCGCACACCGATGGAAGCATCATGGCTTACCTTCCCAAGGAAAAAATGTTAGCCGAAGCTGACATTTTTGACATGCCTGGACCTGGCGTTCCCGCGGTTACGGAGGGACCGGCCACCGCCGCTAATTTGGTGGATAACATCGAAAGGCTGGGACTCAAGGTCGACTGGATGCTTCCCATCCATTCCGCCGACATCGTTCCCGTTGCTGAGCTTTATAAGGCCGCACACCGTCAGGTGCCGTAGCCTCCCTTCGGACGAGACCGGCGGGCTCTGGCTCCAGCGGCGAAGGTACTCAGGTATTATTTGTCCACTGCGGGGTCTGCAACATCTTTGTTATACGCGTCGGTTTCCATCGGCGCGCATTCCATTTCGTGGATATCGAAACTGTTCTTCTGCAGCCGCTCTCGCAATCGCAGAGCTACCCACGGCTTGGTGTACATCTTTGGATCGTCGATGGTGACCGTAATTTCCAAGTGATCCAAATCGGTGCGGCGGTACTGTTCGGTGACACGCAGAAGATCGCTGTGCGGCCGGCCGACATTATCCAGCCAGGTGCGGTCGTCGAATCCAGTAGACTCGGCGACGAACGTGTAGTCATCCACCCACTTGCCCACGGCATAACCCCACCACCTGGACTCGGGCGGATCAGGCGCGCCCCAGGTAGGATTTTGCGGATCCTTGGGCAATTGACGCCCGTCTGTCCAGATCACCCGGAATTTTTGGTTGAACTCATAAAGGAACAAAATATTGTCGGGCGTCTGCACGATGCGGCTGGTCCTGTAATTGTGCAGGAGGATGCGGGGAAAGCCCTGAGGATTGCAGGCGGGCACAGGATCGTTCGTAAGCGCGGCGGGGACCTGGGTTACGCCGAAGGTGGGCTTATTGGCCATGAAGGTCTTGCGCCCCTCGGCAGTGTATGGCAGCTCATGCTCCGGCTTGCCATCGGAGGGCATGGCTTTTGCCCCGGTCGCGGCGACTCCGTCGTTGTAGCCGGCAGCGGGTTCCCACACTCCGGAGATATCGTGCTTGGGAGCAGGCTTTGGCTTCTCGCCTTTCTTGTCAAAATCGTAGACGGCTCCCGGCAAACGCATACCGTCCTGCGGGTTATCTTGTTGAGCCCTCGCGAAAGAAGCCAAACTAACTACGATAGCGAAGAGGATTGTCGAAGCCACAAAACGCTTGGACATTGCAAAGTTCCTTTCAGAATAGTTCGTGATGCCGTTCGATATCAGCGCCAGCGAACGCGCCCGCGATGGATCAGCGAGCTGCTGCTCCTGCCTGATTCCTGCTCGATTTTCCGTTTGCAGCGGCCACCGTTCAGGGGTTCCCGGATTCAGCCGACGGCGGCGCCGGGCTATTGAGCGATGGATTCCTTAGACCGCCCTCGTTCGTCAGCACTTTCCCATCGGGCATTGTGACCTGCCGGATGCGTCCAATGGGCCGGCCATTTTTGACGGTGAGCATGACAATGGTGATCTCATCGCCAGGATGCAAAATGTTTTTGGACCACCCGTGACCGATCATGTCGGGCGGGTTGCTGGTCTCGGCGGTCCAATGCACGACATTGCCGCTGGCATCCTTTACGTCGAATTTCAGGAAGCAGTGGGGATTGGCCCAGAGCCATTCCGTTACTGTCGCCTTGACGGTGACTACTCTCGACTCATCGTAAGCGGCGTTGCCGTGATGAGCTATGGCCGGCGCTGAGATGCAAAGTAAAAGAAGAAACGTCAAAAAAGGATGAAAGCGTTTCGACATTTCCGACTCCTCCTGACTGGATGCTATGGAAGGCTACGCGAATCACAAAACAAGCAGGCTATTATGAGCACTTTCTTTCTCGCAACAAGATGTTTTCAATCCTGAACGGTGCAGCCGGCGGCGCGATTGCACTCCTCGCCACCGCCGGCGCAGCCCCGATTCAGCACAAGTTAGAAAATAAACTTCAAGCCAAACTGCAACTGACGAGCCGAGCCATTGAGCGGGTATCCAATCACGTTCAAGAACTGGCCGAAGCTCGAAGTGGTTATACCGGTCCCGGCAGCGGCAGCAGAAGTCGTGCCTTGTTGCGTGAGCGAAACTGCCGTCTGGCCCTGGAAAGTGAAGTTTTTGCGATTGAGAAGGTTAAAGGCTTCGACACGGAACTGGATGTTGAGTCGCTCGTTGACTCTGGTGTTCTTTTGCAAGTTAGCGTTGAACGTTGCAATGTCAGGCTGGAAGAAGGCGTTCCTTCCCAGATTGCCCAACTCTCCAATCGGCGGCTCGGCAAAGCAATTCGGGTTGACATAGAAAACTCCGGTCCCTGTCACTTGGAAGTTAAGCGGCTGGGAATTGCAGCCCGGGTTACCGGCCAAATAGTCGGCGTGGTTATTAGCTCCCGATCCGATGTCGGTTGTCCCGAGGGAGTACGTTTCCACACTGAATGGAGCGCCCGTGGAGAAGTACATGACACCCCCAAGTTGCCAGCCCGCGACCAACTGATTCCTCTTGAATGGGAACTGGTACAGACCGTTGGTGGTGACGTTCTGCCGGACCATGAAATTACATGGTCCTCGATCCACATTCAGGTTGTAGGGGTCTGGGTTGTTCGTGCCACCCTCCGCACCCCAGCTGCCGGAACTGATGTCCACGCAATCCGAGTAGGTGTAGGAGATCTGTAGTGAGAAGTTGTTGCTCATGCGCCGAACCAGTCCCGCTTGCAACGCATTATAAAAGGAGTACGTGTCGGTGCCGCCCGATTCCAAAAAGGAAAAATACGGGTCGAGGTGCGTATTTGACGCAACGCTATAGGTCGCGCCCGTTTGGACGATATGGCTGAAGGCCGGCTGGCCCGTCGTTGGATCGATAATCGGCTGGCCATTTGGACTGGCGAGCGTGCAGCCAGCCGCGCAGGTAACCGTTCCGTTCGCTGGATTGTACACAGCGGGGCTCCCCGATACGGACTTAAGCGATTGCAGTTGCCCGGTGAAGCTGGGCCACAAAGTTTGCGTGCCCGTGAGGGAGATGCCGCCGCAGGCTGCTCCTGATGCCAAACCGCAGGCCGCGCCGCTGCCAGCCTCCGTAAGGGCGCCCGTTAGCGCAGGGGCATTCTCGTCGGCTTGAGCGATGAGATGAACACCGTGTGATCCCACGTAGGCCACGGTAACAACTGTATTCTTCATGATCTCGCGTTGGACGCTGAGATTCCACTGCTGCAGGTAAGGCGTAGTGGCGAAGGGACTCGTGCCGTACGTGATGCTCGTCGCGCTGCTGACCGGGCTTTGTGCCGGTGTTGGAAAATTCAGTACGGCGGGTGCCGTCTGTGTGGAGGTGAGCCATGGGAAAGAATAAAAAGCCCCATAGGAGTAATCACGCGCCTGCAGGACCGTATGGAAAATTCCGTAACCGGCGCGGACCGAAGTCTTGTGGTCCTTGAAGGGATCCCAGGCCAGCCCGATGCGCGGATCGAAATTGTGCAGGGAGGGATTCTTCAGCAGGAAGTTATTTTCCGGAGTAAACGTGCTCGGAACTGGGGTGCCATTCGCGGTTGCCGGCGGCAGATTGCCATTCGATCCAAGGGGCACGGGAACCAGCAAATAGATCTGATGCAAGGCATCCCAGGGATTGCTCGTGGGCTCGTAGCGCACGCCCAGGTTCAAGGTCAGCGTGGAGCTCAATTTCCAGTCGTCCTGCACATACATGGAGAATTGCGTTTCGCGCATATCGTGCCGCGAGGAGGGAAGCGGAAAGGGCGTGCCTGCAGCGGAAACGCAGCCGGGCTCGCCATTGGCATAGTTGCAGGGCCCGCTAAACTGCTGCGGGACATCGGTAAAGAAGCTGGGAATATTTGAGAAAGTCCACGTGCCTATGCCGGGGAACGCATGTAGACCATTCGTCTGAATCCGGTAGGCGCTTCCCCCGATCCGCAGGCTATGAGCGCCCTTGGTCCAGAAGACGTCATCGCTTGGACCAAATTTCGTCTGAGCGTACTGGATGGGTGCGGTTTGGTTGGGACCCACGCCGACAACGCCGCCCCCGGGACTGACCGCTCCCTCCGTTGGCGCGTCTGAGCCGTAGACGGGGCTATAAATATCTGTTCCATTAAAGTTCAGAATATTGCCGGCCTGACCCGGACTGTGGAGATCCAAAAAGGTTCGGGTATACCCCATATTGAACGCGTTGATCACGTTGGTCGAAAAGATGTGCTTCTCGCCAATCGTTTCGAATTGGTTTCGCGTCCGATCATGCTGCGGATACTGCGGTATGGTTGCGAAGGGTTCCGTCAGGGTCGCGGTGTCCAAGAGATAGCGGGAGAAGATTGAATCATTGGACGAGATGGTCCAATCGTAACGGCCGACGACGTAATCTTCCCGTCCGGGTTGCTGCGCGCTGTCATGTATTTGCGCTGTTCCGGTTGGTGTGCCGGTTGTGTTCGTCACCTCGGACATGTTGAAGCCAGCCACGACCGGATTGTAAAGATTCAAGAAGGGTTGGACGACGGCGAATTTCGCAGCGTTTACGCTGCCCGCCCCGCAATTGGAGTAGAGGATCGTCGGATAGGCTGGATTGATGGCGCCCACATTCGTACAGCTTGCGGGAACGCCTCCGGTCACCGTGGATGGGAGCAGGCCTTGCAGCGTGTAGGAGTCGGGAACCGTTTCGATCACGCTTTGCCCAAGACTCTGCCGGATTCCTTCATAATTGACGAAAAAGAACATCTTGTCCTTCTTGATGGGCCCGCCCAGGGTGCCGCCAAATTGATTTCTCCGATACGGCTGCCGTGTCGCGTCGGTGAAGTTGCGCGCGTCCAGAGCGCTGTTGCGGATGAATTCATACGCCGAACCGTGGAGATCGTTGGTTCCCGAGCGCGTGACGGAGTTCACTACAGAGCCGTTACCTCCGTACTGCGCCCCATACGTATTCGTCAGTAACTGAAACTCGGCAATCGAATCCACTCCCAGACTAGTTCCCAGGACGCCCGAGCCGGAGCCACGATCCTGGTAATTTTGAATATTGGTGCCGTCGAGAAGCTCGCCCTGCCCGTTGGAACGAGATCCCGATACCGACCACCAGTTGCTCGTCCCCGCGAAGGTCGCCACGCCGCTGACGTTAATGTTGGAGGCATGGTTATTCGCCACACCGGGCGCCAGCAGTATCAGTTCCTCAAAGTTGCGGCCATTGAGCGGCAAATCGCGCATCTGTGTGGGCTCGACCACGGTCGAAATCGCCGCCGAGGTGGTCTCCACCTGGGTCACATTGCCCTCGACCGTTACCGCCTGCGTCACCTGCCCTACCGGCAGCGCAAAATCCACCACAATGTTAGCTCCGGGGCTAAGCGTAATTCCCGTGTGTACGACCGACTCGAAGCCGGCCTTCTGCGTGGAGATTCGATAATCTCCCACCGGCAAATCCGGTGCGCGGTAGCGGCCTTGCGCGTCGCTGGTTACGGTCTGGGCTGCGCCCGTGCCGACATTGGTCACCTGCACCATCGCATCCGGGACCACCCCGCCCGAGGAATCCGTCACCGTCCCCAAAATCGTTCCCGTGGTGCCTTGAGCCGCAAGACGCACATTCGCCGCCGCAAGCAAGAGCACTGCGATAAAGACAAAGAAGATATAAACCAAACGGAGCCTATACACGCGCAGCATTGAACTCTCCCTGGAGCCAGGCCTATATCAGCGAAAGCTCGGCACCGATCCGTAGTTGATGGAATTTGTTAGAACTCAACCCCTCTATCTAGCTCGGGCTAATACACCCAAAAAGCCATCCGTGTCAACTGAATCGTGCATCACTCGCTAAAACGAAGCGTACGATTGCCGGAGGAGCCTGGCGACCGTCCCTTCCGATTCTGATCGGAAGGTGGATTGGACCTGCGATGTATTTTTTAGACGATTGCGGGGTATGGGTACTCTAGCCTGCGGTTACGGATTGATTGGTTCCCCTTGCTGCTCACAATGCAGAGACCGGATTGATCCAAACCGCTGTCAAATCCGGCCCTCAGGCCCAGCGGGGAAGGGTCACCCCTATGAAGCCGATTCTATTTGTTTGGAGGACTACTGTTTGCCGTCGTCCACTCGCGTCCGCTTAAAGAGTGGCTTGTCTTCTCCCGCCTTCGTGATCTTGACGAGAGCAACCCTATTCTTCACGATCTTCCCGGGGTTCGCTTCAAAATTAACTTTATCGCCCGGCATAAGATCATCCTTGCCCCAACCCAGCCTGCGGACGTTGTTCGGGCTGTCCAATTCACAGTTGTAATTGGTTACCGTGCCATCTTTGTCTGTGACATTGATGTAGACGCGCATGTGCGGATTCATCCAGGAGACCTGCGTCACGACGCCCGTGAGCTCGAGCTTCTGGTCTTTATCGTATTCGGTATCGAAACCGTGATGCGCGAGCACCGGCACCGTGAAGAGGCCGAGCAGAGCCAGCAGCATTCCGAACTTGGTTTTCATGATGACCTCCACAAGATTGATTGAGAAAGATATTATTTGCTTGGTTGCGCTTGTTCTTTTGCCTTTTCCTTTTCCCCGTTTTCATCGGCCGGCGTAAAGCCGCCGGCAATGCCATACTCGTTGTCCTCCAGGCATATGAACTCCATCAGATCGAGGTCTGGACGCATGGCTTTGAACTGAAATCTATACTCAATAGGCCGAGTGAATGCCCCCGGATCGTCGAGCACGAAATCAAGAAGAAGCGTCCCGTAATTGGGACGCGAGTACCGTTCGATGGTGTGCATTTGTTCCGTATGCGGTGTTCCCTTCCCGTCGATCCAGAATTTATCATTATAGCCGACCGTGTCGACAACGAGTGTGTCGCCGTCCCACCAACCGATCGAGTGGCCAAACCAGGTGGGGAAGAGATCGTTTTCGCCCGGGTGTTTCCGCCCGTCCATGAATATCTGGCGATGAGCTCCGGAGTCGCCATTCTCGTGGAGGATAAAGATGTGAGTCAGGCCCTTAGCCGTGTAGGACTCGGCGAATCGCGTCCCGTAGGGATTGATTCGTGGCACGCCCTCTGGCAGGCATCCCACATAGGGTTCATCTTTCTCCACGCGCTTCGATCTCACTTCTTTTGCCCAGGGCTGCAACAGAGCATCTAGCTCGCCCGGTTTCATCTCTAAGTCTTGCTCGATATCGTTGTTGGTACCGCCGCCGTAACAACCACCCGGTCCGGATTTCCAACAACCATCCCAAGGACCAGAGAAGTCCGGATGGCCGTCGGGGAGTCTCGGGGCGGGACGCATGGCTTCGGCTCCCGTAACCAGGTAGCCGGATCCGGCGGCCGGCTTACTTTCTTTATCTTGCGCATGAAGCGATGGCAGCAAGATCAGCGCTGCCATCGTTGCTGGTATCAGGAGAAGATTTTTCACGGAACGCCCCCTTCCAGATCGATAAATGTCGCGGCGTTTGAAGCCGGATCGCTACGTCGCCGATCGCGAAATCAGCCAGCCCGTCCCAGATGCGTCGTCGTGGTGCGGGGCGCCTTCTTCATCGTTTTCATCTTGGCGATGTACTCGGGATACATTGTTTGCGCACCGCCTAAAGCAGCCTCAAGCGGCAATCCGTATTCCACGGCAAAGTCACTCAGATAGGGGTATTCCCCCGGCATGTTGCTGGGCACGTGCTTCGCCGGCACCAGCGATCCCTCGGGAGGGAGCTCACAAGGGAAGGGAGCGATCTCCTGTCTCGGCGTATAGACCCAGGTCTCTTCCCGAACATATGGCTCGGTCAAATAGATCGGATCGTCGATGATGATCATGATGGTCAGATAGTCGCCGAATCGATTGATCCGTGTGGTGATGGTGGCCTTGGGGCTGCGCGGCGCTCCGGTGCGGGTAAGAAATCCGTCGTTGAGATGATCGGTTACGTACACCAGAGTGTCGTCTTCCCAGTGTCCCAGCGCAAATCCGGACCAGTCGCTCAGCGCATAATCCGGCGGCCGGGGACGACCGTCCATCCAAATGGTTTGATCTCCGGACCAGGTGAGGTGGAGATGATACGCGTCGATTCTTCGCGTGAGAGGATTGACGTCTTGCGTGATGTACATCGCGTCCGGGGCGACGCGCAGCCCCAGATCGAAGGCGTGGGGCCGGCAGACGTTTTCCGACAGATCCACCTGCTCGGGGCTAAACGTCTCGGCGCGCATCAATCCTACCTCGTTCATGGGGATTCCGGTATAGTCGCCGATATCCCTCTGGTCGTTATAAATTCTAGGCGACCATTCGCCGCCGATATCCACCTGCGCCAAAGCCTGCCGGCTTGGTATAAACACGACCAAGAGCAGAAAAAGCCACGGGCCTTTTTGCTTCCAGTTGGTGACTTTCATCGCTCCTCCTTCCAAGAATCGGTTCGAGTGATCGCCGTATCAGCGGCTAGCAAAATGCGTCGCGCGGTATGCTCGTGAAGTGACAACGAATCAGCGCACTTCGTCGGACTTGCATGGTGTGGGATCCCATCCAGAATTGTCCGCCAGCTTTTTGTAGTGCGCATGGGTAACATAAGGCTCAACGAGATACTGCGGGTCTGTTACCACGGTCGTAACCGCTAGCCAAGTGTAGTTCTTATAGGAAGAGACCGTGTAGAATTCCTGCAACATTGCATTGCCGCTGTACGGAACTCCATTCTTGTGCAGATACCCGGGACGCATGTGGGTCGTGACCACCCTGAGATAAGTTTCGAGCGGCCCCCTTGTTCGGGGCGCGTTAGCCGGTTCGAGGTGCTCCGGCGACCTTTGGCCTGCCGGTCCCCCGCCACCACCGCGCTGGTCGACGGGATCGCTCGGATCGCCCCAGTAGGCCACTGAGTATCCCTGCCACGTGGGAGCCATGTTCGGAGGGGCGGAACCGCCAAAATGCAAGAGGCGGGTCTGGGTACCCGAATCGATATCGATCTTCAACGTATTGTCGTCCTGCCAAGTGATATGAAAGCGCCCGGGAACCTGCATAATCACGGCGGCTCCATATCCTTTGCATTGCTCGTCGGCGGCGGCTTTGTCCTTGGCCGGATCCCAGGCGTCGGCGGCTCTGCGGCCTTCTTCATTAATCGGAATCGTCACGTAGTCGCTCTTGTCGGGAATGGTCATGCGCCAACGCCAGTCTTCCGTGACGATGGATACCCAATAGCCCGTAAGATCCCGCGGGGCAGCCGCTTTTGCAGTGGCCGCAACTGCAGCGCCATTCCCCTGAGCTTTGAGATTCGCTCCGGCTATGAACGATAGCATTGCGGCCACAAAGATGAACGTTCCCCAGGCTCGCACCACCGAATTTGTGCAGCGCATTTTCATTTGGCTTCCCAGGTAGAATTCTGGCTCTACTGAGCCGGGCCGGCGATGTTCCGTGCCGTCCACTTCCAGCCGTCCGAAGGACGCTCGATGCCCGACAAAAGCATTCTGTGATCTTCTTCCACGCGCCCCGGCTTGCCCGTAATGATCACGTGATCGCCAGGCCGCAGCGTGCTCTTGCTCAGCCCGCTCTCGGACAATTGCGTCGGCGCCGCTCCCTCGATCACCCAGAGCTGCATCTCGCCCTTGTCGTCGGGGGCCTCGACCTTGATGAAGGAGTGCGGATTGCGCCACAGGAACTCTTTCAGCGTCCCTTCGATCTTGGTGGTCTTGCTAATGTCGTACACCGCGGTCATGGAATGATGCGCAAAGATCGGACTGCTGGCCAAAGCCAAGAATGCCATCAGGCCCATAAAAATCAGCACTCGGTATCTCATCGATTCTCCCGCTCCTCTTTAGTTACCGCTTTTAGCTCCGCTGAGGCTCTTATAAACGGCCTCAACGAACATATCCGTGGTCCAATTTCCGGTCGTGCTGCCGTAGACCGGATCGTAATCCCGCGTCGGCTTGGCGGCCTTGACCTGCTCGAGGGTCATACCCTTCTTGATCATGTACTGAATGCGATCCCGAATGATGGTCACCATCTGCTGATAGAAGGCCAGGTCGGCGTAGGCGCAAAGCCTGCCATGGCCAGGAATGATCAAGGTGCCGCCGTGCTGGCTGTTCCGAATGTCCGATGGAACCACCAGAAGCTTGAGGTGATTCAGCCCGTCGATGATCCCCTGGATGGTGCCCCCATTCTTCAGGTCGATGATCGGGTATTCCGTGGGATCGAAAATATCGCCTGTGGCCACCACATCGGAGCGGCGAAAGAAGACCATGACGTTTCCGTCTGTGGTGGCGGGCTGATGAAAGATCAGAACGGCTTCATTATTAAAGAAAAGGCTTTTCTGGGGTTCTCCGAAGGTGTCGTTCGGCCAGGCATCTTCCGGGGCCGAGTACATTTGCCCAGGCGAACTCATCCTTTCGAGAACGCTGTCAAACGAGATGATGTAGGCGCTTGCCGCCCTGGGTCCCTGGTCCCGGTACTGGCCAGCTCCATTGGCATTGGCCACCGGACGTCCGCCCTTCCTGACATTCTCATTGCCGCCGGTATGATCGAGCCGGTCGTCGCTATCGATAATGAAGGCGAGCGGTCTCTTGCTGAGCGGCTCGATCGCCGCGAGCACTTTATCGCTCATCGCGGCGGTGCCGGCGTCCACGAGGAGGATCCCGTCATCGCCCGCCTGTACGGCGATGTTTCCCCCCGCACCGACCACCATACTGATATTGCCTTGCACCGGCAAAACGTGGACCTCGCCGGTTGCCGAGTTCTGGGAGCCGCTGTTCTGGGGGTCACCGGCTAAAGCGAACTTCGCCGCCCCAAGGGCTCCGAGGGAAAGCGCACCCACAACAATGCATGCTATTCGCCGCGTTGATCCTAGGCCATTCATTTTATCTGGCTGTCCGTTCGTGAATTCGTCTCATCCACTCGTTGATGTCATACCCTAGAACTGAAGTTGCGCCGAATCCTTAACCGAATGTGATCGATTGTCAAGAATATAATTTAAAGTGATCGCTCCGCCCCACCGATGCTGAGGCCAAATGAAATGAATTGCCGTGTCGGTTTGTGTGGACTGGATTGCCGCTCTTCATCATTAGCGCTGCGGACGCTCAAAAACGAACCTGTATTCGGAAATGAGTTCGTGAAGGAGCTTCGTCCGCAAAGTCACAAACTTCTTGACAGCTGAGCCAGCCCCGGAGTATAGCCGTGCCCGTTGAGCCAGCCGGTGAGGCGACTGATGGCCCTTCCTGGACGAAACCCATTCACGCCAATGATTGCAGTCGCTTGCGCCGTATTGGCTTTCGCCACGGTTGCTTTTGTACCGACCAGTCGATCCCAGCAGGCCGCAGCGGCAAAAGATCAGAATGCCACCCGCCCTGCCCCGGTGCACGACATATCGGGGACTTGGGAGCCCGCCAATGGGCCTGGGGATGGGACCCAGCCATTCGGCGTCAAGGCCATGCCCAATGACGGCAAGCCCGAACATCAGTTGCCCTATACCCCTCTCGGACTGCAAACGTTCCGCTCCCACAAGGCACTTCTCGGGGCGGATGCGGTCTTGCCTGGCTCCGGATTGAATAACGATCCCAGGGACAAATGTGAGCCCATCGGCTTTCCGCGAACGGATTTTTACAACCTGCGCGAGACCCAGATTTTTCAAGATAAATCCCGGGTAGCGATTCTGTACGAGTATGCGCAGACGTGGCGTGTGATCTGGACGGATGGCCGCCCCCTTCCCAAAATCGTCGACGGAGGAGTACAGGTCGGAAACCAGGTGCGAGAGCGGCGGTTTTACGGATACTCGGTTGGCAAATGGACGGACGATACGACGCTGGTGATCGACACAGTCGGTACGATGGGGCAGGAAAAAACGTGGATGGATTCTGCCGGCCGCCCCGTAAGCGACGATCTGCACGTCATCGAACAATTCCACCGCGTGAATTATGGTCGTTTGGAATTGACTGTAACGATTGACGACCCGAAGATGTATACAAAGCCGTGGATCGCCATGGATAAACATCCCATGAAGTTGGAGGATCCCCCTCGGGATGTCATGGAGATGTATTGCTCTCCGGCTGAGATGGAGAAGTACAATCAGCTAATCGGAGATCCTGCCAGCAAGTAGTCAGCCGCTCGCCGAACGCGGCGCTCTTTCTTCGCGGAGTCCTACCGTAACTTCCGATCGCAACGGCGCCCGAAACAAAATCCGCGGGGAAGTTCGCCCAGCCGCTATTTAGAGGGCAAGCCCTTCGAGGCTGGGTCGCCGTAGAACTCGTTGTATTCCTTCGTCTCCGACGGCGAGCACTCCTGTTCAAAGAAATCGAAATGGGGCGATTGCAGTCTCAACGACAATTTATCGAGCGCTAGCCACGGTTTGGTGTAGTACTTCGGGTCGTCGATAGTGATGGACATTTCCAGGTGCTTGGCGTCCGGGCGATGATAGGTTTCGATCACATGCAGGGCGGCACTGTGGGGACGCCCGCCATTATCAAGCCAGGTTTTATCCCGGAAGCCATTCGATTCGGCCACAAATGTATAGTCGTCCATCCATTTGCCGACGGAGTAGCCCCACCAGCGCGACTCCTGAAGATCGGGTAACGAGGCCCAACTCGGATTTTCAGCATCCTTGGGCAGCGCTCGGCCATCCGTCCAGATCACTCTCCATTTTTTGTTGAACTCATACAAGATCACCACATTGTCCTGATTCTGTATGATCCAACTCGTTCGGAAGTTATGCAGAACGATGCGCGGGAATCCCTGGGGATCGCAGCCGGGCACTGGATCATTGCTGTCCGCCGGAGGAACCTGGCGGTAGCCGAACGTCGGCTTATCGGCCATCCATGCCTTTTGCCCTTCGGGCGTGTAGGGCGGCTCATGCTCCGGTTTTCCATCGGCCGGCATCGCCTTTGCCCCATCTGCCTGCGTTCCGTCGCCGATCGAATGGGCGGGCTCCCAGATTCCGGCCAGACTGCGCTTGGGAGCGGGTCCCGGCTTCTCGTTGGGCACGTCGGAATCGTAGACGGCTCCCGGCTCCTTCTGAAGCGATTGCTGGCCGTGGGTCGAAGGTAGGAAGGTGAGTGCCGTGATCATCAATACGGCCACTGCAATCGCTGGAAGCCTTAGCCGCTTTGGCATTGCAAGATTCCTTTCCATGGAAAACCGGCGCTCAATACGCCTTATCGACCGCCCCGCTGGAATCCCAGTTCCTTGCCATTCGCCAGCACAACGCCGGTGATGCTGCCTCCGGGCGTGCCATTCTTCAGCGGGCGTAGGGACACGGTAACTTCGTCGCCGGGCTTGAATGTGTCTCTCCTCCATCCGGTTCCGATGATATTGATCGGAGCTTGGGTCTCGCCGACCCAATGAGCCACTTGACCGCTGTCATCCTTGACGTCGAATTTGAGCAGGCAGTGCGGATTGGCCCAGAGCCATTCCACGACCGTGCCCTTCACGGTCACCGTCTTCTCGGTGTCGAATACGGCGGTCGAGTGATGGGCCAGGAGTGGAATCGAGACCGCCAACAGGAGAGCGGTTAACGCAAAAATCCTTATGCCCTTATTCCACATTGCCATTGCCTCCGTTTTGGAACTTCTTCGATTGCCCGTGCGGGTATAAAAAACCGAACCTCGTACCGCATCGAGGGTCCCGCCTGAATTATTTGGAGTCTCCCTGCGATTTGTTTCCACCCGTGGCGGCGCCCGGTTCGGGGCCTCCGCCTCCGCCACCCAGAATCTTGCCACTGGCGAGCGTCACCTGCGTTAAGCGCCCGATCGTTTTGCCGTTCTTGACGGGCTGCAAAGTCACGGTGACTTGATCGCCCGGTTTGAAAGAGTCGACCGCCCAGCCGCGATTCACGAGGTTGGGTGGATTGTCGCCTTCGCCCACCCAATGCACCGCCTGTCCATTCTCATCCTTGACGTCGAACTGGAGTATGCAGTGCGGGTTGGCCCAAAACCATTCCGTTACTGTCGCCTTCAGCGTGAGCGTTTTGCTGGTATCGAAGGCCGCATTTCCGTGATGAGCCAGAGCCGCAACCGGAAGTATGAGAACAACTATAGCCGCTAAGAATTTCCCTCTCACAGGCAACCTCCTTGCTTCGACGGGGACCACTCGCGGGGCAACGATTTCAATTGCCGTCGCCGTGGCGCTCGATAATCCTCTTCTTCGCATCCTCGAAAGACACGGCAAATACGCCCGTCGCACTGTGCACGGGCACGACCTGTGCGACGTCCAGCTTCAGCCGTTTGACATTGTCCAGCAGATTCTGCCCCATGCCCAAGGTCGTGCGCGTGCCGGGATGCGCATGGTCCAGCATAAACGCGTCCGACGGGAACAAGACTTTCGAATTCGGCAGATAGACCATCATGAGTCCCTCGTCGTGCTCCTGGCCTTGCTCGCGGTCGAGTTCGAGCGACCGGTCGCCATCCGTCAATACGTATTTATCCTTCACCGTAATGAACATGGCCGGCTTGGGGTTTTGAGCGAGTTTGTCGGGCCGCAGAGTATGGGGATATTGAAAGATCTGTTCGTAGAACGGCTTGTTGATCTCGTTGGTGATGATAGTCGAGCCTTCTGCCACGTAGGTGCGCAGCCCGCCGGCATGGTCCAAGTGATGATGCGAATTCACAACATACTGGATGGGCTTATTCGGGATAAGCCGCTTCGTCTCCGCGATGACGGCCAGCGAGCGCGCTTCATTTCCGCTCGCCTCGACCACGACGGCGTAGTCCTTGAACTCCACGGCCAAGCTCTGCGTGCCCCCGCCGGCCAGCACCCAAACGCCGTCCGCGATCTTCTGAGATTGTACGCCGCGCCCCCCTTCGCCGCCGCCTTCTCCTCGATTATTCATTGCTTGCCGTATGGAGTTGGGTACGTCGACATGCGTGGGCATGTTCAGCTGTACATCGCTTACCATCAGGTCGAGCTGCGGCATACAGCCGGGCAAACCTTCGCCTTCTGAGAATTTCACTTGGAAGTTGTTCCCATAGCAACTCATCCTCTGGATTTTCATGGGAACCTTGATGCCGGAAAAATCCTTGTAGTCGGAATAAAGGGTGACGGTTGCCGAATCCCCCAGCATATCGTTGTTGGCCCAGAAATCGGTCCGCACCAGCAGATGTTGGGCGTCCACGTAACCGCTCAGCTTGCGCTTTCCCGCTGGGAAAAACGAAACGACCGTCAGCTCTTTGCCGTCGACCGTCTTCGTCTCCATGGTCGGGTTCTGCGCAGCGGCCACCGCTTTGACCCAACCATAAGGCGTAAGAGCCATCTCTAATTTGCGCTCTTCAACCGCGCCGGGTGCCGGGGCTCCATCGGGCGGGGCATTATCCGGCCCCGGTCCGCCAAAGCTCCAGGCAACGTCGCCGTTGAGCGATTGCACGTCGCTGATGGAACCCATGACCGGTTGGAATCCCGCGCCGCAGGTCTTGGTATATTGCGCCCACTTTTCCGCCTGCTGCGATGCTCCCTTTTCGTAATCGATCACGCGCGTATAGCTCGTGAGCTTGAATTTGGCCCAGGGGCCGCCGGGCTTGCAGCTGAAATTGAATCCGGCGTA
>Ga0206819_10235_pt1 | contig 18974 bp, 9 predicted proteins | sample Alteio_BWOrgCont_87_FD_152855 | JGI IMG/M metagenome (GOLD analysis project Ga0206819, IMG submission 152855) | Enriched cells from forest soil in Barre Woods Harvard Forest LTER site, Petersham, Massachusetts, United States -... | ecosystem: Environmental > Terrestrial > Soil > Temperate forest >... | reverse complement strand
CACGGTCTGCCCAGCGACGGAAGCTGATTTGACTGCTTTGTTTGTGGTTGCCTTGAATCTCGTGGCACCCCCAGGAGCCTGCGAGACAAGCTCGTTGACGTTGTTATAGGCAGATTGGATGACACCGGTATTGGTGCCAAGCGTGATCGTCTCGGTTGCGCCTGAGTTAACTGATTGAGAATAGGTGGTGACATTCGGGGAGAGCGATTCGATTGCAAGCACCGTCGAGTTTGACGTCGCGCTCACTCCGATAGCAGACAGATTAGAATCACCATTGATAGCCGACGCAAGAGCAGCGGCAATAGACGTGAGAGTGTCGCCGCTGAGAACTGTGTACGAAACAGTCTCTTTGCCTCCGCTCAGCGCCTGGTCAAAAACATTGATTGTCACGACGTTGCCCGTTGTTTTGCTGCCACCAATCGTTGCTGTTTGCCAACTGTACAGCGGCTGCGTCAAGCCGATTGTCTCTGTGGCACCACTGCTGGTGCTCTGCCGGTACGCTGTGAGGTTGGGCGAATTTGATTGGACCGTTGCTTGAGTGCCGGAGGAAGTCGCGCTAACACCGATGGCTTGTAAGCTCGTGTCCGCATTGATCGCCGACGTCAATCCAGAGGTCATGGACGACAACGAATCTCCGCTGAGCACCGTGTACGAGACAGATTCTTTTCCGCCCGACAAACCACCATCGACAAACACGACAGTGAGCACATCGCCGGTTGTCTTGGTTCCAGCAATCGAAATTACCTCGGGTGAGTTGATATCGAGTGCCAGCGAGACGGTCTCGGTTGCACCGGAGCTGGTCGATTCTGTGTACGTCGTCAAATTCTTGGACGTCGACGAGATGCTCACTACATTCGAAGCAACCGTCGCCGTGCAACCCAATGTGGACAGTGCCGTGTCGCCATTGATCGCAGATTTGACACCGGTCGCAATGGAATCAATCGTGTCCCCACTGAGGACGGTATAGGTGACAGCTTCCGAGCCGCCGCCAAGCGCCGGATCAAAGACTGTGACCGTGACGGTATCGCCGGTTGTCTTACTGCCGCCAATACTTGCATTCTCGACACCGTTCTTGAAGATGCCGAATGCAATCGTCTCAGTCGCTCCGCCGCTTAAGGAACCGGCATATGTTGTGACATTTGTAGAAGCGGACTTGATGTTGAGGATCTCGTTCGACCCGTTGGCAAAAGCGCTCACACCTATCCCTTGGAGATTCGAATCAGTGTCGATGGCGGTCGCCAATCCGACTGCAATTTTCGCAGCCGTATCGCCAACTTGCACGGTGTAATTCACCGCCTCAGTGCCACCACTGAGCCCGCTGTCCTTGACTGTAATGGTTACTACATCGCTTGTTGTGACCGTGCCGCCGATGCGTGCAGTGTCGATGCTGCTTGTTTGTACGCCGGTTCTGTTCGATGCCGGATCGTATGCGTAATAATATTCCTTCGCATAGGCAGGCGGCGTGTTGCCTCCTCCAGCTTGCGCTGATGTAAGCTGCCCCGCCAGGTCGTAGCCTAGATTGTAGTTCAGGCTATTGCCGTTCTGCTGTTGCTGCCACTGCGTGATCTCTCCGGCAGAATCGTATCCGTATGTGAATTGTGACAACACGGCCGAGCTGGGATTGAGATTCGTGATCTGCTGTAGGCGCTGGTCGCCTGTGTTTCCGTACCAGCTGAAATTTGTTACCTGGCTGTTGGGATATGTGATAGATGACAGCCGGGTGGTGCCTTTTGATGAGCCCCCAACATTATCGACATAGGCATAATCGAACGTGCCCAACGGATTTGCTTCCGCAGTGATCCGGCTCATCGCATCATACGTCCAAGTGGTTGAGTTGCTGCCGCCGTTGATCGATCGATTGGTGGTGCGACCCAATACATCATATGTGTATGTAATGTCTGAACTGGAGATGACGCTGTTCGAAACAGTTGACAGCCTGCCAGCGCCAGTGGTGGGTGATCCGCTCGGCGCAATGTAGCTGTTGTATGCATAGCTGTTCGTTCCCCAGCCATTGGTGACGCTCAATAGTCTTTTAAAATTCTGATCGAAGGCATACAGCACTGGCGAAGTGGCATTGACTGCATTTGTGTAGCTGACGAGCAATGGCGTGTTGTCCGGCTGGTACAAATAGCCTGTCACTTGGTTGAGTGCGTCAGTTTTCGATGCGATCCGGCTGATATTAGGATCATAGGAGTACGATATTTGGCTCTGATCGGCGTAGATCTTCTGGATCGGTCGCCCCTCGATATCGTGCTTCCAGGTGGTGACTTGTCCGGCCGGATCAGTCAGCGTCGCCAGCGAGCCGCAGGTGCACCATGTATATTGAGTCTTTCGTCCCAGCGGATCGATTTCAAACGCCAGCTGTCTAATTGAGTCAAATGAATCTTCATTCCAGCGACCAATTCGATCTTTCATTAGAACTGCATCCAAGCGATCGTACACAGTTTGTTCGGTTGTGCCGTCCGGATATGTTGTCTGCGTCGGGCGATTGGCGTTGTCGTAGCTGTAGGTGAGCGTGTAGCCTTCCGAATCAGTGGTTTGATACAGACGTCCATAGCCGTCGTAAGCAAACGTCGTAATATCGTTGCTGCCTGACAGTGGTCCATCGATCTTGGTCAGATAACCGAACGTATTTGTGCCAAGCGTGATCGTCTCGGTAGCACCGCCGCTGGTGCTTTCTGTGTAGCTGGTCACGTTCGCCGATGTTGACAACAGCGTAATCACAGCCGACGCTGAGGTCGCGCTCACGCCAATCGTTTGCAAATCCGTGTCACCGTTTATCGCTGTAACCAACGCGGATGCAATCGAGCTGAGGGTGTCTCCTGAGAGCACCGTGTACGTCTTGGACTTTTGCCCGCCACTCAATCCGGCGTCGTGCACGGTAATAGTGACCGTGTCGCCTGTAGTCTTGCTACCGCCAATGGTGGCAGTATCGGTGCCCGTATAGGTCATCGTGGTGACGTTGCTGTTCGCATCGGTGATCGTCAGCAACTGCTCTGAAGCATTATATGTGTACTGTGTCTCCTGATTAGAGGCATCATGATATGTCAGCGGCCGGTGATTGCTGTCATAGGTCCATTTGCCAATCAAGAAGTTGTCGCCGGCTAGCGATTCAGTAATTTGCAGCAGATCAATGTTGTTCGCAGCGTACGTGTACGTAAATGTTCGACCGATCGCGTCCGCCGCTAGTGTGACATTACCAAAACTGTTGTACTTGTAGCCGTGTCTCTGGGAGCTGCCATTGATTGTGTAATCCAGTGTGAGAGTCTCTGTGTCTCCGGAGGAATATGGCGCGAGTTGAAGAGAGTCTTTACACGTTGAGACCGTTGTCACTGTGGTTCCGGACGCGGTCGCCGTGATTCCAAGAGATGTAAAAGATGAACTGCCGTTTACAGCTGCCGCAAGCCCTGTGGCTACGCTGCTTAAGGTATCACCGGACTGCACTACATACGGTACATAGGCAGAAGTGGGATAATTGAGAACAATGTACAGGGTATCACCTACCGTAATCGTGCCGCCGACTGTAAAGTGGGCTACCTGCTGCGCCGCGCTGGCTAAAGTTAGGGTTTCGGTGGCACCGCCGCTGGTGCTATAGACATAGGTAGTTTGAAACGCAGACGTCCCAAACGGAGATGTTGAAGTGAGAATGATCGTATCGTTAAATACAGTCGCCATAACTCCCACAGCGGCGATCGATGCATTGGCATTAACGGCAGCAGCGAGGTTGGTCGCGATCGTCGGCAATGTATCGGCGGAAACAACAGTATAATTGACCGTGGCTGTGCTGCCTGGGAGGCCTGCGTCGTATACGGTAATAGAAAGCACATTGCCTGTGGTTTTAGTACCACCTACGGTACCAGTGACTACGTTGTGTCCGAGCGGCTGGCTTATCTGCGCAGGCAGTCCACTGTCACTCAGTTGACCACCATAAACAGTTCCGAGATCCGCGTAAGAATACGTAATTAGCCCTTCCAGAGGGTTCTTCACCGTCGACTCTATCGGTTGCACTAAGTCGCCTGCCGCTTCCCACAAGATTTGCTGGCTATGTGTATAGATTGAGTTGGCCGGGTCGTTCGGATATAGCTCGCACGCATGCCGGTCCCAATAATACGTATAGATCCAGTCCCAGTTTTCACTGACGGCATGGCTGCCATCCGGGAAGGTGAATTTTAGACCAAACCCGTATGCTGGTCCCGGAAAAGTGTAGACGTAGCGCAAAAACGAAGTGGTGCCATACGGTGTCGTCATCGCGGTGATAAATGACGTGCTTGAATCATAAACAAATGAGCTTTTCAAGCCGATTACGTCCGTGATCGACAGTAAATTCGTGTTGGTTGAATCGTAAGTGAAGCTGCAACTGCGTCCGAACGGATCGGTGATCGTAGAAATAACGTAAAAACCAGAATTGCCTAGAGTGTTCGAAACATAGGAGACCGTCGTTACCTGGTTGATGGCATCCGTAATGGATGTGATGCGAAAGTTCGCGTCATATTGGATAAGGACAGAATTGTTTTGCGGATCGATCAGCTGGGTCATGAAAATATGTGGTGGCGAGGCTGTATCAGCCTGGCTATATACCTGTATTGTGCCGTCCTTGAGTTGGCGTTGGTAGACGCCGCTGCCCATGTTGACGAGAAGCGCCTGTGAATTCAAAGAGTTGGTATAGACCCCACCGCTTTTAACGAAGATCTCTTCGCTTCCATTCGGCAGTAGCACGGTCGCCGTGCCAGTGCCTGCATCGACAGTCAGATACGACAGCCATTGAAAGGACCAATCTGGACCCAAATTTGTGAAAGTAAAGCTTGACGGTTGACCAAAAGTCAGGTGGTTGAAAGAGACGGTGTCGGCAATCGATGGTCCAACAGGGGGTGTATAACTCAAGGGCGTGTCTTGTATGGCCAACGTGTCTTGCATCAAATGAACTCCAGCTTGGGCCATACCACCCTTGCTGCAGACCGGGCAAGGCCATTCTGGAGGCGTTAAAAAGCCAACCGGGCCTCCGATGTTACCTTTACCCCAAATAGTCTGGCCTTCGCTATCCTGCACCGCACGATAGCCAGTGGGGAGGTTGCCTTGTGATATTAGGCAATAACCATCTGTTTCGGCGTCGAGCGCCTTCTGTGACACAGCCATTTTGTCTTCTTCGCCGAATGTCGGGTCTTTCAGCAAATACTTGCCGTCCTTTGTTTTGCCAACAACAGCGGCGAAGTGGCTGAGCTTCCAGTGCACCACGGACGGCACCACCATCGGTGCACCTGGCGAGCGCTTGGCCATTTGCATTTTCAGTCCGACTTTGTCTGACAACTGTTTCACTTGCGCCAGGCTAGTGCCGGCGCTGGTAGACGCTGTCTTGGCGACGGTCGCGTCCAGACTCCTACTCCCATGCGTCAGCTGCAAAAGGCTGTTGATCGCATACGGTCCGCACTTGTAGGCTTTTTCAGGTTTAAGCTGCATGCAGGCTAAACCTGATTTAGCCGCGTCGATCTTCTGCTCGGTTGAGCCAAGCAACTTACGTTTGGCAGCTAGCGCAACATACTTTTGCAGCTCAGCTTTTCGGCCCAAGCGCCCATTTAATAAGGCAATTTCAGCCAGAGCGGCGTTCGCAACTCGCTGCTGTGCTTCACCTTTTTCGTTCTTTGCCAGGCTCCAGGCTGAATTCCAGGTCGCTAAAGCTTGACTTAAATAGCCTGCTCTGAACAGTAAAGTTCCCATGCTCAACTCAAGCGACGGCCGCCACCGCGAATGCGGGAAAGCCGCGATAAAGCCGGTGAAGTCCGACAGGTCTTCCAGATTGTTCTTATTTTTGAACGACAAGACCGCTGCTGCCAGCGCCTTGTTCTCGCCCGGTACCGCAGAGCCGCTCATAGCAATCAGTGGCTCCTGGAATACGCGCGCAGTCGACAGCTCAACATCGGAAGGATTGGCAGAGAATGACAGCTTATGAATTACCGGTTGTAACTTGTGAGGACCAGTCCTGACGCTTGCAGGCTTGGCGGCGGCAGGTATAGATACCTTTGCCCTATTGGCAATCGCTGCCGCTTGAGCCGGCACAGTACCTTGCGCAAACACTGCCGATGGCATTTGTGACATCAGCACCGCAGGTAGTATCGCGCACGCTGTCAATCGCCGCGGCGTTAACCACTGGCGCATCGCTTGCCAGCTGTTTTTCCATAATCTCATTGCGTTAGTCATGATCTTCTTTGCTATTCTCTTGCTGTTAGTGTTGATTGCTGTCTTGAGGTATGCCGTTAACCGGCAGTTGAGTGTTGATTTGTAGAGGTGTTGTGTCGCCGCTATTTGGGGCGGGATAGAGAGTGCTGTCCAGCGTGTAGGCGGCGCTGGCGACGCTGCTGGATACGCCATCGACCACGGCTATTGCCTTCACAGTCTGCGAGTAGCTGACATTGATTGGACCCGTGTACGGCGGAGAGCTGGTCGTCGGTGTGGTACCATCAGTGGTTACAAAAATCTGCGCGTTAGCTGGTGCTTCGATCGCCACCTGAGTCGGTGTGCTCAGTGTGCCGGCAGCAACGCTGATCGTCGGTGCTGCTATGCTAACTAATGGCAGGATCTGATACTTACCTAGAAAGTATCCTTCGATTGAAGCTTGCTCGGACGCCGTCACTGCGCGGTTGTATACAAGTATCTCGGCGATCTGTCCCTGGAAGTAGTTGCCGCCACCGCTGCCTTGCCCGATATAGTTATTCGCACGGCTGGTGTTGTTGATGCTGTTCATAGAATTGTTCTGGGCACCGAAGACTCCATTGGTCGAAATGGTGGCGCTGGCAGTGCCGTTGTGCACGGCTTCGAGCAGCTGGAACTGGTTCAGCGTGATAGCACTGGACGAGGTGACATTGGTGGGCGAAGAGCCGTTGTAGACATAGAGAGCCGCGCCAGAGCTGCTCGGCTCGTCCAGCAACACGTTGTTGCTGGCAGAACCGTTGCCGAAATCTATGAAACGCGCCCCTGTGGACACTGTGGTAGGGTTCGTCACTACGAAGATGCTGCAACCGGATGTGAAGTTAGCAAACCCCGCTGGCAGTTGTAGAAATTGCGAGCTACCGTTGAAAGCAACTGCAGGCAGCCCATTGATCGCATTGGTTACTAGAGTGGGTTGGTCTAAAGATGTTGATTGCGTGGCGTTGTTTTGCGATCCCGAGATGTCTGCCCACGTTGTCACATCGCTGCCGCTGAGTGTGAGGCTGTTGTTGGCGTCAAGCCACAGCATAAGCCCGCTGCGGGGTATGGCGTTGGTATTGTTGTTCGCTTGGAACAGCACGCTTAGAACCGAACTGTTGTTGAAGAACGGCTCGTACGCCAGGAACTTCATCGTCCGGGTTTGATCAAGAAAAATTGAGTTGCCGCCGTTGTAATGCAAGGAGCTACTGACGCTGGGGGTGGTACCATCTGTGGTGTAGAAAATGGCACCGCCCTGGTCCTGCGCTGGTGTTATATACTGCCCGGGCAGATCTGCTCCAGGACCCGGCAAGAACACTCCCGGTCCGGGGCTGGTGGTTGGCGCATCAAGCGTCGGCTCAGTGCCAATCGCATACTTCGAATAGATATATGACTCCACAGAAGCGCGCTGAGAAGCAGTCAGTGGCGCCGAGTAGACGAGTAGTTCCGCGATGCCGCCCTGGAAGTAGTTGCTCAAACCAATGCCGACCCCGAGTGTATTGCTCGAGCGCGTCGTGTTGGTCATTGTTTGCACCATGCTCGTAGATTGCACGTGCTGTGTGCCATTGACATATACGGTGCCTGTGCCCGTGCTCGAGCCAGGGGCGAATGTCTCTTCCAGCAGCTGATACGAGCCTGTGCTCAGCGGATTGTCGGTCGTTGTCACAGAGCTGGCGGTCGAAGAGTTATAAACATTGAGTTTGGCCTGCGTGCCGACGGTTTGCGGGAAGATGGCATCGCTGTTACTGGCATTGCCATATGCGCATGGAGTACCTGTGGCCACCGAGCTGGTTGGATTGATCACGGCAAAAATCGACGCCCCCGATGTCAAATTGGCGAAGTCAGACGCGCTCGACATGTATTGGCTACTGCCATCGAATGTCACCGTGGGCAGTACCGCATTGTTAATCGTACCTGCCACCAGAGATGGTTGCAAGGCGCCCGTACTTTGGGTAGCGTCGTTGCCGTTGCCTGATTGGTCAGACCACGTGCTGACATTGCCGGAGCTCGATGTCACTCCGGCATCCGCCCGCAGCCATTGCAGCAAGTTCGCGGATGGTTGTGGCACGCTCGACATGTAACTCACGTCGGTGAAAACAGAGGTGTTAAGTGTGCCGGACACGGAGCTATCGACGAAAAATCCCGCGAAATACAACGGAGGAATGATTATCGTCGACACTGTGTGGCTGCCTACCAGCGTCCAATTGCCTAAGCCAGTAGTAGAATAGTAGCCAGATATTGTGTTGCCGCTGCGCACGAGGCGTAAATAGACAGGGGCAGTCACAGCTGGTCCACTGACAGTGGTTATGTTACTACCGACGTCCCGGTAGTAGAAATTGACGCCACTACTGGGTGTAACTGCGATGGCATAGACTGGTGAATTCGGATCCCATGTGCTCATACGAATCATCAGACCGGCCTGGGCAGTGCTGCCAGTTGAGCCCTGTGAAGAAACCTCGCACTCAAATTCGATGTTGCCTACTGCGGCTGTGCTGACAAAAGAGAGGCTGTCTGTATAGCCGGCAGGGAAGCCGGTGCCGGCTCCCTGAATGGTATAGGTGGGAGGAGATCCCGCTGTGTACGTGAAACTTCCGGTGGCACCAGTGTCAATGTCTGACTGCGTATAAGTGACCGGCTGTGCCACCGAGGGTGGTGCAAGCATACCAGTCATAGCGCAGGCAAGGAAAAATATCGCGAGCAATCTTTGAACGCACGCCTTTGTATCGTCAAGAAAATTGTGCCGTACACTTCCGGGCAATTTGCTGGCAGGTTGTCCTTCTTGGCAGGAATTCCCTGAGTCGCTGCGGCTGCACTTTTCAGGATTCCCAGTTCGTTTCTCCGCGCCCTTGCAGACTGGGCAGCCACTGCCACGCATAGTGCGCTGACGCACTGGCCTTTGCCATTCGTGTTGACAGGTTGAGCAAAGCCACCAGTAGTTCTTTGTGCTGGTGGCAACGATAGTTGCTGGATTTGCTGAGCCGTTCTTTGCCGGATGCAGTTCTCTTGCTACCTCAGAAAAATTCGCCAGGCAGTTGGTAGCAGAAGGTCGCTTGTTGGCGCAAAATGGACAGCCCTCGCCATCCAACGCTCTCTTGTACACGGGCGCTTCCCATCTGTGATCGGTGCTGATCGGGCATTGCCACGCCACTACCAGGTGGCTTCCAGCCTTAATTTCCTGGAGATCGACCGAACAGTTTTTGGCTGAGACAATTTCTTTGAGGAGAGCCGAATGATCGGTTGCAAGGAATCCGTGGTTTTCCTTCAAGCATTTTGGACATTGCCACTGCCGTGCTCGCAAATCAGCGAACGATTCATTCCAGCAATGTTGGGCTTCACGACATTGCCAGAAGACCTTATAGTCTTCTGGCAAGCGTGTATTGGCGAATCCAAAATTCTTGGTAGTTCGATCAAATAGAGAATCCGCTTGCGGAAAGTCGCTTAGATCGACAACAGCCCCGGCGTAGCATGACGGGCAACCCTGTCCATTTGGGTGCGCCGTTCGGGCTGATATCCTTGTCCTGAATACATGCTTTTTCTGAGATACGCATTGCCAATATGCCAGGCGATCAGAGTCGGCAGGGATGCTGCGTGCCATGCATCCATTTAGCGTCTCTAGCCACTGGGGCAGCAATTGTGGATGCTTGTACGCCAGGCTATCCTCCGGCAAAGGCAACCGACCGGCGCAGATCGGGCAACCCCTAAATCGTGAGCCGGTGTCAAGCGCTTTTGTTCTGGTGGCGATCGGTCGAGTGAACTTGTGGCCACGCCGACAGATCCATTCAACCTTCTCGCCCGAACCAGGCCCAAATAGATGTGGCTTATAGAAGTTGATGCGATCGTATTCTTCTTCTATCAGCGCAGCATGGGTCTGCGAAACCGGGGCGCCTCGAAGGCGGCGCAGTAAAACGTCTTCTATGTAAGGGATTCCGACTACTTTCAACTTATTCATTGTTCTCTAAGACCGTAATGACTTTTAGTGCTGATTGTCGCTAATGAGTCGACCAACTCTGGTGCCAGGACTGCCGGTAGCGCACTGGCAGATGCCGGATCCAGGCTTGCTACCTGGTTACCTCCTGCACCACTGGCGATGCCTGTTACGGCATCGCCAACAGGGTGCTGTGATCGGACCGCATGAAATCTCTGTTTGCTTTTCCCAAGCCTTCGCCATGAACATCCGGTCTGAAGTACCTGGATGCTCACATACGCACGGTGAGTTGCCAACCGGTAATCACTGCCGGATCTGGCTCTTCTGTGCGGATGTGATATGGAGATGTAAAACATCGGGTTGTACTTCCTTTCTAGACGTGTGAGGGAACTGTGCCGGTCAAGGCACAGACAAGTGTGGGGCGAGACATTGCAACATCGTGCTTGCAACGAAGTAGAAGAATAGACTACTGGTCACATAGACCAATAGCTATTGAGTTATTCGAAAGTTGGCTTCATTACCTGCCTTTATCGTCCACTCTGTATTACAGGATTGTATGGCACGACTGGCTCGCAATTTTTCCAACCCTCCTATACTAGCACACCATGCGGGTTTTGCGCAAGAGGCGAGCAATCAAGCGGTACCATATGTAGTATCTTGTCTTGAGCATTAGATCTGTTCTTCATGGTTCTAGTCCTCTTTGTCACTGCTCATCCCGTCGAACATTGAATGGTTCGCTTGTGGAACCTGGTGATTATGAATGGACATCCTCGTCGTCTTGACAGGCTTCGATCAACAGCGGCAGAGGAGCCCTGGGACAACGGTGCACCGTTTAATTTAGCGGTAGCGTATACCGAGGCAGGCGTTACCGATTTTCACTATCAAGCCCCATTAACTAAATGCGCCACTCTTGCGACCATATCTGCAAGGATGCCGAGCGATCCTGATTCACGCTTGCATTGGTTCGGCACCGCATGGTCATCCCATCGGGTGTCTTTGAACGCATGCTTGCCCCGCCAACGCAATCATTGCTTGGATTAGGCATTATTCCATTCGCTCAGTAATCACTCAGCATCTTTACAGATATGACCGATTCTGGTTCGAATATGGCTTAAATGCGGGTTTTTAGGATCATATCCATCAACTCCTCAGTTTACTATTGGAGGATACTGATGCCCTGGCTAGGTCCTAAAGAGTCAAAAAATGGATTTCCGTTTTCTGACCCAGTAGGAATGCCTGTCCTAATTGCCTGGGTTCATGGTCGTTTCCACTTTCACTTTATCAGGCGCCTTGAATTCCCGTCAATAGGTTTTTGGCTTCTCATGCGGTATTCGCCTAGCTCGCTGATTTGCGTGTCGTTATTGAAAATGTCCGAAAGGCAGGTAATACAAGCGTTTTAGGAGATCGAATCGAAGCGATGCCTATAAGTTTTCCCCAATACAAATATATCGCCTACAACATTGTGACATCGCCAAATTGAGCTTCCTTGGAATTTCTACCTGCCTCGACTGGCTAACAAAGCCGATCTCTGGTAAAAATTGACCAAATGTGATACACTGCATATGGTGGCACAACTTAGTGACACCACAAAATAACAAGTGACCGCTTGCAAGCATTACAATGCGAGCAACAGGTCCTTTCGTCACTCTCCACCACGGAGGGGAAGATCAACATGTCTATGCAACCAGACAATAAAAATCAATTCTCGCTGACAGCTGCGCAGATTGCCATCATCGTAGGCGCTCCTTATGCGAATGTCCAACTGTTCTGGCCCATAATCGTTAAAGCTCTAGAGCGCGAGGATATTGCTGATCGTCTCGTATTGATCGCCGTACTGGCAACAATCGCCATAGAAGATCCGGCTTTCAGGCCAATCGATGAATACGGCACCGACGCAGAGTTCACTCAAAAGTACGAACATCGCAAAGATCTCGGCAATGTTTTTCCAGGCGATGGTGCTCGATATCACGGCCGGGGCTTCATTCAATTGACCGGACGAAATAATTACTATCACTTCGGAGCGCTCACGGGTGGAGACCTTATGGCTCACCCTGAACTCGCGCTCAATCCAATCATGGCTGCGAGGATTCTGGCAGTCTACTTCAGAACACACCACATTGCGGAAGCAGCGCGACAACAGGATTGGAGGCGAGTGCGGTTTTTGGTCAACGGCGGACTTAACGGCTTCGATCGATTCCTCGCCATCGTGCAGCGATTATTGGTAGCCACGTAAACGCAGGTAGAAAAGTTGGATCACTTCATCAATATTCCTATCGATCAAACCGGAATCATACCTGATCCCAAGCTGGCATCAGTGGTAGCTGAAGCACTTCAAGCCCCTTTCGACTTTAGCGACGTGTTCTTCTATTCCCACGGATGGTGGAGCACTTCAAGTGATTCCATGGCATCATATACACGATTTTCAGTAGATTTTGTGCGCTTTCTTTCGACAGTGCCGGCGGCTGCCATACCGCTCGCACCTCAGTCATCATTTGGTATCGGTGTCCATTGGCCATCGATGTTGAGTGATAACGAGTTGAGCAATATTTTTGAGCCGCTGACCTTCTATCAAATGGAGAGACGCAGCGATGACGTGGGGTTCAATGCTGTATTCGCGCTTCTGCAGATCTTATATATGGTGCGGCAGAGCAGCAGCACGGGAAGGAACCTGAAGGTGACGCTGCTTGGTCACAGCTTCGGTTGCCGCGTGGTTTGCCGAGCTCTCGACCGCCTCTATACAGAGATCATGAAAGCGAGCACGAACGTCAGCTATAGACAGTTCGTTCTGAACACCCGAATCAATCTCGTTTTGTTGCAAGCTGCATTCGACACTAGCGATCTGGAGGCAGGCGAGCGCTATGGCAATTTGCAACATCTTCCGCGCTTGCGCATTCTGATCACAAAGTCGGATCTAGATCTGGCGCTGAAAAATTTGTTTCCAATGGCTGAGCATATCAATATATTGAGCCATCACCCAGGCACTCGCCAGGCATTAGGTTGGGCAGGACCGACTGCCACCACGGCGGGTGACTTTGGTGCGCAGTCATTGACTTTGTTGCCAGGCTTTGTGCCGACTACCGAGGCGCTCTTGCCTGTCGGCTCGCGCATGCTGGTGTCCGATATAACGCCTGTACATCAGGCCAGTAGCTTCCCAAGCGGACCTCTCAAAGGTCATCACAGCGACATTTTCCTGCCCGAAATCTACAAACTGATCGCAAACTTTTCATTCCAATAAAGGAGCGGGCTCCGCCCGAAAGATCATCATGTCTCAATTTAGTGAATACAAAATGCTTGCCGGTAGCAGACGTACCGGATTATTCGGAGAGTATGCAGGAGCCGTTGACGACGAATGCGAAATCAATGTGACACTGCATCTGCGACGTCGCCAGGAGTTAGACGTAATGAAGATTACTGCCAGCAAGCAGTTTCTCACCAGACAGGAGTTGGAGGAGCAACATGGCGCCTCACAGCAAGACGTGGCTGCTGTACTGGCTTTTGCGCAGCATTTCGGGATGCAAACGATGGAAGCGAATGCAGGCAAACGGATCGTTGTACTGCGCGCCACTGCGCGAGCAATATTCAGTGCTTTTAGAGTGCACCTGATGATGCGCGATCACAATGGCAAGCTTTTGCACACCCGCATTGGACCCGTGTTCTTGCCTTCTGAGTTGCATGAGATAGTCACAGGAGTTTTTGGTCTGGACGATCGACCGCAGGCGCGACCGCATTTTCGTTTATCGAGAAGCCATTTGCCAGCCATCGGTAAACCAAACGCATTCGATGGTAACCAACTGGCATCTATCTATGACTTTCCTGCCGGCGATGGCAAAGGCGAGACAATCGCTTTGATTGAACTAGGCGGCGGTTACATCAGTGCAGATATCGCGGCCTTTTTCGCAGCCCTGAATCTGCCTGCCCCATCAGTGACATCGGTTTCTGTGGCTGGTGGTCAAAATACACCGCTTGTCGATCCTGATGCCGACACCGAAGTAGCCTTGGACATAGAGGTGGCTGGGGCAGCATCGGTAGGATCAAAAATTGTTGCGTACTTTGCTAAAAATACCGATGATGGATTTTTGCAGGCAATATTGGCCGTGGTGCATGACACGACGAACAAACCGAACATAATGTCAATCAGTTGGGGTGGTGCTGAAAGCACCTGGACCGAGCAGCAGATGACTGCGATGAATGAAGCCTTCCAGTCTGCAGCAGCGGTGGGCATCTCGGTTTTCTGTGCAGCAGGCGACGACGGTGCCAACGATAATGTGAACGATGGCAAGGCCCACGTGGACTTTCCTTCATCAAGCCCATTCGTGACAGCTTGTGGTGGCACGACTCTGGTGATATCAAACGGAGCAAGGCAAGAGTCTGTCTGGAACGATGGTGATGGCAGCGCCACCGGCGGCGGCATCAGCGATTTCTTTGCCGTGCCGCAGTATCAAGAGGGACTGGCTATGCCTGCCAATCTCGCCACGAATTTTCTGGGAAGAGGTTTGCCTGATGTTGCGGCAGTTGGAGATCCGAATACAGGCTATGCAGTACTCGTGGATGGGCTTTGGCAAACTGTCGGAGGCACAAGCGCGGTGGCTCCGTTGCATGCGGCTCTATTGGCACGTATAAACTCTCTAAGCGGGCATGCAAATGGATTGATCAATGCTGCACTATACAAAGCGAACTCAAGCAATGGATTCAACGACATCACTGTCGGCAACAATTCTTGTGACGGTGTGACAGGTTATTCCGCTTCGATCGGTTGGGACGCCGTCAGCGGCTGGGGATCGCCAGGCGGAAGCAGCTTGCTCAAACTGCTCGATTCAAACTAGTGATATCTAATCGAGTCGCAGTGAAGCGAGCAGCAACAATTTCAACTATCAACGAGACCGGCTTAATTAGCAGGTTTTCGGTTACTGAAGTTTGTATACTGGGCAATAGGAATCAGGCAGCCCTGGAATCACTCGTTTGCGTCGCAATTGCGACGAACACCCTGGAGGTATGGCAAACGTCCGTCACCGTGAGGCATTCGAGGCTAAGAGCATGTCTGCTCGTTTTGGCTTAGAAATGGTTGGTAAAAGCAATTGGTTCGCTGTGGTGGAGAAAAGCAAACCAGATGAGCCTAAAAGTGCCTCGCCAGTGCGAACCGTAGGAGTTTGCACAAGTTTTTACACTGCCCGGCGCGTAAGGAGTGTGCTGAACAAGTGCAGCAATTTATCGCCAGCCCTACAGGAAGATTCAGGCTCCTGGAGACTCTCGGAAGGCACTCTCTATGAAGAAAACCTCAAGCAGGTCTGGAATCTGAGCGACCTGCCGCTCACATCTCTCCTGGCAATATACGGCACTGCTGGTGGGGACACAGGCAATACAATCGTCTTCGCCCTCAGTTGCGAAGATGCTGAGTTCATTACCACCGCGTTCAATAAGCAGTGTGAAAAGAACAATTCAGTGGCTCGTTACGCCTGGCGCAAATTGGGAAGCTAGTACCGCTCAGAGGGCACAGCTTGCCTTGGTGACAAGATTTGCCTATTGCTCACCGGTAGCATACACCCGCACAGGCAGTCAGCCAGACTCGCGTGCGCTCATGCCAGCCGATTGGATATGGCGGCAGCGGTAGCAAGGATTCTTACCATTGTCGTAAGCCGCGACCACATCAGCCACTTTTTCGTCCCAGACGTGATCGGCGTTTTTGAAGCAGCGCCACCAGACCAATCGTTGGCTCGAAGGCGTGACTTGTGTTGGCAATAGTGCACCATTACGTGAGTGCCACTGCCTGGCCAAAGGTGGATAAAGCACTGCCAGGTTGTTGTCGGAGCAGACTTTGCGGCCAGCGCAGAAAGGGCACTTTTCTTTACCGCTAGTGCGCGATTTTACCGTTGCCTTCCAGACATGGTCTGACGATTTCCTACACTGCCACCAGACTTCCTCAACACTACCAGCAAAGACATCCGATGGTCGCAGTCGCCTGCGCGACCCGTATTCTCGTTCTTCTGGTGCAATTAATACGTTGTATCGGCTATTGTAGTTGCCTTCGATCTTTGGCCATAACGGCCTGTTTTTAGTCGGATGCCATTCCTCTGCAATCTCTGGAAATCGGACAGACAGACGGTATTTATCCGTTAAATAGTACTCGCCACAGTACGGACAGCCATCTTCATTCAACGTCCTGCTGCAAATCTCTGCCTGCCAGGAATGTCCCTCCGAGCAACTCCACCACACTCGCTTGTTTGATGCGACGGTGACCTGGCTAGGGCGTAGATCGCTATTCTTTTTCGCGTGCCATTGCGCGGCAATATCTGGACGCAACGAAGCCAGCGAGTTGCTTTCATCAACGACTACACTGGCACACATCGGGCATCCTGCATCCTGTGCTGTACGGTTGCTTATTAGCGCCTGCCAAGCATGCTTTGGGTTTTCATCGCACTGCCACCATACCTTCTTGTGCGCCATGGGCGGCACGTCCTGGGGGTTCAAACCAGCGTTTTTGGTGGCGTGCCATTGCCTGGCTACGTCGGGAAACTTGATCAGCAGGTTATTCTGTGCCAGTTCCCGCTCAGTCAGGCAGAATCGACAGCCGCCTGCAGACACACGGTAGTCAACACGCTGCGTCATCTGATGCTGGGATTCTCCGTGACAGAGCCACACGGCTTCAAATTTCGACGTAGCAGTGACATCAGCCGGCGTTTTGCCATTGTTGGCGTTCTGGTGCCAATCGTCGGCGATCTCAGGATGAGTGATATTCAATGGCGGCTTTTTGCCAGGCATTGGCTTGTCCGGTAAATGAAACAAGAAAACTGGTAATGCTCTATTTTTACCAGCTGGCAAGGCTTTCGTGAAGTACCCGCAAGAAGTATTTCGTCGATCATCCCCAGGAAGGATGCCTGGCTCGCCAGGGTAGGTACCTGAGAATCAGCCTAGCATAAGACTTTGTAGATAACTGGATTGCATAAAACTTGCTCTGTCTGGCACCAGATTTAATATCAGTGCTTCGCTCGTTGTTGTCGATCGGCAACAAGGATCTGGTCTGAAGGCAGGGCGGGTTGCCGAACCTGGGGTTCTCAGTTCGACGTCTGATGCTTCAGTTTCTTTGATCGGCTAGTTCTGAGGGTGACGGTGATTGTAAATTTGCCGCACCCTGTGTTGGCAGATTTGGCTATTTCAGGTGCCCCAAGCAGCGTATTCAATAACTGAACGCTTGCCGCTGGAAGAGCGTCCTCATGAAGAAGGATGTAATCATTCAGTCTGCGAGTCGCAGTCAACTTGTTCCAGACGCCGACTCGGTCTTTGGATCTTTGTGTCTAGGTGAAAGATATTGGGCTACAGTCAGGCTGATAGGCCCCCTGTTTTTTGACAGCGACTGCACGCGTACCCAGGAGAAACACCAGGTGCAACCTGGTCAAAACAGCCCACTGGAAACCGCATAAGAACTAGTAATTTTGCGACCTTTAGTGTTTATACGAAATAAGTTATCGTGTGTCCCGCATTGACTTGAAAATTGTCGACTCAACCAACAACGACTAAAACCGGCTATCCATAAGGGTTTCTATCAACACACGGCAAATCGGTTGACAAACAAGTCATGCCGGTATCTACATATTTTCTTCAGATCAAAAACCGGAACGCCCCAATAGGAGCAGCGTCTATTCATTCATTCACTTAGACGGACCTGAGTGTCGATACAAAAACCTCAGTTACGAATTCCCGCAGGAGCACGGAGTATGAATGATTTCGAACGAAGAACACTTGATTGTGCCTTGAGGCACATCCAATCAGAAGTTGATGCAGCAACTCTTGCAAGCATGCTCCTCAGGCTTACCAAGGACCTGGAAAATTCCCATCCAATTTGGCACTGGTCCGAGAAAACTCTTCTGACAGCGCTCATAAAATACGAGCGCAAGACCAGCAGCTGTCCCACTTTCGTAGATATCTTGCTGATGTTGCGCCAGAATCTCGATGAAGAGTTCAGACAAGAACCAGACTGGATCGAATTTGCCGAGGACACCACGGAGAATTTCAGGAGCAGCACTATTTTGGCACTGGAAATGAGACTCTCGCCATTCATGATGGACATTGCCTTTCTTCAGGCAGCAAGCGCCTAGAAATCGATTCTTTTTGCATCACGCCAATACAACGGCCTCGCCGGGTAAGCGCTCCTGATGCATAAACCTGATTGACGGACTTTCCCAACTTTTCCCGCGCGGCAAGGCACGTGCCTGGTCGCATAGATAGACACGACTACCCACAGGAGGGTGATTACATGGATACAAAACCAATCGAAGCCAGTTTCAGAGTTCTGGGTCTGGAGCCTGGCGCCACACTTGCTGAAGTCAAAGAAGCTTACCGCTTCTTTGTCCAGACTTTTCACGAGGACAAATATCCGGCTCACAGCCCGTACAAAGAAAAAGCTCATCAGAAGATGATCGAGATCAATGACGCCTACGAGAAGCTGAAGACGTTCTTCCAAGAGAACCCTTCCGGCCAACCTGCCGGCGGCTGGGATACGGACCCTGGCAAACAGACCGATTTTCGCTCCGGTAACGACGGCGAGATGGACTGGCAGAGCTGGCAAAAGAACCAGGAAGACAGTTGGAACTCTGAGCTCAAGCAATGGTATGAAGGCGACCTTGCCAGACGCACCCAAGCCAAGCAGGAAGAAGAGAAAACACGCCGCCAGACGATCGTTAACACGACTCGAATCGGCCTTGTCATTGCCTTCGCCTATCTCGTTCTCGGTCACATAGGGGAGCACAACCTGCGCTCCTACACCAACAACATGAACGACGTCCTGGCGCAAGACAAACTGCAGTATGACCTGGCTACACACGGCACTGCCTCCGGTGCCTACGCCGTGCCGCAACAACAGATCTATGCGCAAGACCTG
>Ga0206819_10234_pt1 | contig 18993 bp, 11 predicted proteins | sample Alteio_BWOrgCont_87_FD_152855 | JGI IMG/M metagenome (GOLD analysis project Ga0206819, IMG submission 152855) | Enriched cells from forest soil in Barre Woods Harvard Forest LTER site, Petersham, Massachusetts, United States -... | ecosystem: Environmental > Terrestrial > Soil > Temperate forest >... | reverse complement strand
AAAGGCGGCGCCTTTGGAAGCGTCCACCGGACGTGGGGGCAGTGTCAGTTCAGCAGCCGGCGCCATGCCTGATGCTATCGCGAAAACCATCGTCGTCAGCCCGATGGTCCATGAAGCCTTCATATCACGATCATTAAACTTTAATCATAAACGCGGCCGGTTCTTTATACAAGTGCGCGATCTATTATCTCATCTTTTCGGGCGTAAATCTGGTTTTGGTAGATGGGTGGCCAGCCTGCTTTCTCCTGTTCAACAGCTTTGAACCTCCCCACCTCTTCTGCCAATTTGGCTCCTTTTAACCACTTGGAGGCCGCTTCGATGCATTTCACGCAATCAAGCGTAGCGCACTAGTAGCTTCTACTAGCTGCTAGTAGCTTCGATTTGCTGCTGTTCATCACACGCGATTTTTGGATTTTCCACGCGTCAACGTCAGCCTAACAATTTGCCCATTGGTGCGGACGACCCCACGCGCCAGCGTCCGCCCATAATTTGTTCACTTGTCCTTGGAAGGTCCCGCGATTGCGTGAAAATCACGCAGTCGCCAGCCCATCGCTCCACCTGTAGGCGACAAAGCGATGGTCCGCCTGCCTTTTTCCGCTGCTGACCGTTAGTCACTAACCTCTGTTTCCCCTAGATTTCAAAGAACACACGCCAGCGTCACCTTTTCAGGGGACCGGCGTCTCCACCATCCACTTATACCACTCTTTTGTGGTAACGCAAGTAGCCATCCGTACCAAAAACGGGTTTGCGCCCTTTTGCGGTTCGGCGAGAAATGACAATTTTACTGCTTTCCGCCGGCGATTGAGCCAAGTTGTAAGCTGGACAATATGCGACTAGTTGGTCATTTGAGAGACGAGGATGCCGCCAAGACCTTTTCCAGGTACTTGACTTCGGTGAATATTCACAATCTCGTCGAGCCGGACACCGACGGTTGGGCCGTCTGGATTCATTCCGAAGATCAGATTGAATCAGGTCAACAGGCGCTGGCGGCTTATTTGAAGAACCCGGCGGACAAAAAATACCAAATGGCCGCCCAGGCGGCGGTGGTAATTGAGCGCCAACGCGAACGCGATGAGGCCAAGGCCGCCAAACGCATCCATAGCCGGGACCGCATTTGGTCCAGAATGAACATCGCGCCTTTGACGCTCTCCCTGATCGGCGTCAGCGTCGTGGTGACACTGCTGGAGGGGTTGAACCTTGGTGGTCTGAGCGACTTTCATTGGTTGGCGATCCAAGATATTGGGATGGGGTTTCTCCCGGAAGTGCGGAGCGGCCAGATTTGGCGCTTGATCACGCCGATCTTTGTCCATTTCGGGGCCTTGCATCTGATCTTCAACATGCTTTGGTTGAATGACCTTGGCGCGGTGGTGGAATTACGGTACGGGACACTCAAATTGGCCCTGTTCGTAGTGATTGTGGGCATCCTCTCCAACCTCGGCCAATATCTTTGGGCCGGCCCCGTTTTTGGTGGGATGTCGGGCGTTCTTTACGGCCTATTCGGATTTATCTGGCTGCGCGGTGTCTGCGATCCGGATTCGCGCATCGGACTACCGTCCAGGATCGTCTGGATGATGATGATTTGGTTTTTTCTTTGCCTCTTCGGAATCATCGAGAACGTCGCCAACGGGACACATTTGGTCGGTTTGGTGCTCGGAATGTTGTGGGGCGCTGCCCCTATGGCGAAAAGGTTATTCGGCAGGTGAGCTTGCGTCCACAGTCGCTCATCTTATTTTCCCGCGACGGCTGATCTTTTTTTCTAATACATCAACTTGCTTTAGCCGGCCGACTCGATCATCCTCGACCGCATGAACGAACAGTTTCGCACCGAGTCAGATTCCATGGGGCCGATGCAGGTTCCCGCCTCCGCTTACTACGGGGCCCAAACCGCCCGCGCCGTCGAAAATTTTCCCATCAGCGATTTGCGCTTTCCGCGCCGGTTTATTCGCGCGCTGGGACTGATCAAGAAGCACGCCGCCCTGACCAATCAGGATTTGGGCGGCCTTAAACCCGAACTGGCCGACGCCATCGTGAAGGCTGCGCAGGAAGTCATCGACGGCCAATGGGACAGCCAATTTGTCCTCGATATTTTCCAGACTGGCTCCGGCACCTCGACTAACATGAACGCTAACGAGGTCATCGCCAACCGCGCCGGCGAATTGCTCGGCGGGGCGCGCGGCGGCAAACTGGTCCATCCCAACGACCACGTCAACCGTGGCCAATCGAGCAACGACGCCATTCCTACCGCCATTCATTTGGCGGCCATGGAAGGAATCGAGCGCAGCCTCATTCCCGCGCTCACCGAGTTGAGCCAGGCGCTGGAGAAAAAAGCCGTTGAATTTAACGACGTCCTCAAAATCGGCCGCACCCATTTGCAAGATGCCACTCCGATCCGCCTGGGCCAGGAATTTGGCGGTTACGCCAGCCAGGTCCTGCATGGCATTGAGCGTCTTCGCGCTGCGCAGAAAAACCTTGGCGAATTGGCTTTGGGCGGCACCGCCGTCGGCACCGGCATCAATACCGATCCAACTTTCGCCCGGCGCACCATCGAGCGCATTGCCGCCGAAACCGGCCTGGGTATCCGCGAAGCCGGCAACCACTTTGAAGCGCAAGGCGGACGCGACGCCTTGGTGGAGACTTCCGGCGCGTTGAAGACGATTGCGGTGAGCTTGATTAAAATCGCCAACGACATTCGTTTTCTCGGCTCCGGTCCGCGGTTGGGGTTGGGCGAATTGCGGTTGCCGGCCACGCAACCCGGCTCGTCCATCATGCCCGGCAAGGTCAATCCGGTCATGTGCGAGATGCTGCTACAGGTGTGCGCGCAAGTGTTGGGCAGCGACGCCGCCATCACCTTTGGCGGCAGCTTCGGCAATTTCGAGTTGAACGTGATGATGCCGGTCATGGCCCACAATTTATTGCAAGCCATCGAACTGATGTCCACCGGCAGTAAAGTATTTGCGCGCCGTTGCGTAGCGGGCCTCGAAGTGGATCGCGAGAAATGCAAGGCCAACCTGGAATTGAGCCTGTCCAACTGCACCATCCTGGCTCCGGTCATCGGTTACGACAAAGCGGCCAAGATCGCTAAAGTTGCCTACGAAACCAACCGCACCATCCGCCAAGTCGCGCTGGAAATTTCCGGCCTGGACCCGGCGAAGCTGGAAGAGTTGTTAGATCCAGCAAAGCAGACGTGAGAAGGAAAGGATAAAGGATAAAGGATGAAAATTTAATGGCTCACATTCCCTGACTTATTTCATCCTTCATCCTTCCTTCATCATTCTAGCGGCTTGCCGGAAAAGAGCGCCTCAATGGGCAATGTTTGCGGGCCGTCTGCGTTGCACAGGGCGAAGCGCGTGCCGTAAAGGGCTACTCCGGCATACTCGCTCTTGGCGTTGAGGATGTAGAAGGTCACATTGAAATTCGGCTGACCACGGCTGTTTCGGAGGCGCTTTTCGATGGTGTTGGCCGCGATGCGTTTCAGCGCCAACATGCCCGCGTCCTTGGGCTTCATCCCCTGGCGCATGGATTCCACGATCAGAAACGATGCCAGGCTGAACAGGTTCGCTTCGCCGCGCCCCGTTGAACCAGCCGCCCCGACTTCATTGTCAACATAAAGTCCTGCGCCCAGAATCGGCGAGTCCCCCACCCTGCCAGGGATTTTAAACGCCAACCCGCTGGTGGTGGTGACACCGCAAATCTCGCCCTTGGCGTTGATGCCGTTGCAATTGATGGTGCCAAAGACATGTTCGCGATCGAGCAACCCTTCCATCGCCATCTGCGTGCGCGCGCGAATGCCCGCCTCAGAGCGCGCTTTGGGGTCGAGATAATGTTCAGGATCGGTCCGGCGCTTCCACTCCAGCCAAATATTGCGGGCCTTCTCGGTGATCAAATTCGCCTCGATCTTGAACCCCATATTACGCGCGAAAACCTGCGCCCCCTTCCCGACCAGCAAATGGTTGTCCGTTTCCTGCATCACTTTCTTCGCCACCAGCGACGGCGTGCGAACCCCCTCGATGCAAGCCACGGCCCCGGCGCGTTTCAACGGACCGTGCATCAGCGAAGCGTCCAATTGCACCACGCCGTCGGCATTCGGCAGGCCGCCGTAACCGACACTCGTATCCTCCGGGTCCAACTCCACGATATTGACCCCGGCGATGAGCGCATCGAGCACATCGGCGCCCTCGGTAATCATCTTGTAGGCGCGCGCGACACAGGTAATGCCATCGGCGTCCTTGGAGCGGTTGCCATTGGCGGCGGAAATCACCAACGGTTTGACAGCGGATGGAGTGAGAATTTGCGGCGCCTGACCCAACGCGTCGAGCGATCCCGAAGCCAGCGCTCCCAACCCCGCCGCCGCCACAAATTTCCTGCGAGAAAGTTGCTTTTTCATGCGAAATAAAGCTCCTCAGTAAATAGCCGCCGGCCCGCTCGCTGACAAGTTCAAAAGCGTTCTTTGCAAATCATGGTCTCTCAACTGGAATGCGCCCCGTCAACCCGGAGAAATCGGCTTCATTGCGAGTCAATAATTTATCCGCTCGGGCCAGGACGGCGCTGCGCGCGTGCATCAAGTCATGGATTCTAGCGCCTTGCACTCCCAGGACTTTCGCATCTTGCAAGGCCGCCAATGTTTCTGGCCCTGTCAAATCGCGAAGGGTCAATTTGTGCGCCATTTGAGTGATGATCTTGGCGGCGTCGCGGTTGCTGAATGTTACGCGCCCGTTCTTTGTGGGCAGACCGTGTCCGGTTAGAAGAGAGAAAACTTCGCAAAATGCGTGGCTACGAGAAATGTCCCTGGCGCCATTCGGGCCGCGATCTCTTGCGAAACAATCGCATTAAGCAACGCGAACTATCCCAATAAGCGATCATCGCGATCCTCCCGTTCCCGGCGAAGATCCTCTTCTAATTGATCAAACTTAATATTGAGATTCTGCGGCGTAATCTGCAAGTCTTTGAACTCGACGGGCCGCACGACTCTGACTCTTTCTCGAACGGGAACCAATTTTCGTCCGCGTATTTCGCCTTGTTCGAAACGCCAATCTACCTGGTCACGCACTTTGATTCCGGCCGCCTGGCAAACATCCTCCGGGAGGGTTGTTTGCCTCTTGCCTCTGACAACGGTTGCGCTCATATTGGTACAAGTTTCGCACCTTTCTCGAGTCCATTCAAGTCTTTGAGGTTGACGAAATTTCGAATGAACCGACCAGGATTCACGCGCCCGCCGCCGCGAGCTCTTTGACTTCTTTGTTGAGACGGCCACCCAATTTTGCCTGTTGCTGCTCTAAGTCGTAGTGAGATTGCAGGTTAAGCCAGAATTCCGGGGCCATGCGGAAATAACGTCCCAGGCGCAAGGCGGTGTCGGCCGTAATGGCGCGCTGGCCCTTGACAATTTCGTTGATGCGACGCGGTGGCACGCCAATGTCCTTGGCCAGCCGGTACTGCGTGATGGACATGGGCTTAAGAAATTCTTCGTCCAGAATTTCGCCCGGAGTAATATTGGCCAAAAGTTTGCTTTTCATACTCAATGATAATCCACCATTTCAACTTCGTAGGCGTTGCCTTCGTGCCAGCGAAAGCAAATTCGCCATTGGTCATTCACGCGGATGCTGTGCAGCCCTTGGCGCCCCCCCTTCAAGGCTTCGAGGCGATTGCCCGGCGGCACGGCCATCTGCCGTAATTCCGTGGCGGCGTGCAAAGCCAGCAGCTTTCTCCTAGCGTTGCGCTGAATGTCCTGCGGAAACCGTCGGGACAATTCCACCCGGAAGATTCGCTCCGTCTCCGCACACGCGAAACTTAGAATCACTGGCGCATATTAACGCCATGCGTTAACAGTGTCAAGCCGGGGTGAATCAGATAAAGGCGGCGGGGAAAGATTTGCCCTCGTCTCGTTCGACCAGCCATAGGGCTGGCGTTGTCCGATGGCTTAACTATAATGACGGCCATGCCTCTGTCACAGAGCTTGCTTTTTCCTGATCCGAGACCGCTAGTGGAGCGGTTGGGGCGGGATTTCTTTCGACAGTTGCCGGAGCGGCCGGGAGTTTATCTGATGCGTGATGCGCGCGATGCGGTGCTCTATGTGGGCAAGGCGAAGAATCTCCGCAAGCGGCTTTGCAGTTACCGCGTGGCCAATCCCGATCGAATGCCGCGCCGCCATCTGCGGATGCTGCGGGCCGTCGAGCGAATCGAATTGCAGGAGTGCCCGGACGAAGCCTCGGCGCTGGCCCGGGAAGCCGAATTGCTGCGGGCGCTCAAACCCAAGTTCAACCGCGCGGGCACCTGGCCGTCGAAAGCGCGCTTTCTGATTCTGCGTTGCGAGGGAACGCACTTTGAGTTGGCCATCACGGAGACGCCTGCGCCGGAAGGACGCCAACTCGGCCCGCTCGGCAGCGGCGCGGTGATTTTGCGCCTGGTGCTGGCGCGTTTGCTCTGGTTTGCGGCACATCCCGAGCGTGGCATGGCGGGAATGCCGGAGGGTTGGGCGCATGGACGATTGGAGAATCCGACGGTCGTCAAGCGCGGAAGCCTGGGTGAAGAGGCGAACGGCGTCGTTGAAGGATTTTTCACCGGTGATGTTGAGGCTTTTTGCCAGTGGATCCGCAGCCGGATGAATGAAGGAGCACATCCTTTTGAGAAATCCGCAATGGAGGCGGATTTGGAGTCTGTGGCTGACTTTTTTCCGATGGTGGGGTAAGATTATGGCGCGCGCCATTTTTGTCAAAGTCACGGCTCGACAGAGTCCCGCCCTAGTGTGTAAGCTTCTTCGATGATCCATACGACAAAGCGTGTTTCAATTCGTTCATCTCTAATCCTTGCGTCGCTTTGCATTGGCGCAAGCCTCATCCCATTGCGGGTGAAAGCGGAACCGGAAGTGGCGCCACCCGTTCTGCGCATCAACGCAGAGAAGGTTACGGCCAAGGTCAGCCCGACGCTTTACGGGCTGATGACCGAGGAAATCAATTATTCCTACGAAGGAGGGCTATACGGGGAACTCATCCGCAACCGGGCCTTCAAGGCCAAGGCCGACGAGGCGACTTTTTGGAGTGCCGTGGGCGGCGGAAAAATTACGCTGGCCACCAACTCCCCGTTGAACGAAGCGCTTCAGGTGAGTTTGAAGCTGGATGCGTCAAACGCCTCCAAGGATGCGCCAGCCGGAGTGGCCAATAGTGGCTATTGGGGAATCCCTGTCCGGCCTCAGACGGCTTACCGCGCGTCGTTTTACGCCAAAGCGTCGGAAGGATTCAACGGCCCGCTCACAGTGGCCATCGTCAGCACCAACGGAACAACAATTTTTGCCAGCGAGGAGGTTACTAAACTGACCGGAGCTTGGAGGAAGTTTGATATCACGTTGAAAACGAAAAAGGTGGCGGCCTCGAAGGATAATATCTTCACCATCACCACCACCGCGCCTGGCCAGATTTGGTTCCAGCAAGTGTCGCTCTTTCCGCCGACTTTTCATAATCGGGCCAACGGCAACCGGCCAGACATCATGCAATTGCTGGCGGACATGAATCCAAAATTCCTGCGTTTCCCCGGTGGCAATTATCTCGAAGGCAATACGATTCCGACCCGCTTCAATTGGAAGAATACCATAGGCGATCCCGCCCAGCGGCCCGGCCACCAAAACGATGGCTGGGGCTATTGGTCCACCGACGGCCTCGGCTTGCTGGAATTTCTTTATTGGTGCGAAGACCTCAAAATGCAGCCGGTCCTGGCCGTTTACGCCGGATACTCCATGCACCAGCAACACGTCACGCCGGGCGACGATTTGAAGCCTTATGTGCAGGATGCGCTGGACGAAATCGAGTATGTCACGGGCGACGCTATCACCACTTGGGGCGCCCATCGCGCCAAGGATGGTCATCCTTCGCCGTTTTTATTGAACTACGTTGAGGTAGGTAATGAGGATTGGTTTGACAAATCAGCCAGCTATGACGGGAGATTCACACAATTTTACGATGCCATCAAAGCGAAGTATCCGAACTTGCAAGTCATCGCCACGGCCAAAGTGAAGAGCCGGGAGCCTGACCTGCTGGACGAGCATTACTATCGTTCGCAAGAGGAAATGGCCAAGCACGCGAATGATTACGACAAGTACCCGCGCGACGCGCACACGAAAATCTTTTGCGGCGAATGGGCCACGCGCGTCGGTTCCCCCACGCCCAACATGGCGGGCGCGCTGGGAGACGCGGCCTGGATGACCGGCATGGAGCGCAATTCCGACATTGTGCTTATCTCCTGCTATGCGCCGTTGTTCGTGAACGTGAGTCCTGGGGCGATGCAATGGAAGACGGACCTGATAGGTTACGATGCCTTGACCAGTTACGGCTCCCCCGCCTACTACGCGCAGAAAATGTTCAGCACGCACCATGGCGACGAAGTAGTGGCCACCAGTGCGGAGGGCATTCCCACTTATCATTGGCAGCCGGTTGCCCGGCGCAGGAATGGCGTCGAGCAACCAACTCCCCCGGCCGAGGATTTGCCGACGATTTTCTTTGACGCCACCCGCGACAGCCGGAGCAAGACGATTTACTTGAAGCTCGTCAACAGCGCGGGCGCCGCGCAACCGGTGAAAATTGAAATCAGCGGCGTTGCCGGTATTGCTGAGAAAGGGAAATCCATTTCCATGAAAGCGGAGAAGCCGGACGAAACCAATTCCATTAAGGAACCGGCGAAAATTGCGCCGGTCACGGAAAATGCCTTGCAACTTGGCGCCAGCTTCACGCGGGTTTTTCCTCCTTATTCCATCACCGTGCTGGAATTGAAGTATCACTAAGCCGGAACAATTCAGATGGGTGATAAGGCTCGCCCTCACCCTGGCCCTCTCCCCCGGGAGAGGGAATTGCGGTCGACCGCTGTGGAGGAGGTCACAGGACGGTAATCTTGAGCCATCGCTGAAAACAGTTCTCCCTCTCCTCGGAGGAGAGGGCCGGGGTGAGGACGGATGTTCTCCCTCCACTGAATTGTTCCGGCTAAGATCTGGCCAGCAGGTGCGTGAACCGATTTTCACCACGAAAGTCACGAAGCACACGAAGAAAGGCCATGCACTATCGCCATTTCAGAACTTTGTGTGGTGGGTATCCTTTGTGGTGACAAACTCTTCACTGAGTTGGTGAAGTTGGCGTGACGCAAAAGTTCAATTTTTTTCCGCAAACACTCAATGACAGAAGCGCGAACGGCGTGATAGTTTAGTAGAATGTTACCTAATTCTACGAACGCCCATCGTCTTGGGAGGGCGGCCTTTACCCTCATCGAATTGCTGGTTGTCATTGCCATCATCGCCATCCTGGCGGCGCTCTTGCTGCCCGTGCTGGCCAGCGCGAAGAAGAACGCGCAGCTCACCACTTGCATCAATAATGAAAAGCAGTTTGGCCTGGCCCTCACAATGTACGCGGATGATTCCGCAAATATTTTTTTGCCATTTAACAACATCAGCAACGGCCAGGCGGTCTCGTATCAGGCGGGCGGCTTTTATCCGATTCCTTCTCTTGATACGGGCAATAATAGCTTCGCCGGCGTCACCTCGGAAGCGGCCCTGGCCAATGCCCAGCAAGCGCTGGCCAGCGGGCTGCTCTATCAATATGCCAAAAACGTGGGCATCTGGCATTGCCCGGGCGATACCCGCAACATGAATGCCACCGGCCGAGGCTTTGCCTATTGCGGCTATTCCAAAACACAAAATTACGCCGGAGACCCGGATAACACGAGCGGCGCGGTCTATTGGGGAATGGGAGCCTGTTGCTTGAAAACGGCTGACGTCAACGCACCCTCTCAGACCTTCATGGTCGTTGAAGATACGGATTGGCGCGGGTACGACGACGGCACCTGGGTGGTGAATTGGGATTATCAGACACCCAATTTTAGCTGGGAGGATCCTCTGGCCATGTACCACATTGACGTGGACACCTGGTTATTCGTTGATGGCCATGTGGAAACCCATAAATGGCGCGACCAAGCCGCGATCACCGCAGGGCAACAGGCTTCCTTGGGCATCGAAGACGTGGCTTATAACGCAGCCACCAGTGGCGCCGATTATAACTTTGTCCAGACCCACTTGCGCTTTCCCGGCTGGAAGCCCCAATAAGCGCCGGTTAGCCTCTTCCTTCAGCTCACAACAGCTTGATCTGCATCGTCTCTTTTTCCAGGCCTTCCGTCAGGCCCTCGATGCGGGAGCGGCGGCGTTCCATGATGTGCTTGTCCACCTGCTCGTCGTAGGGCACGGGATAATTTCCGTTGTAACACGCCATGCAAAAAGAATCGGCGGGCAGTCCCGTGGCCTTGACCATGCCGGCCTCCGATAAATAACCCAGCGAATCGGCATCCAGGTATTCTCGAATCCCTTCCAACGTATGCGTCACGGCCATCAGTTTGGAGGGGTCGGGAAAATCAATGCCATAAAAGCACGGGTTTCTGTGCGGTGGACAACTGACCAGCACGTGGACCTCCTTCGCGCCCGCTTCTTTCAGATTGTTGACACGCGCCTTGCAGGTCGTCCCGCGCACAATCGAATCGTCCACCACGATGACCCGCTTGCCTTTCACCAACTCGGTGATCAGGTTCAGCTTCACCCGCACGTTGAAATCGCGGATGAGTTGCGACGGCTGGAGAAAACTGCGGCCCACGTAGTGGTTGCGCACGAAGGCCATTTCGTAAGGGATGCCCGATTCCAGCGAATACCCCAGCGCGGCGCAATTCCCGCTGTCCGGCACCGGCACGACCAGGTCGGCCTGCAACGGATGCTCCCGCGCCAGTTCGCGCCCCATTTCCACGCGGACTTTATACACATTGCGCCCGGCGATATTGCTGTCAGGCCGGGCGAAATAGACGTATTCAAAAACACAAAAAGCGCGGCGGTTGTGGGCGGGAAAAGCCTGCAAAAAACGGGGGCCATTCTTGTCAATAATAACAATCTCCCCCGGCTCGATCTCCCGCTCCAATTTGGCGGAAATCAAATCCAGCGCGCAAGTCTCGCTGGCCAGCACCCAGCCATCATCCAGCCTGCCGAGACAGAGCGGACGAAAGCCGAACGGGTCGCGCACGCCGATCAATTCCTGTTCGGTCAGGATGGCCAGGGAGTAGGCCCCTTCGAGGCGGCGCACTGCCTGCAACAGATTATTTTCGTCGCTGCCCTTGGGCGGCTGGCAGAGGAGATGCAGAACGATTTCGCTGTCCACCGTGGTGGTGAACACGGCCCCGCGATCCTCCAATTCCTCCCGCAACTGCGCGGCATTGGTCAAATTGCCGTTGTGGGCAATGGCGATCTGTCCCCGCTTGCTGTCGCCGGTCAGCGGCTGCGCGTTGCGCAAATGAGACGCGCCGGTCGTCGAATAGCGCGTGTGGCCGACTGCGGATTGCCCGCGCAAGCCGTGGAGAATGTCGGTCGTGAAAATCTGCGAGACCAATCCCATGCGTTTGTATTCGCGGAACTGGTGGCCTTCGCAAGCCACGATGCCAGCGCTTTCCTGGCCGCGATGTTGCAGCGCGTAAAGCCCGTAGTACGTCAACTCGGCGGCATTGGGATGACCGAAGACACCAAAGACGCCACAATAATGTTTTGGATAATTTTGCATCGGACGAACAGCTCGTGACGACAATGAAACAGAGGGCGTCCCTTGGGCGCAAGCTCATTCGCTCGCTTGAACTTGATGTAGTTCAAGGTTCAAAGAGGAAAAATTAGCCTGGATTTGCCTTGATTACGCTTGATTTCAGCCCGCCTCACCGCGCCAATTGTGGGCCTCTTGACGGTTTTCATTCTTCTTCCTTCATCCTTCTTTCTTTCCCGTGGATGGCCGGGAAATTTGACCGCTTCCGTCCGCCACACAGAATTTTTTATTTTTCCAGGCGTTATTAGCCGTTATTAGCCGTTACCAGGCGCTACCAACCGTTACTATCAATTCAATCAACAGCGGTGGGGCGAGACAGCCCGCCAAGCGGGCCGCTCTTATGTTGTTCTGTTTCTGTCGAGCCGTGACTCGATTTCCCCGTAAGAAAGTCAGGGCTCGACAGAGTCTCGCCCCACCGAAAATCGTCAATTTTCAATTGCTTTCCCGCTTTCACTTCTATGTCAAAGAGCAGACGCCAAAAGCGCCTCTACAAAACTAGATTACCATATATTTGTGGTAATGCAAGGGCAAATCGCAAGATTTTTTTTAAGCCTTAACGATTGGCGCCTGGACCTCCACACTCCCAAGGGCTGGTTGTCCGATGCGCTTGATTGCCGGGATGACGGCTATGGAAGAAGGAGCCGGAAGAAGGCGTTTGATTGGCCGTTATTTTGAATCGTCAGATTGACGTGGGCATTATTCGTTAAAGGACCTATCGTTTCAATCGCCGCCCAATTTGTCAGCGTGCTGGAACTTTGAAGGACGTAGGTCGCGTTGGATTGGCCTTGAAAGCTTAACTCTAAAACTTGTTGGACGTTGTTAAAAGTTATGGCCGGGATTTGCACCACACTTAGTTGTAGTTGGTAAGCCCCCATATCCACGCCGGAGCCGGAAGGCCGGGGGAAACCGCGCTGATCCGTGCTCGGAGCGCCGAGAGCCGTGCCGGTTCCGACGGCCGGGCTGTTGCTCGAAAGAGCCATGGTCCATGTGGACCCGCCATTATTGGCCAGAGGCAACAACAGCGGATCGGTGAAGTTGAAGCTCGCGCCGCTCTCAAAGTTGGCTGAGCCATCGGAGCTCATATTGTAACCTGCGTCGGTGATGGTGCCGGAGGCGTTGCTCGAGGTTTCTGGATAGGCAATGATGGAATTCTCGAGGGCCAGAGTGCCGGCCAAATTCGCAACATTGGCCCCTATGGCAAGAGACGGCGAGCCTCCTTGGCCTGCCATGACGGAATTGCTGGCTATGGTGACGTTCATCGCGCTGAACATCCCGTTGCTATTGCAAACTCCACCTCCAATTCCGCTGCCAGCGTAGGCTCCGTCATACCCGGATTGAGCTGGGGAAGAACCACCTTCGGCAGAATTCAAAGCCAGAGTGCAGTTTGTCATGGTCAATTGGGAAATATTGAAGATGCCGCCCCCGATTCCGTTGCCTGCAGGCTCAGGACCCGCACTGCCTCCAACGGCGATGTTGGAACTTATCGTGCACCCGACCATGATAGCGGAGCCTGAATTATAGAAAGCCCCTCCGCCTCCATCCGGACTGTTGGTCGCGACGCCGCCGGACAAGGCTTGATTTCCTGAAAACGTGCTATTGCTGACCAGAACTGTAGCGCTTGAAAAAACACCACCACCCTCGGCCTGTACTGTTCCATTGTACCCGCCGGACTGGCCGCTTTGAGCCACATTCGAAACAACCTGGCACATCGTAATGATCGCTGTCCCCGAAGTCGCAGCGATGGCCCCGCCATAAGCCGGCGCAGGTGCATAGCCTACATAGGGAAAGCCACTTGCGCCAAAGGCTGTGTTTGAGGAGATAATACTGTTGGAAAACGCCACCGAGCCGGATGCCAGAAAGAGAGCGCCGCCGAAGGCGGCAGAGCTTATAGGCCCAAGGCTGGCGTTGCTGCTCACATTGCAATTTGCAATGAGAACCGAACCATTCGTGATGTAAATTGCGCCGCCCCGACCACTACCACTGATCCCTTCGGATTGTCCTCCAGTAGCCGAGTTGGCATAGAGGTTGACCGATTGGAGCAGAAGAGAACCTCCGTTGACGAAAATCGCGCCACCCTGGCCATCGCCACCGATGCCATTGAGATAGTTCCCTCCCGGTCCTCCCGATCCTCCACGCCCGCCAGTGACAGAGTTGGAGGCCAACGTGCAATCAATTAATTCAACTGTCCCGCCGTTATTGAGAATGGCCCCGCCTTGGCCGGGAGAACCGTTCTCTGCGGCACCATATGCTTCAGTTACGCCGCTCTGTCCGACCGCACTCCCGTTGACCATGACCAAATTGGTGGCTGAGAACGTCACGCCCGGACTGACGTTGAACAGGCCGACAGCATTGTCGCCGCTGATGACCACCGTGCGGCCAGTCGCATCCACGGTCACATTATTGGTAATATTAATGGTGTTTGTCAAAGTAATGGTCCCATTAAACCCAAACGTAACGACTCCTCCGATGTCAATCGCGCTTTGCAACGCTGCTTCGGTGGCGACGCTAACGACGTTTGTGCCGGAGGGAGCGTTGGTGATCCTCAACACGGCCGCATTGCTCGACACGCCGTATGCGTTGCTGACGACGATTGAATAAGTTCCCGCTTGAGCCGACTGAACATTGGACAGCGTAAGTGTCGCGTTGGTGGCGTTAGCGAGCATCAAACCATTACCCCACTGGTAAAATAGCGTCGGCGTGCCTGCGGCCTGGACATTAAAATTGACCGTGCCGCCTACGGCAATCGAGGCATTTTGCGGTCCTTGCACAATCGTCGCTGGCTCGGCAAAAACGGCCGTCACGGCTTCGTTGCTGTTCATGGTGATTGCCAGAGGATTGGCATTCCCGTTGGTGTAGCCCGACCAGTTGGCAAAGACCCACCCCGCCGCAGGCGAGGCCGTCGCGCTGACGACGGAGTTGCTAATGTAAGCACCATTTGGCGGGTTGAGCGAGACAGAACCCATGCCGTTGGTGGAAGCGGTGAGCACATAAGTCGGAAAGGCCAGGAAATTCGCGGTAATGGTGATGTTGCTGGTCATCGGAACATTGATGGGATTGTTGGTTCCGCTGGCCCCGTTGGACCATCCTGAAAAATACCAACCGCCGCTGGGCAGGGCGGTTGCTGTCACGACGGTGTTGCTAAGGTAAGCACCACCCGGCGGGTTGAGCGAGACGGAACCCATGCCGTTGGTGGAAGTAATGAGCACATAAGTCGGAATGGCCAGGAAATTCGCAGTAATGGTGAGGTTGTTGGTCATCGGGACATTGATGGGATCGTTGGTTCCGCTGGCCCCACCCGACCATCCTGAAAAATACCAACCGTAGCTGGGCACTGCGGTGGCCGTCACGACTGAGTTCGCGGGATATGTGCCGTTCGTCGGATTAAGGGTGACGACGCCCGATCCATTAGTTTGAGTCGTCAGCGTGTAACTCGTAGCCATCAGCTTGCTGCCTGGAAGAAACCAGAGGAGCGCAACCAAGGCGAATCGCAGCCAAAGCCGGGAAAACAACATAGACAATTCCTTTCCTTAATATCCAATATTAAGGCACAAAGCTTTAATCTCCCAGAGGGGATAAATCAATTTAAATCCACATGTCAAAATTGACGCGGGCGCGCGACAGAATTCTTCGCATACGAGGTAGGGACGCCTCGCCGAGACGTCCGGGCGTCTCGGCGAGACGCCCCTACCAAGCGAAGAATTCTGTCTCACGCCCAATTGAAGCCAAACTCTTTTGCGGCGCTTTCTTAGGTGATATGCCATGGCAAGTCTTGTGGTCACAGACAGCGATTTCAACTCGCGGCAAGCTCTTCGACGCCGTTTTCCCTCTTCGGCATTGACTTGGGGCGGGAAAAAGACTCTTGTTCATGGCGCAATGAATGAATGGCTCACGACGACTCGACGGCGGTTTCTTAAAACGTCTGCTTTGGCCGGCAGCGCGCTGATGGCTCCCTCCTTTTTGCAAGGCAAATCCTCGGCGGCAGCGGCGGAGGACGGCCCTACTCTGAAAGTCGGGCTGATCGGCTGTGGCGGACGCGGCACCGGCGCGGCCGGACAGGCCATGGCAGCCGAAAATAATGTTGTCTTGACCGCTATGGCGGATGTCTTCGAGGACAAGCTCAAAGACAGCCTCGAAGCTCTGCGCAAACAGGCCCCGGACAAGGTCAAGGTCGAGCCGGACCATTGTTTTGTCGGGCTGGACGCCTATCAGAAATTGATTGACAGCGGGGTGGATGTGGTGCTGCTGACCACGCCGCCCGGGTTCCGCCCCATCCATCTCAAAGCGGCGGTTGCGGCGGGCAAACATATTTTTTGCGAAAAGCCGGTGGCGACGGATGCTCCAGGCGTGCGCTCCGTGCTGGAATCGGTGAAGGAAGCCAAGCGGAAGAACCTCGCGCTGGTGGCGGGCTTTTGCTGGCGTTACAATCTGGCGGAACGCGCGCTTTTCGGGCGCATTAACGAAGGCGCCATTGGCGCGGTGCGGGCCGTTTATGCCACTTATTACACGGGCGGGGTCAAGCCCATCCCCCCCGCCAGCGAGCGTCCCGCCAGCATGGGCGATCTGGAATGGCAATTGCGCCACTGGTATAATTTTAATTGGCTGTCCGGCGACAGCTACGTGGAACAAGCGGTTCATGCGGTGGATTGGATGCTCTGGGCGATGAAGGATCAATTGCCGGAAAAAGCGGTGGCCGTGGGCGGGCGGCAGATTCCTGCGCCGGGCGGCAATATTTTTGATCATTTTGAAGTGAATTACGAATTTGCCGATGGCGCGCGCGGTTTTCTCGGCAGCCGCCAGCAGGCCGGTTGCGCCACGGACAACACGGCCACCATTTTCGGCACGCAAGGCGACGGGCGCGAATTGGGTTTTGCCGGGATGCCTTTTATCCGGGGCGAAAAAGCGTGGACATACAAGGGCCCGCGTCCGAACATGTATCAGGTGGAGCACAATGAGATGTTCGCTTCCATCCGTTCGGGTCAGCCGATTAACGACGGTGTGAGGATGGCGCAGACCACGATGACCGCGATCATGGGCCGCATGGCCGCCTACACCGGCCAGGAAATCACCTGGGACATGGCCATGAACTCCCAGGAAGCGCTCGTTCCAGCGCAAATTGACTGGAAAATACCCGTCCCCGTCCCGAGTTGGGCCATGCCAGGCAAGACAAAATTTGTCTGACTCTGAGCGTATTCTTTAAAGATTTCATTGATGAATCCACGACTAAGCCGGAACAATGCGGTTGGGGTTGAAGCTCGCCCTCACCCTAACCCTCTCCCTCAGGAGAGGGAACAAACTGAAACCGCGCTGGAAAAAGTCACGGCGCGTTCATGCCCGCCCATCGCAGGAAAAACTTCTCCCTCTCCTTGGGGAGAGGGCTGGGGTGAGGGAGAACGTTTCTCGTCAACGGAATCGTTCCAACTTAGAGCGGGTCTAAGAAAGCTCATCCTGCTTGTTACGATGGCAGGCTGCCTAAACCTCATTATGCCGGGCCAGGTGAAAGCCCAGACTTTCACGACTCTGCACAGTTTCACGCACGGCAGCGACGGCGCTTTTCCGTATGCTGGATTACTTTTGTCGGGCAATACCCTTTACGGGACGACGTTGGGCTTGGGCGAAGGCAGCAATTATGGCACCGTCTTCGCCGTTAATACCAACGGCACTGGTTTTATGACTCTCTACACGTTCACCAACGGCACCGACGGCAATGGCCCTTACGGCGATTTAATATTGGCGGGCAACACCTTGTATGGGACCGCCCACGGAGGCGGCAGTTCGAACGCAGGGACGGTTTTTGCCCTAAACATCAATGGCACGGGATTCGGGACTTTGTATAGTTTTACCGGCGGCAACGATGGGGCTTTGCCGTTTGCGGGATTGGTCCTGGCAGGCAACACCTTGTACGGGACGGCGGATGAAGGCGGCAGCGCGGGCTACGGCACGGTGTTCGCCCTCAATACCAACGGCACTGGATTCGCCACGTTGTATGCTTTCACGAACGGCGGCGACGGCGCTTACCCGTCTGGCGAACTGATCCTGGCAGGGAACACCTTATATGGGGCGGCGCAGTTCGGCGGAACGTCCAACTCCGGCACGGTGTTCTCGGTCAACACAGACGGGACGGGCTTTACGACGTTGCATAGTTTCGCGGCCGAAAGCGACGGATATGAACCGTCAACCCAATTAGTTTTGTCGGGCAACACTTTGTATGGGACGGCGGCCGAAGGCGGCTCGGCGGACGCCGGAACGGTCTTCTCCCTGAATGTCAATGGAACGGGTTTTGCCACGCTCTATAATTTCACCGGTGAAAGCGAAGGATCAGATCCATTTATTAGCGGGTTGATCATGTCGGGCAACGCGCTTTATGGAACGGCGAAGCTGGGCGGCAGTTCCGGCAACGGCGCGGTTTTCGCGCTCAATAGCGATGGAACGGGATTTACCAATCTCTATAGTTTCACCGATGGCGACGATGGCGCCACGCCGTATGCGGGATTGGTTCTATCCGGCGGCACGCTTTATGGAACGGCGGATCAGGGCGGCCTTTCGTCGGTTGGCACGGTGTTCAGTCTGTCGTTGGGCGCGAATGGTTCGCAGTCAGGTTCCTTGCAAGTGACTCTCTCGCCGTCCGGAGCCGTCAGCAACGGAGCGCAATGGCAGGTGGACGCCGGCGTGTTTCAGAACAGTGGCGCCACGGTGTCGAATCTGCCGGTCGGCTCCCACACCATTCAGTTCCTGGCTATTACTAATTGGTCAACTCCCTCGAGCCAGGTCGTGACAGTCGCAAACGGCGTCACGACGGAAGCCACCGGCGTTTATGTGACGGAAATCGGGTCGTTGGAAGTGGTCCTGGGTCCGGCTGGAGCGGTGGCAGCCGGAGCGGCCTGGGAGGTGGATGGTGGCCCATGGCAAACCAACGGCGCGGTCGTGTCCGGCTTATCGGCGGCCAACAGCCACCTTGTGATTTTCAGCAACGTGCCCAATTGGAGCGCGCCCGATCCGCAAACGGTTTCCGTTACCAGCGGCGCGACAAACATCGTGATAGGAACCTACACCACACCGGCGGGTTCTCTGCTGGTGTCCATCACTCCCACCAACGCGATTGGCGCAGGCGCCGCCTGGCAGTTCACCGGAGGAAGTTCCTACCTGGCGAGCGGGGTCGTGGTGACAAATTTGACGCCCGGGGCGACTAATATCTCGTTCAAACCCATTGCGGGTTGGCGCACGCCATCGAATCAAACGGTGGTTATCACAAACAAGCTGACCACCATGGTATCCGGCTTTTACAAATTTAACACCAAAGGAAGCCCGACTTTGACCATCACTTCGCCAACAAAGAGCCAGCGCGCGAGCAATGAGTTATTTACGATTACCGGCACTGCGAAAGACAAAGTGGCGCTGGCTACGG
>Ga0206819_10233_pt1 | contig 19028 bp, 15 predicted proteins | sample Alteio_BWOrgCont_87_FD_152855 | JGI IMG/M metagenome (GOLD analysis project Ga0206819, IMG submission 152855) | Enriched cells from forest soil in Barre Woods Harvard Forest LTER site, Petersham, Massachusetts, United States -... | ecosystem: Environmental > Terrestrial > Soil > Temperate forest >... | reverse complement strand
TCGTGCGATTGCGAGGGGCGAGCCATGTTTCCGAAGGGATACTGCGCACCAGAGTCAGCGAAGTGCTCAGGCTGGCACTTTTCTGAGTGGATTCCACGAGCGCTGCGCCCAGCGTGGCGTTTCCCGCCCAGTCCTGCAAGATGTTCGGGCGGTGTTGTACGGCATTCAGAAAGACCTGCTGTTCCACGACATCGGATAAATCCGCAACGGCCATTGTTTGCGGAGCCCCTCCGTTCTCGGGCGTGATGGTGAGCATCTCACCGGCAACCGTAATCGTTCCCTGCGGAACAGCGCCTGCATTGACGTTGTCCGTGAGTTTGGCGTCCTTTCGGATCACGGCAAATCGCTGCGTCGGATGCAGCTCCTGCACTTTGCTCCAATCGACGGAGATCTTGCCGAGGCCGTCGCTAGTGAAATCCACCTTGCCGCCTGTGGCGCCTTGAAAATGCCCGGTCACTCTCTCGCCGCTCGTGAGAACGAGTACGTCGGGTCCCGGAGCTGTTTGTGCCGTGATGCCGGAGGGGAACCCCAGCCCTAAAAGGGCCGCAATGAGCACGAGAACGAGTGTTGCTGCTTTCCGCATGAGAACTTCGCTCCTTAAGGCGCGCTTGGCCGCCCCCAGATGCGATGCTCATTCACAGGCTCAGAGTCAGAGTCCCATGATTCGCTGGGAGAACCTCATCAGTGGCTTTTCGGACTGGATGGCCCCGAGGCGTCGCCGGTCTTGCGTTCGAGCGTGCATTCTAAACCTGCACCGTCGCAATGCCAAGTCCGGTAGTGTCAGTTGGAATTTTCTTGATCGTGACACAAGAGGTCAAAATTCAAATCGACCCACTACCAGGCGTTCAATCGTCAGGCGCGGCCGCTGACCACGCGGTATAATATTTGTCCATTGCTCTCCCTAGATAACGTCTCCATGCGCTTTGGCGATCGGCGTCTTTTCGAAGACGTCACCTGTACGTTTCTTGCCGGCCGCCGCTACGCCATCACCGGGCCGAATGGCGCGGGCAAGTCCACTCTCATGAAGATTCTGACCCGCGAGATCGAGCCTTCGCAGGGTTCGGTCACCCGGCCGAAGAAAGTCGGCATTCTTCGTCAGGACCAGTTTTCCTTCGACAAATTCCGCGTCATCGACACCGTCATTATGGGCAATGCTCCGCTTTGGAAAGCCCTGGAAGAGCGGGACGCACTCTACGCCAAACCTCACGACTCGTTCACCGAGGATGAAGGCATGCGTCTGGGCGAGCTCGAAGGCGTTATCGGTGAAGAGGGTGGTTACACGGCGGAGGCCGACGCCGCGGTGCTGCTCGACGGATTGGGTGTCGAAGCCGCATTGCACGAGCGCAAGATGGGTGAATTGCAGGGCGGCCAGAAGGTTCGCGTGCTCCTGGCACAGGCGCTGTTTGGCGACCCGCCGGCGTTGCTGCTGGATGAGCCCACCAACACCCTGGACCTCGATTCGGTGCGCTGGCTCCAGGACTATCTCTGCAACTACAAGGGTGTGCTGATCGTCATCTCGCACGACCGCCATTTTCTGAATAGCGTTTCCACGCATATCGCCGACATCGACTACGAAACCGTGATCATGTACACGGGCGGCTACGACGATATGGTTCTCGCCAAGACGCAGATCCGCTCCCGGATCGAAGCGGACAATGCCGTGCGCGAAAAGAAGATCGCGCAGTTGAATCAGTTCATCGCACGCTTCTCGGCCGGCACGCGTTCCTCGCAGGTCATGTCGAGGAAGAAAGAAGTCGAGCGAATACAGACCACGGAGCTGGCCAGGTCCAACATTCAGCGGCCTTACATGCGCTTTGACATGAAGCGGCCTTCGGGACGCTATCCCCTGGAGATCAAAGACCTCTCGAAATCATACGACGGCCTCAAGGTGATTCAGCGCTTCTCGGCGAGCATCGAGCGGGAGGAAAAGATCGCCTTGATGGGCCGCAACGGTGCCGGGAAAACGACCCTGCTGAAGTCGCTGATTCGCGACGCCACGGGCTACGTGGACGATGCGGAGAGGGAGTTCGCGATCGATGGCGGTACTGTGGTGTGGGGGCCCGAGGTGTCCGTGGGATACTTCGCGCAAGACCACACCGACTCCATCGCCAAGGGAACCACGGCCATCGGATGGCTGCAACAATTCGATCCGCACGCATCGCATGAGGAACTGCGCGGCCTGCTAGGCCGGATGCTCTTTAGCGGCGAAGACGCTTTGAAGTCCACCAATACGCTCTCGGGGGGCGAATCCGCGCGGCTTATTTTCTGCCGCCTGATGCTCCAGAAGCCGAATTTCATGGTGCTCGACGAACCCACCAATCACCTGGACCTGGAGTCTATCAACGCGCTGAACATTTCCTTGCAGGCATATAAAGGCACCGTCTTGCTGGTAACGCACGACTACGACGTCATCGACGAAGTCGCTACGCGCATCTGGCATTTCGAAGATGGACGCATTGAAGATTTCAAGGGTGTTTACTCGGACTATTTGTCTTACACGCAGGAACGAGAGAAAGTGTCTTAAGGCAGCGCCGTTGCCGCGGTCCCGCGGCTCAACTCACCGGAAGTCCTCTTCTCGCAAATCCTCGAGGGTTCCGCAAGCCAGAGTCTAGCCCCGCCCAAAATCCCACTCTCCGAGAACACCGTTTTCAGACTATCCGCCCAATACGAAGATGACACTTATGGTCGTATCCACTTCGACGGGCTGATCGTTGAGAAGCGTCGGCTGATAGCCCCACTGCTTCACAGCATCGAGTGCCGCCTGTACGAGCAAGGGATGGCCGGAGATCACCTGTAACTCCTTCACGCGACCATCCTTGCCGATGATTGCGTGCAGCACTACAGTGCCCTGGATACGGGCTTGGCGCGCCAGAGCAGGATAAATGGGCTGGGCTTGAGAAATGAGCTTCGCCGCCTGAACCTGTCCGCCCAGCTTGATACGTGTGGTGATGCTTGAGGAATTGGAACGAGTAGGTGGAGGAGCCACGGGACTTGCTGCAGGTGCTAGGTCGTGGAATAGATCCAAGCCGAGCTGTTGGCCGGCAGTAGCCGACGGAGAGTCAGGGGGCAGCTCATCTTCGGTAATCACTGCGATCGTTTTGGGGATCACAGTTGGCGCATGCAGACTATTGTGGTTCAGGAGCCGTAGGCGCCTCACCGATTTCTCAAGCTTTGCGTCAGGAGGAACTGGCGACGGCTGCGGCGGGGCCGGGGCGATGAGAACTGTGCTAAGGATCGCCCTCGGCAATGCCTGTGTGTAGATGAGTGGGATCAAAATCAAGACAATCAGCCACGCTGACTGAAAGAAGGCCGAGATCATAACGGCCCAGCCTTTGTTCGTTTTTTTCCTAGATGCAACGGATTCCACCAAGTCATTGAACATAAGTATTCTCCTGCAGGCGAATCCCTCGTTCGCCTGCCCTTAGTTCTTTGGAAATTTCGTTGATGGTGCCGCTTGCTAAGGAATTAGACACCGGCTGAGTTGACTTGTTCCGGGCAAGATTTGAAGTGCCTGATCATCTGGCCCCGGATGAGCCCAGGATGAAAGATGAAACCCCAGTGTACAAGAAGGCCGTTTTATCAGGAGTCGGGAATCCTCGGTGCGAACGCAAAAAGCCGGGACCTTGCGGCTTCGGTTTTGAAGGAGGGATCCATCGCGGTTGCTCGCTCGGGATGACAACGTGGTCGCAGAGAGCACGTGTCTGAGCCCGGGCTGCGATCGTCCAGTTTTAAGGTCTAACTTATGTCATTGAATGCTGCCGCTGATGGCGACTGAAGAAGGAGCAGCTCCGGCCGGGAATGGAGATCCTGAGACCGGAGATAGGGCTCCGGTGGTTGAGTTAATCGTGTAGACAGAGACGTTATTTGAGCCACTGTTCGCGACATAGACGAAGGTTCCAGAAGGATCGACAGCGACGGAAAATGGAGCCGTACCCGCCGGAAACGGCGATCCCGCGACAGATGTAAGCGCTCCGGTGCTGGAATTAAGGGTGAACGCTGAGACATTGTTCGAATCTCGATTGGCTACATAGACAAATCTGTCCATCGGATCGACAACAATCGCGAATGGAGTCATACCCGCAGAGACTGCCGTCGATATTGCCAAAGCGCCTGTGACCGGGTTGATTGTCAGCACCCAAACGTTTCCGGATCGATCGGCCTCGTACGTGAAATTACCTGACGGGTCTACGGCGATAGAACCCGGAAATGTGCTCACCGAAAATGGCGAGCCGCTGATTGGACTCAGCGCCCCAGGGCTGAGGTTCAAGCACGGCAAGAAAGAGACAACTATGCAGATGCGGTATGCGGAAATTGTGCCAACAAGCGGATCGGCCACGTACACAAACTTGCCTGACGGCACGATCGCGACCGAAAAAGGGGCTGTGATGCCGAATACGGACACTCCCGCCGACGTGAGCGCACCTGTAGCTGAGTTAATCGTGAAACCAGAAATGCTATTTGAAACCGAGTTGGCAACGTAAGCAAACCTTCCGGAAGAATCCACGGCCACCGAAACTGGAAGCGAGCCGGCTGAAAATGGTGAACCCGACACCGGCGTGAGGGCTCCGGAGGACGCATTGATCGAATACGCCGACACATCATCTGAGTTTGCATTCGCTGCATAGGCGAATTTCCCGGAGGGATCAACAGTTACTGACGCAGGAGTCGTATGCGCTGGAAATGGCGAGCCCGTTACAGAGGACAATGCCCCACTGCCAGGACTCACAGTATATGCCGAAACGTCGTCATCGTTTGCATTGGTGACATAGGCGAATTTAGGGACGTAACTTGCGGAAGAAGTACCGCTCGCTAACGCCAGCGATTGAATTTCGTACCCCGTCATGGTTTCACCCAGCTGAGTCACGGCGCCCGTTGTGGTATTGATGCTAAACGACACAAGCTCCGTGCCTATGGCGTAGGCCACGTTGCCTAGCGAATCCAGGGTAAAGCCTGTTACACCTAAAGGACCCGCAAAGGGGGAACCCGTAACGGCAGCAAGAGCGCCCGTCGTTGTGTTGATCGAGAATACCGAAATCATGTTCGAGGAATAGCCGGCGACGTACAGAAATTTATCCACTGGATCGATTGCGATGGCGCCCGTTCCCGAAGCCACCGCAAAAGGCGAGCCAGCGATTGCCGTCAGTGCTCCCGTGGTTGCATTGATTGTGTACGCCGAGACGGCGTTGTTTCCGGTCGTTACATACAAAAATTTGCCCGAAGGATCGACGACGAGCGTACCCGCGCCGGAGGTTGCAAATGGCGAACCCGCAACCGCAGTCAGGGCGCCGGTCGTGCCATTTATGGTGAAGGCGAAAACGCCGGAATTGGTGCTGTTTGTGCCACTCTCCGCCACATACAAAAACTTCCCTGTCGGGTCCACAACCAGAGGCCCAGGTGTGGCAGCGGTAAAGGGAGAGCCAGTTACTGCAGTCAGGGCTCCCGTCACCGAGCTGATGGTGTAGGCCGAAACGTTATTCGAACGCGAGTTGGATACATATAAGAACTTGCTGAAAGGATCCACAATGGCAGCCTCGGGGCCTGTGCCAGTTGCGAGGGACGGGCCGGCCGCAGCGGTAAGTGCGCCATTGATCGGATCGATCGTAAACCCGGCGACGGTATTAGATGTAAAGTCTGGAACATAGGCAAACTTGCCCGCAGGATCTACGACGATACCGCTAGGGTCTGTGCCCGGCGTCTGAGCGTAGCCACTGGCGCGTAACTGGCCAGTTGTGGGGTTGGCTATGTATGTCGTAATTGTTAGATCGAACAAATTGAGCGAGTAAGCGAACCGCGTCGGCGGAACTGGGGTTACAGTCACGTCGGTAGACCCGCTAATAGCTCCTGAGGTCGCCTTTATCCCGGTGTCCCCGCACGAATAGGTGCATATCTGTCCGGCGGTCGCGGTGTTCACCAAACCAGTCGTATTTACCGTTGCAACTGCGGGCGCAGAGGAACTCCAGGTCACCGAGTTCGTCAGATCCTGGATGCTGCCGTTTGTGAATGTCCCGATCGCAGTGAATTGCTTTGTCACATTCTTCACGATGAACGGATTAGTGGGGATGACAGTGATAGAACTCAAGGTGGGCGCTATCACGTTGAGCATTGTGGAACCGCTCACCGCGCCGGAAGCGGCCGTGATGGTGCTGCTGCCGCTCGCAACGGCGGTCGCCAAGCCAGCACCATTGATCGTCACAACCGTTTTTGTGGCAGACGTCCAGGTGACTGAACTCGTTAGGTCTTCAATACTTCCATCGCTGAAGGTGCCGGTGGCTGCGAACTGTTGTGCCGTGCCAGCGACAATTGTTGGATTGGGTGGCGTCACCGCGATTGAGTTTAGTTTCGGTGTAACTGTCAGTTTGGTTGACCCGTTCACTAGCCCCGAGGTTGCGGTAATGGTGCTGCTGCCCGGTGCGACGCCGCTCGCTAAACCGCTGCTGCTGACTGTGGCGACGGTGGTGGATGAAGAGGTCCACGTCACGGAGTTCGTCAGATCTTGCTTACTGCCGTCGCTGAGGGTGCCAGTGGCGGTGAATTGCTGTGTTGCCCCTTGGGTGATCGAGGGAGTTGCAGGGGTAACAGCAAGCGATGCCAAAGTCGCTGAGTTGCCAGTGACGACGCTGGTGCCTGACGGATTTCCACCTGAGCCGATAGGGTTATCCACGCTGACTTTGCACCCTGCGGCTAGCAAAACAAGGCTTCCAATCGTAAGGGATACGAACCTGGATATCCTTCGACCTGCTGCATGCCTGGGCAACATGCGAGCTCCTCGTTTCAGCATTCCTGACTACACAAGGAGGGCCCTTTGTAGGCCCGCACAAGGCAGATTTACGGGGACAAGTGCTCCGCCACTTGTGTCGCTGAGTTGGCGCATCTTACGGAAGCAACCAGAATAAAGTCAAGCTCAAGATATCTAGGGCTTGGAGGGCGGGCCGAAAGCGACGACGGATTCGGAGGTAAGGTAGAGGAACGTAAACGTCTCCTGCAAATAAAGGCGAACCTGCTTGTCCGTGTGACTCAAGTAGCCGATGGAGACATCCTGGCCGATATGAAGATCCATGTCGCCGCCGCGAGTAGTCAGGACAAAGGCGCCATCAATGGCCGGCGCCCAGATGATTTTGCTTTCCACCAGGCGCTTGACGTGTTCGAGCACCGGATAGCCGTAATCGCTGGTTTCGGCGAGTTCGGTATATGCGTTGGCGCTCAGCAGAATGGCATAGGGGCCGTTGACGCCAACAAGACGCAACTGGCTTAGCGCTTGGGAAAAGGCCTCCGGGTACTTGCGCACGTCGCCGGGAAGAGACTTTTGGGGATTGTTGGTGCCCTGGCGGACTCCGACGATTCCGGCAGCCGCATAACCCTCGAAAATGGCGCGGTCTTCGGCGAAAGCGATCTTGCGCGCGGCGTCTTTTGCCGCCTGCCAATCGGAATCGTTGGCCCCGCGTTCCACATCGTCAATCATCTGGCGGTCGAGCTCGAAGGGAACGCGCAGCTCCACGAGGTCTTTCGCTTCGCGCTGTCGGGCGATGATGCCGTCTCCCGGTTCGGCGATCGTGCGCAAGTGTCCCGTGCCCACGGCCGAGAGAGCGGAACCCGCCGGGCCGTGAACGTCCACCACGCGGCGGCCCGCCAAATAGCGCTTGATCGTGCGCGAACTCTCTTCTTCGATTTGAGCCCATGCGGCATCGGAAATGGGAGCCAGTTCGCGGTGCAGGTTATTCATAGGAGATCTCTCGTTTCAGGGAACCTATACCGAGCGAACCATTCTTCGATGGCTCGGAGGAGGCCGAAGTTTCGACCGGCGTCGTGGGCGTCGCGAGCTTCTCCGCGCCGGAAGATGCAGCTTGCGCGGGTTGTTCGGAGGAGACGCTGTCCAGGAACGTAGCGGTCGGGATAAAGAATAGACTTCCAGTGACGGCCGTGCTGAAGTCCAGGATGCGATCGTAATTACCGGGCGGGCGGCCGATGAACATGTTCTCCAGCATCTGTTCGATGGTGCGGGGCGAGCGGCTGTAGCCGATGAAATAAGTGCCGAACTCGCCCTGGCCAGGGCGGCCGAAGGGCATGTTGTCGCGGAGGATTTTGATCTCCTTCCCATTCTCCTCGATCACAGTGAGGGCGTTATGGGCGGAGGTGGGCTTCACGGAGTCGTCCAGTTCGATGTCGGAGACTTTTGTGCGGCCGATGATTTTCTCCTGGGCTTCGGTGGGGAGCTTGTTCCAGGCGCCGAGATTGTGAAGATACTTTTGGACGATCACGTAGCTTCCGCCGGCGAAAGCGGGATCTTCGCCGCCGATGAAGACGGCATCCGCGGCCGTGCCGCCCGTGGGATTTTCCGTGCCGTCCACGAAGCCGAGCAGATCGCGCTCGTCGAAGTAGCGGAAGCCGTGGACTTCATCCACTGTGGTGGCGGCGCCTTCGAGGCGAGCCAGGATTTGCGTGGCCAGCTCGAAACAGAGGTCCATGCGCTTGGCGCGGATGTGAAACACTAAATCGCCAGGCGTGGAGACAGCGTGGCGCGCGCCGGAGCGAATTTCACGAAAGGGATGAAGTTCGGCGGGGCGCGGCGAGCCAAAGAGGCGGTCCCAGGCGTCCGACCCGAAGCCCATGATGCAAGACAAAGAGCCTTCGAGAGCGCGAAAACCGACGGAGCGCAGCAGCGCGGAAAGATCGGCGCAAAGAGAAAGCACCGCGGCGCGATTTTCGTCGCCGCGATTCATCGTCACGACCAGAAAAATGGCGGCCTTTGTAAGCGGCGAGGAAACGAGCTGAGAAACGGTTGCCGCGGGTGCCGATGCTTGGGCGCTGGACGCCATTGGATGCATGACCTCCCGGAACCGGGCAGGAAGTCACCTTCCAAGAAGTCCCGCTGCCCAGAGAATAACTCGCGGAAGCGATAGCTTACCAAAGGTCCGCGTGTGACGTCGACACCGATGGCACTGTGAGTGTGGCCAACGCCTGATCAGTTCCCGTTATCGGAAACCGGCTTCGGCAGCGAGCCGGTCGCTAACTGACTCCCAATTCGGGTGGTTCCGTTTACGGTTCGAGTCGAAGGAGCGCTACAATTCGTGAGGCAGTAGTCCAGATCACAACCGGAAGCACCCGCGGAGAGTTCAACATGATCCTGTTTCGCACTGTCCTGCTTACGAGCGGTCTCGTCCTCGCGCTCTCTAGTGGAACGGCTCACACGCAGCTGAGCGCTCAAGACACACCCGCCAGTGGCGCCGCCGGCAAGCCCATGGTGACCTTGCAAATGCCGGCGCTGCCAGCTCCGGTCCCCGTCACGCTGAATCCCAAGACCACCGCTTTGCTGGTCTTCGATTACGTCCAGGCCATCTGCAACTCCCAGCCGAAATGCAAAGGCGGGATGCTGCCGGCATTAACCCCGTTCATGGCGCGGGCACGCAAGGCCGGCATGGTCGTGGCCTACGGCACTCGCGAGGAAAACGTAGGCAAGTGGCTGCCGGAGGTGGCGCCACAGCCGGGCGACATCGCGATCGTGAACACCGCCCAGGACCGGTTTTACGACACGGACCTCGACAAGGCACTGAAGGCCAAGGGCATCACCACGATCGTTATGGTCGGCTGGAAGGTCAGTGGTTCGGTGGCCTACTCCTCGGTCGGAGCCACGCTGCGCGGTTACACGACGGTCATCCCGGTGGATACCACCGCAGCCACCACTGACTACGAGCAGGTGATTGGTTTCTATAACATATTGAATCAGCTCGGTGGCAACATGACGAACCAGCCTTTGAAGCCGCACGCTCCAACGCTGAGTCGCACGGACATGATCGCCTTCCAATAAAGACATTTGGGGGCGGAAGGCGGATCTGTCCTGCTACGCGCAGCTTCGACCCCTTGAGACCACCCAACTTTTAGGAAGCCAATCGTCGTTTTGACGATCTCGTTTCGAGGGCAGCGCTATACGCTGTTCGCCAGGGGCCTAGACCGGCTGGCTCTTATCCTTGATAAGCCGCACGATGGTGGGTACGAGTGATCTAGCGACATCCGTTTTCGAGACAAATGCTCCGGCCCCCAGCAGGCGGGTAACTATCGACGCCTCTCCCACTGAGTAATGGCTGCTGATGAAGACGATCTTTGTCGCTGGGGCGATTCGTCGAATATCGTATGCAGCCGCTACCCCGCCAATCGGTTCCATCACGATATCGAGCACTGCCACGTCGGGCGTGTTCTCGCGAATGAGCTCGATAGCCTCTTGCCCATTCGCAGCTTCGGAAATCTGCCAGTGAGGCTGCTGTTCCGCGAGCAAAGCACGCAGGTTGTCTCGCACGACCTTGTGGTCGTCGGCAATGAGAACGTGTAAGGCTTCGGACGTGTGAGAGGTTGCATCGTCCTGGGCCTTTGAGGTCAGGAAAGCTTTGAGCTGATCCTGTCTCAAGTGATGATCGTCTACGAATAGGGCGCATATCATAACGAATACCTACTCCCCACGGGACGCGAAGGTTAGGCCAAGCTTACCAGAGTGTTCAATTTTGGACAGTACAGCATTTGCTGTAGGTGGAGGGCAATGTGCAGCCTGGAGACAATGATCTAGTGCCGTCAACTCGGCTTCACTGGGCCGATGCCATCCGAAAAGCCCAGCAGTCGGTGGCGGACGGGCGCACGGGCTCCACGAAGTTGATGTGCCGATCCGCGGATATCCACGCCAGTGAGCGTTAGCGAACCACGTTACTCGGTGTCCCTGATTTCACGGAGCAAACCGCTGGTGACGTCGTAGACGAAGCCGCGGACGCCAATCGTTTTGGGGATCCAAGGATGGGTGCGAAGCTTTTGCAATTGTTTGCGCACATTTTCTTCGACGTCTTGGAAGGCGTAGAAGAAGGATGGAGAAACGACCGCGGTTCCGGTGCGATTCTCGACTCGCGTGCGCAGATCCTGTTCGCTGGTGTGCATCAATCCGCAATCCGTATGATTGATGACCATAATTTCTTCGGTGCCCAACAGATAGTGCGAAATGACCAGGGAGCGTAATGCGTCCTCCGTGACGATACCGCCGGCATTGCGGAGGATATGTGCATCTCCCGTTTTTAGGCCCAAGGTGCGAATCGAAAGACGCGTATCCATGCAGGTTAGGACCGCGAGCTTGCGCTCTGGACGCGGCGTCAGTTTGCGCAATTCATGCGTGCGCGAATAGATCTCGTTTGCGGCGATCACTTCGTCGATGACACTCATCGCCGTCACAGTCTAACCTAACCTCACCCCTGATCTGCCAACCTGACCTGCCAACCTGATCTGCCAATAAGATCAGCCAATAAGGCCAGCCAATTAAGGATCGACCGATTGGGCAAGTCCCCCTAGGTCGTCTTCGCGGGATGCCGCCCACCGGCGGGTTTGCCCGGAAATAGTGCTAGATTGCACGCGGTCCGAGAGGTAAGATCTAAAACTTCGTCGGCGATTTCCGCTGTCAGAGTGTCCCCAGTCCTTTTCTGAAGGCCGCGGCTTGGAGGCTAGGTTCTGCCCGGTGCGTTATCGGGCATCGGTTTTCGGAGGCACCATGCGAATCGCGAAAGCACTTTTTGTCATCCTGGCTCTGGCGGCTCTGCCCGCCGCGGCGCAGCGTCCTCCGGCGCCGAATCTGAGCCAGGTGGTCGACCGAATCCTCGCGCAAGAGCGGGCCGAAATGGGGTCCCTGCAAGGCTACTCTCCGCTGGTCGAGTCTTATATCCAATATCAGCGTCCCGACAGGGACCTCGGGACAATTCCTGCCGGAGACAAATATTCTCTGGGCCACGCGGAGCTGGGAAAAGCCATCAAATTGGAACCCTTCACAGACATTGCCTCCGGCGACCTGAAGGAATTCCTGCCAATGGTCTATATCGATACGGAGGGATTCGACCGCCTGCACTACAAGTTCGATTACGTGCGGCGCGAATTCCTGGGCGAGGTGCGTTGCGTGGTTCTCGACGTAACCCCTCTCGATAGGTCCGGCAGAGGACGCTTCGTGGGCCGCCTCTGGGCCGAAGACCGCGACTTTCACATCGTGCGATTCAACGGCGCCTTCGTGGGTGCGGCGAAAGGGAATCACTATTTCCATTTTGACAGCTGGCGCGTGAACGCGGGCAAGAATGAGTGGCTGCCGGCCTTCATTTATGTCGAGCAAGGCGACTTGCACAACGCCATCACCGAGAAGCTGACCTTCAAGGCGCAGGCGCGTTTTTGGGGCTACAACCTTGGCCAGTCTCGTGAAGAGCAGGAGCTGGGCAAGATTCTCGTGGAATCTTCCACTCCCGTTGAGGATCAAAGCGTCGGCTCGCACGATCTCTCGCCGATCCAGACGCAACGCAATTGGGATCGGCACGCGGAAGACAACGTGATCGACCGCATGGAACGCCTCGGTCTGCTGGCGCCGCCGGGCGAGGTCGATAAGGTGCTCGATACGGTGGTGAACAACCTGGAAGTCACCAACAATCTCGACATCCAGCCGGAAATTCGCTGCCGCATGCTGCTGACCTCGACCTTCGAATCCTTCACCGTTGGCCACACCATTGTGCTGAGCCGCGGCCTGGTGGACGTGCTCCCGGATGAAGCCAGCCTGGCCGCCATCATCGCCGCCGAGGTCGGACATATCGTTCTGGGTCACGAGATCGATGCGCAATACGCCTTTTTCGATCGAATCCTCTTCGACGACAAAGAAGCGTTCCGCCACTTCAGCTTTTTGCGCACGCCGGAGGAGGAGCAGGAGGCCCATCAGAAGGCCATCGACCTCCTCAAGAATTCGCCCTACAAAGACCAGCTCAGGACGGCGCAACTCTTCATGCAGGCGCTGCACAACCGCTCCGAGGAGATTCCCAACCTGATCAGCCCGCACCTCGGCAACCGCCTGGCTACGGACTGGACGCTTTTGTCCGGCGCAAGCGCGGTGCAGCCCGTTGACTCCCAGGCGCAGCGCCCCGCAGTGATCGCGCTGCCGATCGGCGGCCGCATCAAGCTCGACCCCTGGAGCGATGAGTTGCAGATGATCAAGAGCGAACCGGTGGGCTCGGTGCTGGAACGCGAAAAGAAGCCGTTCGAAGTTACGCCGTTTCTGCCCTACTTGACGCGCCAGGGAGAAAACAGCTCGATCAGAAGTCAGAAGTCTGGAGACGTATCGCAGGCGCCGTAAGCGGCCGCCCGAAGACGGCTGCGCCTGGAGAAAAACTCGGTAACTCGATTCGAAGATGCAAGCTGATATATGCCGCCGGCAACCCTCCCGATGGCTCGGCCCATCGCTGTGCGCCTGCCTCTTGCTCCTTCAATTGCCCGGCGCGGAAGGGGCACAGGCAAAACGGACCGGCGATCCGCAGATGCGGGAGGCTGTCCGGCAGGCGTTTCGGCTGGCGCATCCCAATGCCAATGTAGACCAGCTTGCGCTGTCGGAGAGACAGGACCTGGCCGATGAGTTTTCGCGCATCGCGGAGAAAGCCGCGCGTCCGGTGCGCTTCTATTCCGTCTCGGATATCGATTCCTCTTCGGACGACGGCTCGTTGTGGGTGGTGCTTTCCGGCGATTCAGCCCTGGGCTCCGACGAGCTGTATAGCTTTGAGAGCTCGGATGACGCGGAGCAATCGGCGCAGAAATTCGACCGGCTGATGTCGCATCTCGGCGTTTCCATCCGGGCGGAAATGACGACAAGCCTGGCTCGATTTTTTCTGGAATGCTGCGTTCGGGCCGTGCCCGCCGAAACCATCACCCGGGAAGAGGAGTTGCACCACTCGATCGAGCGTTTCTACATTCAGATTTACGGAGACGTCTGGAGGGGTTTGCAAGCGGGCTCCGAGTGGTCGGAAGGCTACAAGAAGGCGGCCGTGCAGCTGACTCCAACGAGCTTCGTGCAAGGCAACGCCTGGCGCGTGACTGTGGCGCGCCTGGTGCTGAGTTTTGGCATGCATCCGCAGCTGCAGGAATGGGACATCGCAGTCTCGCCAAATGGCGCCGTGCGCGTGCTTGCCGTGCAATCGATTTTTCCGAAGGAAGACCGGTGGCTTTCGTACGCGTTTCGATCCGATGTGGATCCGCGACTCCACTGAGGAGAGGCGATATTGAAGATGGCCGGTGCGGCAACGAACTTCGTGCAGGGCAGTCTGCACCCCGTCTTCGCGCGGCCCGAAGCGGCCTCCAGCTCCGAAGCCTGGAAGAAGATCATCGGCAATCAGCCCATCGCAGCGCGCCTCGAGCCGCTTCCCGGGGGCAAGCCCCGCTGGAGCGCACTGTTGACCAGCACCGTCTTTCAAGCCGCGCTCGCGGCCTTTCTGTGCTTCGTTCCGACGCTCTTCCCGAGCACACTGGTCAACAAAAATATCTACGAAGTGGTTGCCATCGTCGCGCCGCAAACCGAAGTCCCCTTGCCGCCCCCGCCAGTTCCGGCGAAGACCATTCCCAGAGTCTCTCCGCTCCAGGAAACGCCCGAGCCCCAGCGAGCGGCGAAACTCATGGAGCCAAGAGAGCTAAGGCCTTTGGTTGCGGCCAAACCTAAGCCGCCGCGCGCCACCGCCGTGAATGTTCCCGACGTGCCCGACGTAAATGACGCGGCCGCCGAGCCGAAGGTCGAGGCGAAATTGGAAGGCCCTGCGCCCGACCTGGCACGCCCGCGCGAGCCAGTCAAAATGGGCACACTCTCGGAGGGCGCCGCCTCAGCGGCCACGGTGAATAAACCCGCCGAGCATGTTCAAACGGGCGGCTTCGGCGATCCGAACGGCCTGCCCGGCGGCAGCGAGCCAAACAAACGCCCGAACGTCGCCGCTTTGGGCTCCCCCGCACTTCCGCCGGGTCCGGGCTACGGTAATGGCACAGCGGGCCTGAATGGAGCGCGTGGCACGGTCGCGAGTGCAGGCTTTGGTGACGGCGCGGCTACTTCGCAGTCTCCCAGCGGTGAGGGCCCGCGAAGCGCGGTGAAGCCGGGCGGCTTCGATACGACGGTCACTGGGTCCGATGCGCCGAAGCCGAAACAGCCGGAGGGCCCTGCGCCCGTCCAGCCGGTGGTCATTTTGTCGAAACCACAGCCGGAATACTCCGCTGAAGCGCGTCAGCTCGGCCTTGAGGGCGAGGTCTTGCTCGAAGTTATTTTCCCCACCTCGGGGCCCGTGCAAGTGGTTCGGGTTGTGCACGGATTGGGGCACGGCCTCGACGAAGCAGCCGCCCGTGCCGCGCAGCAGATTCGCTTCAAGCCCGCGCTCCAGGAAGGGAAGCCGGTCGACTTTCACGCCACGCTGCACATCGATTTCCAGCTTGCATTCTAAACGCCAGGCTGCCGCCGCGTACGCGCTTCGATTCACTTCGATTCGCTTCGACTTCAAGCGATCGGGCAGCCGGAAATCGGCGAGCGGCAACAGATGCTCTCGCACTGAACCCTACGCCAGCCCACGCGAATAGCGCGTGCATTGCGGTACTATTATTCCGGCACACACATCCATGACCGCAGGATCGCCCAAATCCGGCCACGCCCGCACCGCTGAAGTCTCCGTGCGTACCGAGCGCCGCACGCAGTTGCTCGAGGTCACCGCGGCCGTCGCCAGGATCGTGCAAGACGCCGCCGTACACAGCGGCGTCTGCTACATCCACGTCCCGCACACCACCGCCGGCGTGATCGTCAACGAAAACGCCGGCCCCGACGTCGCCTTCGACATCGAGGCCGCGCTCGCCCGCCTCGTTCCCCTCAAGGGCGAATACCGCCATTCCGAAGGCAACTCCGACGCGCACGTCAAAAGCGCCCTCGTCGGTAACTCCGTCACGATTTTCATCGCCGATGGCCGCCTGGATCTGGGCCGCTGGCAGGGAATTTTCTTCGCCGAATTCGACGGCCCCCGCACTCGCCGCCTCTGCCTCAAAATCCTCCCCGACTAGCCGGCCGAGCGCGTCCGCTCAATTCAACTCATTCCGGGCCGCCGTTTGGTTTCTCCAGGACCCACTCTGTGTATAATTCTGCCGTGGGAATGGGAGCATCGAACGTGACACTGCCAGATCGCCTGAGCCTTTCGTCCTCTCTGTTTGCGCCGCCGCAGTCCGCGGGACTCTGTCTCAACCTGCGCCACTTCTCCGAGCCCGAGTCTCTTTTCTGGATGATGATGGGTTTCCGCCACCACACCTATCCGGGCCTTTATGCCATCCTCGTTCCGGACAACACCTGGAACCCCCGCCCGTACCGTCCGATCTATTTCGGTGAGGCGCGGAACTTAGGCGCGCGCGTCGGTGAATCGCACGAAAAATATGACCATTGGTGCGGCGCGGCCGGCGGCCTCGAGAATCTCTACGTGGCCTTTCACGATATGATGGGCTCCAGCTCCGGCCAGCGGGAAGATGCGGCCACACAACTCGTTCGCTATTTCCTTCCCGAGTGCAACGAAAGAGATGATCGTCCTCGAGAAATGCAAATCGCCCCGCCCATCGCCTAGGCTCCTCGGGAGGGGAAGCCGTCCGGCGACAAACTCGGATTGCGCATGACCATGACAATCTCGCCCTTTTCCTGCACAATCGGAACCTGATGCGGGCCTCGCGCGAAGAAGCGATTTTGCTCCTCAAAAAATGGCACAACGCCTCCTCCGAAATCCGCTGTAGCGTCATTCACGAACCCGATTTTCAAGTCAGCCTCTCGCTCCGCGTCCTCTCCATCGACGATATTGGCGTCATCCTTTCCGGACCCAACGACAATCGCGTCCTCATCGATCTCAGGCGCGCCGACTTCGAATTTCTCGATTCGCTGGGTATTTCCCACCCAGGCTTCGCCCATATTGCCGAGCGCTATGTCGAGGGCATCCTGGGCATCTTCTTCCGCGACATCTCCCTCAATTTCATTCTCGCCGCCCGCAAATAACGATTACGCCCGGGAACAACCGACCGCGCCCCGCGCGTCCCCGCCGGCTTCCTTTGCCGCACCGTAAAGACAAGAACCAATAACCAGTTTGTGCATTTGTGACAGATTGACCGCGAAGGAGCATCCCAAATCATTTAAGATGATTGCAACCGTTCTCGACAACGGGAGCCGAGACGGCAGGTCTCAATCTTTGGGCTTTGGGGGCAGGTGGGGTGTGAAGGTGAATTCGGGTTTCCTATTTTCGGCATGGCGTCGCTTCTCGGGTCTTGCAGCGGTCCTTCTGACCCTGGCGCTCCCGGCGCTGGCATTCGGCCAGGCGCCCGCCGTTTTCATGACCCAGGCTGTGAACCAGGCCGATCCGTCGCCTCAAAACGGATTGCCCGCTGCTGGTCCGCCAGGAAGCTCCGTCCGGAGGCCGCCTGACGATGAAAAAGGCCGCCTGGACGTTAACCCAGTGACCGGGCTGGCCGTTTCATCGGCTTCAAACTTTCGCCCTCTCACTGGCAAAGAACGCTTGAAGCTTTACTGGAAACAAAACTATTTCTCCGTGGGCGCGTATTTCGGCCCTGTTTTCTCCGCCCTGGTTCTGGATCAGGCCACCGGAAACCCTAAGGAATGGGGAGGCGGGTTTTCGGGCTTTGGACTTCGTGTCGCCTCGCGCACCGGGAACGCCGTCTTACAAGGAACGGTTCAGGCGCCGCTCGCGGCGTTCCTGCACGAGGACGTTCGCTATATCTCGAGCGGCGGCCACGGAGGCAAGCACCGCGCCTGGCATGCCGTGAAGTACTCCTTCTTGACCTATAACAACCAAGGCCATCCCACGCTGAACTTTGCGAATCTCTCCGCATACTACGCATCGACGGCTATTTCGACGCTTTGGCTTCCGGGCACATACCGTGTCGCGAGCTATACCTTGAGCAACAGCAGCGAGCAGATCGCTCTCAGCGTGCCGGTCAACCTGTTGCAGGAGTTCTGGCCCGAAGTGATCCGCACGGTTCTCCGCCGCCCTTCAAACTGACCCGCTGCCCGTGATCCCGTGAGCCCGTAATTCCTTGAGCCCCGCCCCTACCGGAGCGAGGGATCTCTCTGCGCCGATCTCCTTTACTCGTGAGGTAAAATAGAGGTACGTCTCGGGAGAGACCCCCGAGATGTAGCCGTACCGTGGCGCGCGAGTGACGGTGGGGTAGGTTGTGAATCCTCGCAAAAAAAAATGACTCCTCCCGGCCCAAACGACGCGACACTCGCATCGATTTCGAAAGAATCGCAGACCCAGGCGTCCGGACTCTCGGTTTTCAGCGTGATTTCGACTAAATCGTTTGGAATGATAACGTTTGCCAAGGTGTAAAGATAACTGCTTTGAAATGATAACGTTTACAAAAAAACCGGGGGGGGAGGGGGCCAGTGGCGCATTCTAGTGGCCATTCTCGACCGTCCACCGACCCTTCTCCTGGCGCCCGTCCGGCTAGCCCTGTAACAAAATGAGAAGCCAAAAACTCCTTGGCATCTACATTCAGGTGCCCTTCTGCCAGACCAAGTGCACCTATTGCAACTTCCATACCGGCGTGGCCGCGCGCTCGGCCTACGCTCCCTACGCCCGCGCCGTCGAGCGCGAAATCCGCAATTGGCGCAGTCTGCATGCCGCCGCCGGCCTCGCCTCCGCCGACCACCTCTCATTTGGCGACGCCACCCTCTGTCATCCCGAACCCCGGGGTCCCCAAAACGCGCCGGTTCCTCGCGTTTTGGGGTGGGAAACCGGCCGCATTTTGGACGGCGGTGAGGGATCTGCTTTTTCCTTCGACACGATCTACCTCGGCGGCGGCACGCCCAGCCTCTTCGATCCCGCCGATCTCGCGCGCATCCTCGACGCCGTCCACTCGCAATTCCTTTCTGAGCCCGTGCGGCCAGCACCAGAGCCCGTGCGGCCAGCACCTGAGCCCGTGCGGCCAGCACCTGAGCCCGTGCGGCTAGCACCTGAGCCCGTGCGGCCAGCACCCCGTGCGGCCAGCACCGTGGCACAGCCAATCTTTGCTGTGCCCAGAGCCCGTGCGGCTAGCACCACTCTCGAAGCCGATCCCGAAACCATCACCCCCGAGAAAGCCGCCGCCTGGCTCGCCGCCGGCATCAACCGCATCAGCCTCGGAGCGCAATCCTTCCACGACGCCGAATTGCAAGCCGCCGGACGCATGCATCGCCGCGAAGACATTTTTTCCGCCATCGCGCATCT
>Ga0206819_10232_pt1 | contig 19038 bp, 11 predicted proteins | sample Alteio_BWOrgCont_87_FD_152855 | JGI IMG/M metagenome (GOLD analysis project Ga0206819, IMG submission 152855) | Enriched cells from forest soil in Barre Woods Harvard Forest LTER site, Petersham, Massachusetts, United States -... | ecosystem: Environmental > Terrestrial > Soil > Temperate forest >... | reverse complement strand
CTGATTGATGTCGCGCGAATCGAGCAGGTGTGTGCCTTTCGACCCGACGTAAGCGATTTCGAAAACACGCGACGCGCCCAGTTGCTGTTGGATTCCGAAATTCCATTGCTGCATGTAAGGCGTCCGCAGGTTGCGCTGGAACGCCGTGGCGGAGGAAGGAATCGGGATCGGAAAATTGGACGGGAACGGATCCTCCAGAGTCAGCGGCGGGATACCGGGATAATCGAAGGCAACCCGCAGATTGTAATACGGCGCGCTGAAATACAAGCCTTCGCTGACGGCCAGTTCGGATTCATCGTAGTGAATTCCGTAGCCCGCGCGGATCACGGTATTGTGATGCGACCAAGCCAGGCCCACCTGCGGCGCGAAATTCGTGTAATCGGCGTTGTAACCGGCGCGCGGAAATCCATTCTGGCCGACCGCGACCAGCGTTCCTGTCTGCGGATTGTACACATTTGCCTGATTCTGGGCGTCCACGGCGGGCGAGTTGTATTCATAGCGCAGGCCCAGGTTGAGGGTCAGATTCGGGCGAAGGCGCCAGGTGTCCTGCGCAAACAGGTTCACGCTGTGCGTGCGGACATGCTCGGGATTATTCATCACCGCACCGCCGGTTTCCGTCGGCGCGCCGAGCAGCAATTCTTCCAGAGGATTGCCGATGAGCTCTCCTGTAAAGTCGAGGAACCCGCGCGATTCGACGTCACGAAACGCGTTTTCCTGCACGATGCGGTAGTCGAAACCGAATTTGAAAAGATGTGTTCCGTGGTTCCAGGATGCGGCATCGTTAATCTGATAGCTATTCGAGGTGCCGCGCTCCGGGCTGGTATTTTCATCTCCGATGGGTGAGAAGCCATTGACGCTGATCTCGCTCAAGCCCCAGTCCCGGGGATTGGTGGAAAGCTCCGGCAATCCGACCTGGTGATTGATGCTGACGCCCTGGTTCTGCTGATCGGTATTGTTCGAAACGCGATTGTAGGCGAGGCGGAATTCGTTGACCAGCGCGGGGGTAAAAATGTGGGTTTCGCTCAACACGGTGTTCTGCTCGCGGCTGGGAATGTTCAGGCCGTAGCCGGGTACGGAAGAGAATCCATTGAACGGAGAGAAATAAGTGCCGTCGACGAAGCTGTAGCGGAAAGCGAGATCGTCGCGCGCGCCCAGGACCTGATCCATACGCGTGTCGAACTGATTCTGATTCTGCGTCAGAATCGGCGAAGAAACGTAGTTCGCGTTGGGGTTCGACTGGTTGGGCAGCGGATACAGGTTGGCGATGGCGCTGCCGATGGGGTCCTGAAAATAGGACGGGAGCATGTTACCGGGAATCGGGTTGCCAGTGGTGGGGTCGATGGCGGTAAGGCCGCTGCCGTTGAAATTGCCGGCGCGCTCGGCTGCGGTGGGCACCACGGTGACCAGGGTCTGGCCGTCGTTCAATCGCAGGCTTTCCCAATCGACGAAGAAAAACGTTTTGTTCTTTCGGATGGGACCGCCCAGAGTCGCGCCGAACTGATTGCGCTGATAGCGGGGAATCGGCTGGTTGGCGGGGGCGAAGAAATTGCGCGCGGCAATGTCGTCGTTGCGGAAAAATTCGTAGGCGGTGCCGTGGAACTGGTTGCTTCCGGATCGGGTGACGACGTTGACCTGCGCTCCACCATTGCGACCGAAACTCGAGTCATACGTGGAACTGGCGAGCTCGAACTCACGAATCGCATCGACGGTTGAGGTGACGGAGAGGCCGTTCAATTCGGGATCGCCGTTGTATGCGCCGTCCAGCAGGAAATTGTTCATATCCTCACGCGCGCCGTCGACATTGATGGCGAATGCTCCACGCACCGATCCGGCTGAGCCTTGCGCGGGCGGGACCGTGCCGGGAAGCAAGAGGCTGAGGTTATAGAAATTGCGGCCGTCGAGCGGCAGGCCGGTGATCATCTGCTCACCGATGACGCCGCCCATAGTGTTCGATTCGGTGCGCAGCATCGGCGCGACGTCATGGACGTCAACGGCGTCGCCGCCGAGACTAAGTTGGATATCGAGTTGAAAGTCCTGGTTCACTTCCAGGGAAATCCTGAAGGCGGTGGGACGGAATCCGGCATGGTCAGCCCGGATCTCATATCGGCCGGGGGGAACAAGCGCAAAGGCGTAGTCGCCGCGAGGGGTCGTGATGGTCGATCGCTGGACACCGGTTTCCTGGCTGGTCAACGTGAGCGTGGCGCCTGGAACACCTGCTTTGGCCGGATCGTAAACCGTGCCGCCGATGACTCCGCGCACCGTTTGGGCCTGAAGCGCGCCGGCCAGGATTGCAACTACAATTGATAGTTTCAAAGTCCCTCTTTAACGTGCTTGCGAGATGATTTCTATACTATAGCCTGATGATGATTTCAGCGGTCCTGTTATTAGCGGCGCTGGCGGGTGACTGGCCGCAGTTCCTGGGGCCGACGCGCGACGGCGTGTATCCTGGCTCCGACATTGCGCCTGCGTGGCCCTCCGCCGGACCTCCCGTGGTCTGGAAACGCGACGTCGGTGAAGGCTTCGCCGGGCCGGTGGTATCCGGCGGCAAGCTGATTCTGTTCCATCGTTTGCAAGGCCGCGAGATCATTGAGTGCTTGGACGCGGCGACCGGCAAGAACGTTTGGTCGCAGGAATATCCGACCGCGTATCGCGACGATTTCGGCTTCGATGAAGGGCCCCGCTCCGCGCCGGTGATCGCTGGCGGCGTGGTTTATACATTCGGCGCGGAGGGGGTGCTGACGGCCGTCGACTTTGCCACGGGAAAGAAACTGTGGCAAGTGGCGGCGCATCAGAAATTCCGGTCTCCCAAGGGATGGTTTGGATCGGCAGGATCGCCGTTGGTGGAAGGCGGCAAGGTGCTGGTAAACGTCGGCGGGCAGGACGCTGGGATTGTGGCGTTCGACGCGGCGACGGGCAATGTCGTATGGAAGGCGACTTCCGACGAAGCAAGTTATTCGTCGCCAACCGTGGCAACCATCGGCGGTGTGCGGCACGCGCTGTTCCTGACGCGATCGGAACTGGTGGATCTGGATCCGGCGAACGGGCAGGTTCGCTTCGCCATGCCGTTCAAGTCGCGATCGTCGGCATCGGTGACGGCGGCGACTCCATTAGTCATCGGCAACCTGGTTTTCGTATCGGCGAGTTACGGCGTGGGAGCGGCGCTGCTGGAAGTGAACGGGTCGACATTCCGCAAAATCTGGGCGAATGACGATTCCATGTCCAATCATTATTCGACGTGCGTGTTCCGGGACGGATATCTGTACGGCTTCCACGGCCGGCAGGAAGAAGGGCAGGAATTGCACGCGATTGAGCTGAAGACCGGAAAAATCATGTGGAGCGTGGAACGTTTTGGGGCTGGGACGGTCACGCTGGCGGGTGGGCGGCTGTTGATCGTCGGCGAGAAGGGCGAATTGACCATCGCCCCCGCCAGTCCCAAAGAATTTCGCCCGTCGGAATCGGCACGGATATCGGGAGGGATGATTCGCGCGTATCCGGCGATCGCGGACGGGCGGCTGTATGTGCGTAACGAGCACACGCTGATTTGCGTGCGGTTGTCGCCGTAACCGTGGTTAGCTCGCCGGCATGTTTTGAGAATACACTGAGAGGAAATGAAACCAACTTGTTTCCTTGCGATTTTCGCGGTTGGCGCCATGGCCGCCGATTCCAACTGGCCGCAGTTCCGCGGACCCGGCGCAAGCGGCGTCGGCTCAGGCTCGCCGCCGGTTGAATGGAACGTCGAGTCCGGGAAGAACGTTCTATGGTCGGTGGAGATTCCCGGCCTCGGCCATTCGAGCCCGGTGATCTGGGGCGACCGGATCTTCCTGACCAGCTCCGTGGCCGACGCGGACGCCAAGCTCAAGACCGGCCTCTATGGCGATATCGCCTCAGTTCCCGACGAAGGCGTGCAAAAATTCGTGGTGTACGCGATCGATCGCAAGACTGGAAAAATCGTTTGGCAGCAGGTGGCCGCCAGCGGCGTTCCGAAGATCAAGCGGCATCCGAAATCGACCCACGCAAGCCCCACACCGGCCACCGACGGCAAGCACCTGGTAGTTTCATTCGGCTCCGAGGGATTGTATGTTTACGATCTCAAAGGAAAACTGGAGTGGAAAAAAGATCTGGGCGTGCTCGATTCGGGGTATTACATGGTTCCCGAGGCCCAGTGGGGATTCGCGAGCTCACCGATCATTCACGACGGCGTGGTGCTTGTGCAGGCGGACGTTCAGAAGAATTCGTTCGTGGCCGCGTTCGACATCGCGACGGGACGCGAGCTGTGGCGCACACCGCGCAAGGACGTGCCGACGTTCGGGAGCCCCGCGGTGGTCCCCTATACGGGCGCCGGCGCCAGCGGATGGCAGGTGGTGGTGAACGGATGGAAGGAAATCGCAGGTTACGATTTCAAGACCGGGAAAGAGCTGTGGACGCTGAAAGGCGGCGGCGATATTCCCGTGCCGACGCCCGTGTTTTCAGACGGCGTGGTTGTGATTACCAACGCACACGGACAGGGGCGGCCGATCTTCGCGATCAAGACCGACGCGGCGGGCGATATTACGGGAAGCAAGACCGCGTTTGCGTGGTCGAAGGATTTGGCCGGGAATTACATGGAGACGCCGCTGCTCGACAAAGGCATCGGCTATTTCTGCTACGACAATGGTGTGCTGACCACTTATCAACTGGCTACCGGCGAGAAATTGTACCAGCAGCGGTTGGGTGGAACCACGGGATTCACCAGCTCACCAGTGGCTTCGACGGACCGGTTGTACATCACCAATGAAGACGGCCACACGTTCGTGCTCGCCAAGGGCGGGGATTATAAGGTGATCGCCGAAAACGAACTGGGTGAGCAGGTGATGGCGTCGGCGGCTATTTCGGGCGACGTTTTGTACCTGCGCGGACGGAAACACCTGGTCGCGATCGGCGCGAAGTAAGTGCGCATGCCGATGACTCGCCGGGAGTTGCTGTATCTGGCCGGGCCAACGGCTCTTCTTGCTCAGGACACGGCGGCGCGGCGGGAATCCGAGCAGCGGATTGCGCGGATCATCCGCGATTACGAGCAGCAGGGCATTCACCGAACCGGTACGGAGGTCGATCGAATTTCCGCGGACTGGCTCGCAGCGGAAGTCGGCAAATGCGGTCTGACTCCGGCGCTCGAATCGTTCTCGATTTCGCGTGTCGATCCGGTGGCGGCTTTTATTTCCGCCGAAACTCGCCGCATCGAAGGCGTTCCTCTCTTTGACTGTGCGGCCACGGATGGCCGGGGAGTGACCGGCCGCCTGGGACCGCTCACGGGCGATGCGCCGATCGGCCTTACCGAAATCGCGCCGAATACCGCGGGAAGCGGTCCACTCGCGGAAGCGCGCCGTCAAAATCGTCATCGCGCGATCGTGGCCGTCACGCGCGGCGGGCTTCCCGGGCTGTGTCCCAGCAACGCCGAGAGTTTTCTGCATCCCTTCGGTCCGCCGGTCCTGCAGGTTTCGAGCACGGAAGCCGAGTTTCTGACCGGCCTTGCGCAAACGGGCGCGGAAGTGACGGTGGTCGCACAGGTTAAGCGAACTCCGGCCGACGCTTTCAACGTCATCGCGAATATTCCGGGCGCGGACCGGACGCTGCCTCCGCTGGTGATCATGACGCCGCGCAGTGGCTGGTGGACCTGCGCGAGCGAACGCGGCGGCGGCATCGCCTGCTGGCTCGAGTTGATGCGCGGCGCCAAGCCCTTGAACCCGCCGGCCCGCGACGTCCTGTTCGTCGCCTCCAGCGGACACGAACTCGGCCAACTCGGGATCGAAATCCATGCGGAGCGCCGCCCGGACCTGATCAAACACAGCCGCGCATGGATCCATTTCGGCGCCAACCTCGGAGCCGCGCAGGACCCCGGCAACATCATCCAGGCTTCGGACGATGAAATGGAAGGCACACTGGCCAAGCACCTTACGGCGGCGGGATTAACCATCGACCGGCGGGTTCAGCGCGGTACCGTCCCGGGCGGAGAGGCGGGCGTGGTCCACCGCGGGGGCGGCCGCTACGTGTCGGTGATCGGGCGTAACGCGCTGTTCCATAATCCCGCCGATCGGGGTCCGGAAGCCGTCGACCCCAAGGCGATCGCCCGATTCGCAAGCGCCTTCACCGCCGTGGCGAGACAACTCGCCGGCTAGGTTCACGCATCGATCGGCCCGAGCTTCGCCAAGTCCGCGTGGATCTTCGATTCATCGCCGACGGCCACGATATGAGCGCGATCCGGATCGTAATATTTTTGCGCGACGTGCTGCACCTCGGCCGCCGTCACGGCGCTGATGCGGGCGGGGTAACGCTCCCAATAATCGGTTGAGAAGCCGTAGCGATGGCGCTGGTAGGAATAATTGATGATGGTCTCGGGATGCTCCAGCGTCAACGCGAAGCGGCCCATTACAGCGGTCTTGGCTTCTTCCAACTCCTGCGGCGGCACCGGATCATCGCACAAGCGGCGCAGTTCACCGAGGATGGTTCCCAGCGCGCGGCCGGTCAACTCGGTACGAACCGCGGCGGTGATTCGCCAGTATCCGGCATAATGCGCCGTCGATGCGGAGCTCGAAGCGGTCTGCGCCTGGCCGGAGGATTCGAGCACGCGCTGCAAACGCGAATCGCCGCCCTGGCCGAGCACCTGATCGAGCACCACCATTGCGAAATAGGCGGGATCACTGCGCTGGATCAGCAGGTTGCCCAGTTCCAGAAGGGTTTGCGGCGCTCCTGACCGTCCGATCAGCGCGATGTGGCGCTGCGCGGCGGGCTGCGGCTCGGGAGGAAGAGAAAATTGGGGTTCCCGCACCTTCCAGCCGCCCAGAAGTTTTTCGGTTCGTTCCGCGACTTCGGATGCGCGTACGCGTCCGATCACCGAAAGCAGCGTGTTGCCCGGCGCGTAACGCTGGCGATGCCAGTCACCGGCGACTTCCGGAGTCAGCGCGGCGATCTCGGCCGGCATCGGATCCCCCATTCCCGCCGGATGCGCTCCGTAAATCAGTTGAATGATGGTGTCTTCCGAGATGGCCGGCGCTTCCGCCATTTTGAGATGCCGGTTCACCTGCCAGCGCTGCTTCAGGCTGTTGAACTCATCGGCGGAGAAGGACGGATTGGCCAGACAATCGGCGCACACCGCCAGCCAGTCGTCAAAATGGCTGCTCAGGCCCGAGCCGTCGATCACGGCCGATTCGCGGTCGAGATAGACGCCGCTCCGCACGGTTGCTCCGAGCTTTCCGGCAGCTTCTGAAATCTGCCGGGCGCTGCGCTGTTTCGAACCCTGATCCAGCATTTCCGCAGTAGCCTGCGCGACGCCCGGCGCGGGCGAGTAGACCAGACCGGCGCCGTCGACGTGGAACCGCGCCCAGGCCAGCGGGAACCGGCGATCCTCCATGGTCAGCAGCGTGAGACCGTTCGAAAGTCTGATAGGTGTGGCTTCGGGAAGCTTTACGGCCACCATATCGTGAGACACGGGCGCGCGATTCTTGCGATCCGCCGCGAGGGCCGACGCCGCCAGCGCGAGAAGGCTTCGTCTGGTCATGGAATGGTTCCCCGCATTCCGCCGGGTGTGACCACCAGCACGCTGCGGTTGGCGGCGGTCAGATATTTTTTCACCACCTGCTGGAGACGCTCGCTCGATAGCTTCCGCAAGTTGGATTCCCACTCATTTAACGATTCGGGAGGCAGGCCGGCCATGGTCAATTCGGCAAGCGGAAGAGTTCGCGCGGCGGTGGGGACCAGTTCAGTGGCGCGAGCCAGCAGCGCCTCCGAGCGCAGCCGCTCCAGATCCTCCTTCGACACGCCTTCACGGCCGATCCGGTCGACCTCATCGAGCGCCAGCCGTTCCACCTGGCCCAGGTCCTTGCCGGGGACGGGCACCACCACGAACCAAAAGATGTTGGGAGTTGCGGCGGTGCTCAGCTCGCCTTCAATTTCGGTAGCGACACCCGCACCCAATACCAGGCTGGCCCGGAGGCGCGAAGCCGAGCCGCGCACCAGCAGTTGCAGGACGCTTTGGAGCGCGAACCAATCCTGCGATTCGGTGAGGGGCGGAACCTGATAGCCGAACGCGATCAGCGGCACATGAGCGGACGGATCCTCCATGCCTTCGCGCTTCTCGGAAGTGCGCGAGTCTTCGTGGGTGACCAGCGGCGGCGGCGCGGGACGCGATGGAATGTCTCCGAAGCGGCGCTCGATAGCGGCGCGAGCCTTTGGGGGATCGAAATCGCCGGCCAGAATCAGCACGGCGTTCGAAGGCAGGTAATAATTCTTGTAGAAATTCACCGCCTCATCCACCGTGACGGCGTTCAACTCCGGAACCGATCCATAGACGTGCCGGCGATCCGCGGGATCGTTGAAGCACATCTGGACAATGCGATCGAGCGCCCGCGCGTAGGGTCGATTCTGCTGCCCTGCGATCTGTTCGAAGACGTAAGAGCGCGCCGAGTCGAGGCCGGCCTGGGTAATCTCCAGCGCCTGCATTCGATCGGCTTCGAGAAACAGCGCCAGGTCAAGCTGGTTGGCGGGAAGCGTGGAGGAGAAATACGTGAAATCCTCCTGGATGCCGTAAGTGTGATCGCCGCCGGCGCCTTCCACCAGGGCTTGATCCTCATCCGCGGCGACGTTGGCGGAACCCTGCTGCATCAGGTGCGCGGTGAGAAGCGCAAGGCCCGCGCGCCCCGGCGGATCGCGACGGATTCCCGCTTTATACGCCACCGTCAGCGTGAACACCGGCGCGCCGTGATCCACCGACAGGATCACCGGCAGGCCATTCTTGAGTGTGAATTGTTCCAGCGGAAACTTCAGCGAATCGGACGTCCGGCTGGTCCACAACCACGCTCCTATGGCGGCCACAGCAAGAATCGGAATCGCGATCAGCCACCATCGTCGCGGGAGCTTCCATGCGCGCGGCGCCGCGGTCTCGGCTCGCGCGCCTTCCAGCGCACGCTCCACTTCTTCGATGGACTGAAACCGGTTGGCCGGATCCTTTTCGAGACACTCTAAGATCGCGGCCTCGATGTTCTTGGGCAAACCCGGCGCGAATTTACTGGGCGCGGGCGGACGTTCGCGAACCTGCTTCAGCGCCACCGAAACCGGCGTTTCCCCGCTGAAAGCCGCCTGGCCCGTGAACATTTCATACAGGATCAAGCCGAACGCGTACACGTCGGTCCGCTGGTCCGTGGACTTGCCTTCGGCCTGCTCCGGCGCCATGTAGGCCGGCGTTCCAATGATGCCGCCGGTCGCGGTCACACCCGCCGCATAGGAGCGCGAGATGCCGAAATCCATCACCTTGACCTCGCCCGACGCGGTCATCATGATATTTTCGGGCTTCAGATCGCGATGCACAATGGATTGCCGGTGCGCCTCGCCGATGCCCGCGACAATCTGCCGCGCAATCGCCACGCCCCGCTCCGGATCGAGTTTGCCGGAACGCCGCAGGAACTCGCGCAGGCTTTCGCCCTCCACGAATTCCATGGACACGAACACGGTTTCGCCGTTGCGGTGGAATTCGTACAGCCGCGCCACGTTACGATGCGTGATTTTGTGGGCCAGGCGTAGCTCGTTTTTGAAGCGCTCCAGTACCTGGGCTTCGGCCGCGATTTCCGGCTTCAGAATCTTGATCGCCAGGATCTCACCGGTTTCGCGGTCGCGCGCCTTGTACACGATCCCCATGCCGCCGCGGCCCAGCTCGGACATGGTTTCGTAGCGATCCGGCAGCCCGGTAAGCAGGCCTGGCTTGAGCACGCGCATATCCAGCGTCTCATCCGTTCCGAAATTCTTCTCCCGATCGTCCCCGGTACTCACTTGGATTGGGATTATCATCTCACGCCGCGCGCTTAAATTTCATCTAATGGATACAGAGGCCCTTATTATGACTTCCCCTACGCGCGTCGAAAGTCCGATGAAGGAACTCGCCAGTCTCGGCCAGTCGATCTGGCTGGATTACATCCGCCGCAACCTGATCATCAGCGGCGATCTGAAGCGGCTGGTAGACGAAGGACTGGGCGGGGTGACGTCGAATCCCGCTATTTTCGAAAAGGCCATCACCGGGAGTACGGATTACAACGACCTGTTGGATGAGCTGCATCGCGACCAGAATCTGGACGCCGGCGCGGTGTACGAACGCATCGCGGTCCGCGATATTCAGGACGCCGCCGATATTCTGCGCCCGGTCTACGATCGAACCGGCGGCCGCGACGGGTACGTCAGCCTGGAAGTTTCGCCGTTCCTGGCGAATGAAACCCGGGCGACCACGCAGGAAGCGCGCCGGCTGTGGAAAGTGGTGAACCGGCCCAACCTGATGGTCAAGATTCCGGGCACGCAGGCCGGCCTCGCCGCGATTGAAACGGCCATCAGCGAAGGCATCAACGTCAACGTGACGCTGCTGTTCTCACAGGACATGTATGAGCAGGTGGCGCTGCACTACATCGCGGGTCTTGAAAAATGCAAGACCCCGGAACGGGTGGGCAGCGTGGCCAGCTTCTTCGTCAGCCGCATCGACACGCTGGTGGAATCGCGTATCGATGAAAGAACCAAAGCCGGGGCTACTGGTCTCGACGCGCTGAAGGGAAAGATTGCGATCGCCAACGCCAAGCTCGCCTATGAGCGCTATAAGCGGGTCTTTTCGGGACGGCGATGGGAAGCGCTCGCCAAGCGGGGCGCGCGTACGCAGCGGGTGTTGTGGGCCAGCACTTCCACCAAGAATCCGAAATATCGCGACGTGATGTACATCGAACAGCTCATCGGCCCCGACACGGTCAACACGGTTCCACCGGCTACGCTCGACGCATTTCTGGAGCACGGCGAAATCGCGCAGACGCTGGAGGCCAGCGTCGATCAGGCTCGCCAGCAGATGGCTGCCCTCGAAGCCGGCGGCATTTCGATGAAGGAAGTGACCGATACGCTGCTCACCCAGGCTATCAAGCTGTTCGCCGAGCCGTTCGACAAACTGCTCAACTCGGTCGACACGAAATGCAAGCTGCCTCTGGGTCCGGTGAACAAGATGACGTACTCGATTTCGCCGGAGCAGAAGAAGGCGATGGATGCGGCAATCGAAGACTGGACGACGACTGGAAAGGTTCGCCGCCTGTGGTCGCGCGATGCCGCGCTGTGGACCGGTGAGGATGAAAATCAGTGGCTCGGCTGGCTGAGCATCACCGAAGACGAGCTGGCCCATCGCGAGCGGTTCGATCAGATCGCCGCAGATGTGAAGGCCGGCGGATTCAAACACGTCCTGCTGCTGGGCATGGGCGGATCCAGCTTATGTCCGGAAGTCATGCGGATGTCGTTCGGCAAAATCGAAGGCTTTCCGGAAATGCACGTGCTGGATTCAACCGACCCGGCGCAGATTCGCGCGCTGGAGCAGAAGTTGGATCTTTCGAAAACACTGTTCATCGTGTCCAGTAAATCCGGAACCACGCTGGAGCCGAATATTTTCAAACAATACTTCTTCGAACGCGCCGGCCGCGACGCCAGCCGCTTTATCGCCGTCACCGACCCTGGATCGAAAATGCAGAGGGTGGCTGAGGACGATCATTTCCGCAAAGTGTTCTTCGGCAACCCCAGCATCGGCGGCCGCTACTCCGCGCTTTCCGATTTCGGGATGGTTCCGGCGGCCGTCATGGGCGTCGATGTGCCGCGGTTCCTGGATGAAGCCGAAGGGATGGCGCTGGCCTGCTCCTATTGCGTGCCCATCGATCGCAATCCCGGCGTGCTGCTGGGAATTCTTCTGGGGACGATGGCGCGCGCCGGCCGCGACAAGGTGACCATCGTCGCGTCGCCCGGAATCGTCGACCTCGGCGCGTGGCTGGAACAATTGTTGGCCGAATCGACCGGCAAGAACGGGAAGGGATTGATTCCGGTCGATCAGGAACCGCTTGGCGCTCCGGCGGTGTATGGCGCGGATCGGGTGTTCGTTTACGCGCGCCTCGAAAACGCCGCCGACGCCGGCCAGGACCGGGCCATCGACGCATTAGAGGCCGCTGGTCAGCCGGTGATCCGCATCGGGTTGGGCGGCCCTTACGATCTGGGCCAGGAATTTTTCCGCTGGGAGATGGCGACGGCGGTGGCAGGCTCGATCATCGGAATCGACGCCTTCAATCAGCCGGATGTCGAGGCCAGCAAGGTCGCGACACGTAAGCTGACCGACGAATTCGAAAAGACCGGTTCGCTGCCCAAGGAATCGCGGGCTATGGATAAGGATGGGATTCGAGTATTCGGCGACACGCACGGGGCGACACTTGAGGAAGCACTGCGGGCTCATCTGACGTCGATCAAATCCGGCGACTATTTTGCCCTGCTGGCCTACCTTGAAACAAATGAGGCGCATCGAAGCGCGTTGCAATCGATGCGGCAGCAGGTGCGCGACTCGAAACGCGTGGCCACGTGCCTCGGCTTCGGACCCCGGTTTTTACATTCGACCGGACAGGCATACAAAGGCGGACCGAACACCGGCGTGTTCCTGCAAATCACCTGCGACGACGCGCAGGACCTGCCAGTTCCCGGCCAGAAGTACACATTTGGCGTGGTGAAAGCGGCGCAGGCGAGAGGCGATCTGGAAGTTTTATGTGAACGAGGCCGCCGCGCGCTACGCGTTCATTTGGGCGCGGACGTGGACGCCGGCCTCACAAAACTGGCTTCCGCGATGGAGCGCGCGTTACAATAGCGGAACGTGGGTCGGTAGCTCAGTTGGTAGAGCATCGCACTTTTAATGCGGTGGTCGCGGGTTCGAGCCCCGCCCGACCCACCATCGTTCAAGGCGCAACGATCGGTGCGCTTTCAGCCTGAGCTCCTGCAGGATCGCGTGGAGCGCCCATCGCGATTTATCGCGATCTTGAAATCGAATTCGGATGGGAACGGGTCGAACGTCCGCAGGATATTCTGGGGCAGCGACGCGAATGCGAATGAGCCAGCAGCCCTGATCCGGGGTGCCCAGTCTAGCGAATCCAGCGGCCTAGAACGCTCAGTACGGATGGACCTAATCGCATTCAAATCTGCGAGTTCCGCTTGTTCTCAACATCTTTGCGCGAGCGGTTTTCAAGGTGACGTCAAGGTTCCGTCCAAATCCCTTTGTTTTGGCAAATTCGACCGCTCTTTTGCATTGACAATCTTTCGATTGCTGTCAATAATCGAACGATAGTTTTGAAGTTCAGTTAATCTTACAGGAGGAAAAATGTTCAAAAGCACCGTCATGAAAGTCGCGGGGATGGCTTTGATCGGGATCGGCGTAGCGGGCAGTTGCCTGGCCGCTTCGGTTCCCGAAATCGATGCCGCCACCGGCGCGAACGCGCTGGCTTTGGTCGCTGGCGCATTGATGATCATCCGTAGCCGCCGCAAGTAGTCGCAGTTGTCCGAATCGATTGCCGAACCCGGCGCATATTCTGGTCTGGGTTCGGCGATTGCCTTCCTCTGGTCCCCTTTTTGATTCGCACAAGAATTCAGTTTCATTCAAGCACCGCTCCGCGCGGCACAACGGCCCAAGTCACCCATTCGTTCCAGTACTCACGACTTCGTTCCAGGCCAAGAAGCCAACAATCCGTGTGTTGACAATCTTTGGATCACTGCTGATAATCGGACGATACTGAGAGTTCAGCATATCCTTCAGGAGGAAAAAAGAATGTTCAAAAGCACCATCATGAAAGTCTCGGGAATGGTTTTGTTCACGATCGGCGTTGCGGGTGTGTGTCTGGCAATTCCGGCTGGGGCTCCGGAAATCGATGCCGCCACGGGCGCGAACGCGTTGGCTTTGGTCGCCGGCGCATTAATGATCATTCGGAGCCGTCGCAAGTAAGCACAGTTCTCCCATTGATCGCCGAACCCCTGCGCAATATTTCCCACGCGGGTTCGGCGATTGCCTTGCTCTAATCTCCTCTGCATGACTCCGGTAGGCACTCTCGATCGTACGTCTTCACCCAATGCGGCATTGTATGTGCGGCTCGCGGTTCTGGCCGGGATTTTCACCGCCGAACTTTTGGCGATTACCACCTGGCTCGACACCAGCGCGCTGCTTGGGCGCCACGGGTTGGCAGCCTTGGTGGGCGATTGGGGGCCCTGGTTCATAAAGCTGGCGATCGCCTCCGTGGTCGCGTTCCTGATTCTCGGCGAATCCAGGCAGGCGGCGGACGGATGGGACGATCCTGACGGCGAGCCTCGAATTCACGCGGTGGACTGGCGTCTTCTGCTGGGCCATGCCGTGGCGATGGCGGCGGTGGTGGCGTTGTCGTCCATCGTTTTCGGCAAGGGGGCTGACGGCCTGCTTTCGAACCTGGAAGTGCTGGCCTGGATCGCCACGGGTGTGGCCGCCATTGCCCTCGCCGCATGTGCGTTAATCCCCGCCGGAATCTGGATCGAAAAAATGCGGGGGATGCGCGACCTGCTGATTTTCGCGCCGGCCGCCGGTTTGGCCGCGTGCTTCCTGGGAAGCGCCGCGAGCAGCTTTTGGAGACCCCTCAGCAGCGGAACGATGACGCTGGCGGCGATCATGCTGCGGCCTTTCTTGACCCACGTGATTGCCGATCGCACCACGCTCACGCTGGGCAGCGATAAATTCAATGTCACGATCGCACCTGGGTGTTCCGGCTATGAGGGGATTGGCCTGGTTCTGGCAGTCACCTGCGCGTGGCTGTGGTTTCTGCGGCGGCAGTGGCGTTTTCCGAACGCCCTGGCGCTCATTCCCGTGGGAATCGCCGCAGTCTGGATCCTGAATGCCACGCGTATCGCCGCGCTCATCCTGATCGGCAACGCAGGAGCCGGACAAATCGCGCTCGGCGGATTCCATTCGCAGGCCGGTTGGATCGCGTTCAGTCTGGTCGCGCTCGGCGTATGCGCGGCTGCGCGCCGCATTGCGTGGTTCAACGTCCAGCCCGCGCAGGCCGCGCCGCTACCGGAGTTCACCGCGCTCGACGCCGCACCGAATCCGGTTACCGTTTATCTGGTCCCGTTCCTGGCCATTCTGGCGGCAGGCTTAATCGCGCGCGCAGCGTCGGCCGATTTCGAGTGGATATACGGGCTGCGCGTGGTCGCGGCCGCCGGCGCGCTATGGTATTTCCGGCAATATAGTCGTGATCTCGATCTGACATTCGGTCCGATGGCGCTGGGTATCGGCGCGGTGGTCTGCGCCATGTGGATCGCACTCGACCGGTTTACTTCCATCCCGCCGGTCGCGGCTCCAGCGGCATTCGTACACGCCACGCTCTCTGCCAGGTCGGCTTGGATCACGCTGCGGCTGATCGGCGCGGTGATCACGGTGCCGATCGCCGAAGAACTGGCTTTCCGCGGCTTCCTGCTCCGGCGGCTGGCCAGCGCCGATTTCGAATCAGTGTCGTTCAAAGCATTTTCCTGGATGCCCTTCGTAGCTTCTTCGATCGCCTTCGGAATTCTGCACGGCGACCGATGGCTGGCCGGCGCAATCGCGGGAATGTGTTACGCGTTCGCCGTGCAGCGCCGCGGCCGCCTGGGGGACGCGATCGCCGCGCACGGCTTCACCAACCTGCTGCTGGCCGTCTGGGTCCTGATCACAGGCAACTGGCAATTCTGGTAGCCAACTGGCACGGTACGTGCATCTTAGCTGTTAGAGTTGGAAGGACAAATGAAAAAAACTATTGGTTATCTCGCACTGGCAGCACTGGTAGGCGGCATTCTGATCAACCTCAAGGATATTCAAAGGTACATCCGCATCTCCACCATGTAGGCGAGACCTGCGCGGTCTCAGTAAACTTTGCCGGTCACTTGCGATTGGTGTGCCTCACGACCAACACCATGCAGAACGATGTATACTCCCCTTCAGAATGCTACGCATACCCTTGTTGCTGGCCTGTTCGATCCCCATTTGGTCCCAGACAACTTCCCCTCCTCCACCGCCCCTCAAGTCGCCCGAAGTTCAAAGCGACCGCAGCGTCGTCTTCCGGTTCCGCGCGCCGAATGCGAAGGAAGTCCTGCTCAGCCGGGAAGGCACTACGCGCGTTCCGATGACTCGCGACGACCAGGGCATCTGGACCATTCGGACCGAGCCTCTCGAACCGGATTACTACGGCTACTCTTTCATCGCCGACGGCGTCACGCTGTCCGATCCAAATAATTCGTCGTTGAAACCGAATCTGCTGAATGTGCAGAGCATGGTTCACATCCCCGGTCCGGCATCGCTCGCGTGGGAAACCGCTGAAGTGCCGCACGGAGCGGTGGAACATCGTTTCTACAAATCCGCCATCATCGGCGATCAGCGCGACTACTACGTGTATACGCCGCCCGGCTACGATCCGGCAGCGAAATCGCAGTATCCAGTGCTGTATCTGTTTCACGGATTCAGTGATGACGCCAGCGGCTGGACCGCGGTGGGCCGCGCCAACGTGATCCTGGATAACCTGATCGCGCAGGGCAAAGCCAAGCCGATGCTGGTGGTGATGACGCTCGGCTACGGCGCGCCGGAGGTAGTCGAGCGCGGCGGCAGCGGCCTGCGCGATCCCGATCTGCGCGCCAGGAATTACGATCGCTTCCGGGACGCTCTGTTCACGGAAGTAATTCCGGAAATCGAAAAGTCGTACCGCGTGATGAAGGATCGCCGTTCGCGCGCCATTGCCGGTTTGTCGATGGGCGGAGCGGAATCGCTGTATGTCGGGCTGAACGCACTGGATCGCTTCGCCTACATCGGCTCATTCAGCGCCGGCGGATCGCCTGACGATTATCCACGGACGTTTCCGTCTCTCGACGCGAAGTCGAATTCGCAGATCCGCGTGTTGTGGATCGCCTGCGGCACGGAAGACCGGCTGATCGAACCCAACCGCAAGTTCCGCGAGTGGCTGACGTCGAAAGGCGTCGACCATGTGGACATCGAAACTCCGGGAATGCACACCTGGATGGTCTGGCGCCGGAACCTGGCCGCATTCGCTCCGCTCCTGTTCCGGGACAAGCCGACGCCCCCCCGGACTGGTTCAGCGAATCGCTAAGCGTGGCGAGAGAGATTTTCTATTGCTGTTTCGAGCTTTTGTGGATTGCTCAGCACGGGTTCGAAAAGATCACCCACGCGATCGAACCTGGCGAGCGCGTTGGCGATGGTGAACTGATTGGGGTGCAGGCGTGGGGTCAGCTCACGCCAGGCGAGCGGGGTTGCAACCGGGGCTCCGGGATAGGCGCGTAGAACGTACGGGGCTGAAATTGTTTTTCCCTCCGCGATCTGCGCCCAGTCGAAATAGACCCGGCCTTTTTCACGCTTCGAAACTGCACGTGGAGTCGTGAACAGATCGGGGCGGTCCACTGCGGCGAGCGTGGCCAGAAGTTCGGCGAAGGAGCGGACCTGTTCGTAGGTGTAGCGCGGCTCCAGCGGGATGTAGATGTGCAGGCCGTCGCCGCCGGTGGTTTTTGGATGCCCTTCGAGGCCCGCCAGATCCAGCTTCGATCTCACAAGCAGCGCCGCTTCCACGATCTTCGCGTACGGGCAATCGACCGGATCGAGATCGATGAGCAGGAAATCAGGAAATTCGTAGGAACCGACGCGGCTCATCCAGGGATTGTGGTCGATGCAGCCGAGGTTTGCCAGGAACAGCAGTGTCGCGCGATCGTCGCCGACTACGTAACGGATTCCGTCGGGTGCAGTCTCGGTTCGGAGCCAGGACGGATAAGTTTCGGGCGTGTTCTTCTGAAAAAACGATTCGGCCGCGATGCCGTTCGGATAGCGCCGCAGCGACAACGGGCGGTCCTTTAAATACGGCAGCAGAAGAGGCGCGACCGCGTCGTAATAATTCAACACATCTCGTTTGCGAACACCGTCGGCCGGGTAGTAGATCTTGTCAAGATTGGTGAACTTGAGCCGATGGTGATCAATGGTCAGCGTGACCTCTTTAGAGTCGGGCGCCAGCAGCGGCGCGCGTTCTGACGGCTCCGATTCTTCGCGAACGCAATCCTGCGGATCGATGTCCGGCCGGAGCCCGAGAAAAACCGGCGCGCGCAGCCGGCCGTCCTCGGTCCAGTTGGAAAACTTGACCTCGCAGACCAGCTCAGGACGCGTCCAGGTTACGTCGCGAGGAAGCAGCTTGTTCGGTTGGAGCGGACATTCAAGTATGGCAAGCGGGGCTAGCCTGGCGTGGATGGTCTCCATCATCTTGCGATCGAATCCGGTTCCGACGTTACCGGCCCAGGTGAGCTTGCCTCGATCGTAAATGCCGAGCACCAGTGCGCCAAACAAATCGCGCTCGCCCTTCGTGAATCCGCAGAGGACGAAGGACCCGGACTCGGTGATTTTCCATTTCACCCAGTCGGAAGTGCGGCGCGATTCGTAGAAACTGCTGGCGCGCTTGCCTACGATGCCTTCGAGGCCCTGCGCTTTCGCGGCCGCAAACAGTTCGGGGCCATTACCTGCGAAGTGATCGGAGTAACGAACCAGATCGCCCGGGCCCAGAGTTTCTTTGAGCAGGCGCTTGCGCTCGGTTAGCGGTGTGCCCCGCAGATCGCGGCCGTTCAGATACAGGAGATCGAAGGCGAAAAAGACCACCGGAGTCTTGCGCGCGAGCGTGGCGATAGAGCTCGCGTCGGCTACGTTGATGCGGCTCTGAAGAAGCTCGAAGCTGGGTAACCCGTGATCGTCCAGCGCGGCAATCTCGCCGTCGAGGATCGCGGTTTTGGCTTTGACGTGGTGCGGAAGAATGGAGAGCTCGGGATACTGGCGGTCGATATTACGACCATTGCGCGAAACCATCCGCAGACGGCCGTGATCGATGGAGACGATGGCGCGGACGCCGTCCCATTTGATTTCGAACAGCCAGTCGTCGGAGGAGGGCGGACCTCCCTTCCCTATTTGCGCCAGCATGGGCGAAATATCCGCCGGCATTTTGCGATCGTGGGCGTGGTCCTTGGGCGGCGGAAGCTCGCGCGCGATTTCCTCCTGAGTGCGGCCGGTTTTGACGCTGAGCGAATGATCCTCGGGGTCCCATCCGGGCTGGGCGGCGGTGTCCTTTTTCTTGAGCAGCAGCCACTCGTTGCCCTTGCCCCGTTTGGTTCGGACGATCGCGAAATCGCCGTGAAGCTTTTCGCCGCTGAGGTGGAATTTGAAATCGCCGC
>Ga0206819_10199_pt1 | contig 19039 bp, 20 predicted proteins | sample Alteio_BWOrgCont_87_FD_152855 | JGI IMG/M metagenome (GOLD analysis project Ga0206819, IMG submission 152855) | Enriched cells from forest soil in Barre Woods Harvard Forest LTER site, Petersham, Massachusetts, United States -... | ecosystem: Environmental > Terrestrial > Soil > Temperate forest >... | reverse complement strand
TTCCTGGTTTAAACAACGACTCAACGATGCTGCAAGTATGGACCGAATTCTTTTCCTCACCCAATCCTGAGAAAAGTGAGGGAACAACCGGCGGAATCACGGACGATTTATTGCTAGATTTTGGAGACATGAAAATGGTGGAAGGCGAGGCGTTTTCAACTCAAACTAATGCGCCCCCGCTCGGACGGCCCCATGTTATCAAACGCTGGGTCGAGCAAAATGGCAGAACATTCTTAATTGAGCAGCTTCCTTATAATGCCGTTTCGAACGCTGTCCAAAACCTGCCGCCGCATGCTTCCATCACCAAACCGGGAGCGGGTCGGATCAAAGCGACGGCTTCCTTGCTCCCGCTGCGGCCAAGGCCAAGCAGCGTGGCGCCTACCTCGCCCGCCCAGCCCATGAGAATTGCCAAGGCCGGGCCAAGCAGAGCAGGATTCGAGATTGATTATTCGTTGGTGAGCGGCACTGTAACGAACTTCGTATTCCAAGGAAACACGACCTACTGCGTGTCAAATGTAGTGTGGATGGTTGGTTCCAATGTCTTTGAGCCAGGCACAGTCGTAAAATTCAGCAACACACTTCCCGTATATGGTCTGTCTCTGGCGGATGTTACCGGCGGAAGCTTCGGATTTAATGGAAATAGCTACGCGCCGACCGTTTTCACTGACTGCAATGATAACAGTGTGGGCGACCCCATCAATGGCAGCACGGGTATGCCTTCGTTAGGCTCTTGCTATTTCGTTTGTATGTTCGCAAGTCCTCCCGTGGCGACAATATCCCATGCACGTTTTTCGTATGCGGCCGTGGCAATCACCGAGGACGTTCCTGAGACGACGGTCACCTTAAGACACTGCCAGTTTGTATCTTGTAATGTTGGAATGTACTTCGGTGACGGATATAATGGTGCGACCGTCACTAATGAACTCAATTTGCAGAACATTCTGGCAGCGAATCTCGGTTGCATGGTGCTGGGATCGGTGTTTTCTGTCAATGGCGAGAATATAACGGCTGATAATACGTCGATATTTGCCGCACCGTACGGGGTTGGCTATCCCGGCACCTTTTATACAGGCGCCGTTACCAATTCAATTTTTACCGCCGTGGCCGGTGGCACCAATTTCTCTTATTTTGACCATTCAGTGTGGGCGAGCAGTGGGTCAGGAATTTACCAACCTGTTGGAGCTGGCGGATATTATCTGACCAACGGCAGCCCTTATCAAGGGGCTGGAACCACCAATATTGATGCTCAGACTCTGGCCGACTTGCAAAGCATGACAACCTATCCGCCCACACTGATTTCCAATGTATTTTTCACGTCGAATACCAATTTAGTGCCTCAGGTGACAAGAGACACAAATTGGGTCATGTCAGGAGGTGGACCAGACCTTGGATATCATTATGATGCAATTGACTACGAAATATCGTCGTTAGTCATTAACAATGGCACTATGACGATTTTGCCTGGCACTGTCATTGCTACGGTTCCTACAAATGGGATTGTGGTGCAAGAGTCTGGTGGACTTGCCTGTTTGGGGACGGCTGCGCAACCGAATTGGATTGTTGGTTACAACGTCGTCCAAGAAGAGCCTTTGCTTGGCGACTATTGCCTGGTTCAAGCATTGGAGTGGGGCACGAACAGCGTTAGCTTTGCTTTCGTGAATTGGTCCGTGGCGAGCGGTTCATCCTTCGTCGCCCTTGGTTATGATTGGCTGTCCCCGCCGTGCGTTGCTCAATTTGAGAATTGCCAGTTCTATAGCGGACTAGTGTTTTCGGCCAATGCGGGTCTTGCGTTTACTAATTGCCTCTTTCATCGGGTAAACACTTTTTTTAGTTTTGAGAACTATGATGTGAACGGTGCAGGGATTCCGTTTGGGTTTTGCAACAACCTGTTTTTGGGTGGATATTTGACAACTGATTCGGGTGGCACATGGACGTTCGTTGATAACTTGTTCGACCAAACTATAATCGCCAACTATGCAGAAACGATTGTTTGCAGCAATAACGCATACGTCACGATATACGACGGAATGCTGATGCCTACAAACAACTCGGTCATACTCAGCAATAGTCCTGCTTATGAGGTCGGCGCGCTTGGAAATTACTACTACCCTACAAATCTCACGAATTTGATCTACGCAGGGAGCCAATCTGCGGTGGCGGCGGGTCTGAACTATTACACCGTCACCACCAATAACGCGCTTGACGGCACAAACATGGTGAGCATCGGCTTTCATTATGTAGCCACCGATGTTGACGGCGTGCCATTGAATACCGACGGCAATGGGCTTCCCGATTACCCGCTCGATTTGAACGTGGCCGACACGCTGAATCCGTTCGCAATTTACAATCAGGGAGCCTCCATTTTCGGGTGGACACCCCAGAATTTTCGGCTGGGGTATTGGAATTTCGGCACGACCAATGTGTCGGTTGCAGCTATGACGAGCAACAATGTTTTTCTGACGAATGCCTGGAGCGGCCAGGCCTTTGTGATTACCAATAATAGCAGCACCAACTATAGCCAGTTAGTTTATCCGGCAAACACCAACGGGAGCAATTTTTTCAACCCAGGCAACGGCACAATCAGATTTTGGTTCCAGCCGAATTGGAATACTATAGACTCCTCCGAGCCGACCAGTGCCTTCACGTTTCTTTCAACTCAGGAGTCTTCCAGCTCTGGCGACGATTATTGGAGTTTTGGGATACAGAACGCAGTTGATGGGACTGGCGTCAGTTTAATCACGGTCGGCTCCTCAACGAACTCCCGCGAATATTATCAAGAGTATTCATTCAAGAGCGGAGCATATAATGGTGTGCCGGTCACTTTTCAATCAAATCTCTGGTACCAAATGGTCCTGACGTATAGTCCCACCAACATGGCTCTTTACACGAACGGGGTCTTGTTGGCCACCGCCTGTTGGCCGCAATGCAGCAACGGCGTGTATATGTATAACGTGGGACTTGGAAATGTTTTTTACCCTCCGGCATCGGGACTTAACAATGGTTTTTCCATCGGCAGCTTCCAGTATGGGGACCAACCAGTTATGGGCCAATTGGCGGACCTGGAAACCTTCAACTACCCGTTGACGGCCCAAGAAATAGCGGCAGGTTTCCCTTATTTTGGTGGCAACACCAACAACATGACCGACACTTACTATACAGGCCGCAGCGACATGTTACAGACAAACGTTGACGGCTTCGCTGCGCCCGCAGCTACGAACTTCACCCCTTGTCGTTTGGGTTATTGGCGGTTTGATTCGCCGCTTTTGTATGCCGAACAGGGGCAGATTCCGCTTTCCGTTGACAACGTCGCACTTATGCCTAGTTGGAGCGGGACGGCGCTGGTTATCAATAGCGACCCGGCCAGCCAGATCACTTATCCTGATGTCGGGAGCAACGGCTGGGCCAACATCAATTGCCGGCACGGGACATTGCGATTTTGGTTTAAGCCCAACGCTGACGGGCCGAGTGGGAACGCACCGTTTGTCTATTTGGGAACACCGAACGGCTCGGATGAGTGGTCGTTGCGGTTATACTATGGTGCCATCCAATTTGTCACAGCTTCCAATGGCGGCGGCACGAACACCATTTTGAATTACATGACCAACTTCCCCTCGACAACGTGGATGCAAATCGCACTTACTTACGGTTCCACTAACTCAGGCTCCACCAACACGATCCTTTACATCAATGGAGTTCCGGTCCAAACGAACACGTCGTTTGTCTATTGGCCCACGTTGTCAAACCGCCAATTAGGTATGGTCATCGGGAACACGACGGCCTACAATTCCTCTATCAACGGTCAATTTGAGGAAATAGAGACATTTAATTATCAGCTTTCCGCCAGTGAAATTCTATCCAATTTCCAAGTCGTCGCCAACGTGGATAGTGACTTGGACGGAGTGCCCGATCTTCTGGAGGATACTTTGACCACCGCCCGTCCATTCCTGGGCGCACCGGTGGTTATTACTGGCACGATTGAAGCGGAGCAGTTTGACCTTGGCACTAACGGTGTTGCCTATTCAACTACGGCCAGTAATCCAACCAACGGCTACCGCAAGACAGGTTTATTCATTACTAATTGCGATGATTTGGGCGGCGGATACTGCCTTGATCAGACGGTATCCAACGACTGGGCGCAATACAGTATAAACGTCCTTGTGCCGCAGGCCTACACAATCGAAACACGGGTTGAGGGACTAGGAACCAACGGAGCATTCCAGATCACTTTTTCCACGAATGGCACAGTGTATGCTACCAATGGCCCATTAGCCATAACCAATACCGGCTGGATTAATCTGTCTAGGGTGGTATCTTTAAGCGCTGGGACCAACGTTATGAAACTTCAATGTATGACCAATGCGAACACGAACGGCATTTTTGGACCAACCGTGGCCCGGTTCAACTACATCTCGGTATATCCGTATTGGACGCCGCCGACAAATGGAACATCATATGATGACTCTTGGACCAACAATCTTGTCACTAGTTCGGACTTTTATTCAGCTTCAAACAACGCCTTCTGGATTCAATACGCTGTCGACGCTCTTCCGACGAATGGCGGGATTGTCCACGTACCGCCTGGAATTTGGAACGTCAGCCAAGCCTATCCAAATGACGCCTACGACGCCTACCTCAATGCTGTCGCATGTATTACTAACAATAATGTTGCAATTGTTGGATCTGCGGCAATGAATACTACTCTCGTAGCAAATAATCGCTCCACAACGCTTTTCTGTGTAGGCCAAGATCCGATCAGTACTCATCGATGCACTAACTTCATTCTGCGCGACATTACGCTCGAAGCGCAGCCTCACGAGGTTGCCTTCTACAATTCGCTATTGGGGTATACCAACTTATACGAGCTTGGTCAGTTAATTCAAAGCGGAGCAACCGGAGCGATAACCGTATTTAATGGTATGACTTCATCGGCCTTCACGTCCGACATACTCATCTCCAACTGTGTCTTTGTACATGGCGACCGGTCAATCCAGTTCAATTTCTACATTAGTAATTCCCTCATAACCGCCTGCCAGTTTCTCCCTTGGGATGCGACAAACTTTTTTACCGGTGCCGTAAACCAGTCTCCGAGCAACACTTCACACACCGCTGGAAACGGAGGCTCCAGGGTTGGGATCTTTAGCACTGCCGGCACAAACTACAACCTAAATGTGACTGGAAATACGTATATTGGCAATTCTGCCTTGACAAGTGTAAGCACGACCAATTACGCTCCGGACGGTTTTTTCTGGATCCAAGCTGGCGGCAATGTTTTTTTGGCAAACAATACAATTTCCAATAATTATTATGAAGGAGTTCAGTTAAACGCCGGCCCCAATGCTGTCGTTGGTAACACGTATGGCACGCTAGTCAGAGACGGCTCCTGCTGCGCGTTGAATGCGTTTCAAAATAACTATCCAGGAGCGACTGGTTACGACTCTATTAACTATTCGACCTGCTTCGTTGGCAACTCGGTTTATGGCGATTCGTGCGGTGAATACGGTGTCGCCAATGGTCAGCCTGCTCTTCCATATACCATCAATTTTTCAGGGAACTATCTGACCCTGCCGTCATCGTTTGACGAGGGTGGTCCTTCTCCCGGGGCGGCAGTATCTGCGCAGTACTGTCAGTCGGCTAATATCTGCGGCAATACACTTATTTCAGGCGGATATGGTTTAGTCTACACACTAACCAACAACACGACTTTGGTCTTAAAAAACAATTTCTCCAATGCAGCCTGTCGTGGAATCGGTTATGGCACTTCAGCTGATTCCCTCAACAGTGCCCAAATCTTTGGAAATCTATTAGGCGAAGGCGTCAGTTTTCACGTCCAACTTCCTTACAGCAACAGCTTTAGCTGGTTCCTTGATCGAAACACTTTCTTGGACACAAATTTCAACGTCGTGCCCCCGTTTATAGATCCAATTTCCTCGTCCATCCACATTGGCAACTAACTTTATGAAGACTTTGAACTTTACACTCGGATCGTTTAACGTGCGTTGCGCCGTCGCTGTGCTAGGCTTGTCAGCTTGGAACGACTGCGAAGCTCAAATCCAGCAAGCCTGGGTCGCGCGCTACAACAATGCCATCGCCAACGGCACGAACCAAGCCGTGAAAATGGCTTTGGACCCTTCTGGATACATTTATGTAACTGGATTCTCGCAAAATTCTAATGCCAATCTCGGCTACGTCACGGTGAAGTACGCCCCCAACGGAAATCAACAATGGGCTAGCCGTTACGATTCAACCAACTACCCCTTATCTACACCGTTCGCTCTTGGCTTGGATAGTAGTAACAACGTGATCATAACAGGTAGTGCCCTAACCATAAAGTACGATACAAACGGAAATCAGCTTTGGACAGCGCCAAATTCCGGGACCGCATTAGCGGTGGATACCAATGGGAATATCGGTGTGACGGGATTTGGAACAAACTTCAACACCGTTAAGCTAAGTCCATCTGGGAGCAACCTATGGCAAGAGACATTTCCTTCGTCCTGCGGAGCAGCAACGGGTCAAGCCATCCTTGCAGATACAAATGGTAACATTTACGTGGCTGGTAGCTACCCATTCGGTTGTGCAGAAGATAATATTGTTTATGAGTTGCTAATCATAAAATATGGATTGAACGGGAGTCAGGTATGGGCAGGCAACGCTACAATTGGGAACGGCATTGTGCAGGTAGAGGGCGTTGCGTTAGATGGAATGGGAAATGTCTACGTTGCCGGCAATTGCGGTGTTGCTGGGCCTTACTCGATATTTAGATACACTAGCAACGGTAGTTTAACATGGGCTATGAATCCTGGCCAAAGTGGATCCAGTAGCGCACATAGCTTAGGATGTGGTCTGAACGGTTATACGGTAATTGTCGGTCAAGTTCCTTATAAGTACACTGGAGCATTTAGCTATTATTATGGGATTTTTGGTGTAAATATAGACGGGGATGCTGTGTGGACGAATTATTTTCCAGAGCCTCCGTCTGGGTCAAGCGTTGCTAATGCGGTAACAATGGACTTAGCCAACAACTCCTACGTTACTGGCTACTCCTCTGGCAGCAACTCCGGCACTGACATTGTAACGATCGAGTATGGCCCGAACGGCAATCAAATCTGGCTGCAACGCTACCATGGACCTGGCAGCGGCAATGACGCGGGCAATGCCATCGCGGTGGACAACAACGGCAACGTCTATGTTACCGGTTACGAGGCCACAGCGGCGGGAGGGACGGAGATCGTCACAATCAAATATTCACCCCTCACCCTGAAAAGGCAGGCCAATAATTCGTTCTTGTTGCAGGCACAGGGCTATCCTGGCGAGAGCTTCGACATCCAAGCCAGCGCCAACCTGCTCAATTGGCTCGATTTAGGCACCGTAATCGCCGACACCAACGGCCTAATGCAATACGCCGACACCAACGCCTCCAATTTCCCCTCCCGCTTCTACATCACCTCCCCGCAATGAGACTTTGATGTTTAGCGCCAGATGAAGACTTTGAACGTTGAACTTGGAACTTTCCACTTGCGCTGGGCAATCACGGTATTATGCGTAGCCTGCAACGATTGCCCAGCGCAAATCCAGCAAGCCTGGGTCGCGCGCTACAATAACGGCATAACCAACGGCACCAACCAGGCTGTGAAAATGGCCTTGGATTCTGCTGGAAACATTTATGTGACCGGTTTCTCCCAAAACTCTGCGACCAATCTAGGCTACGTGACGATCAAATACGCCCCCAATGGCAACCAACTTTGGGCGACGAGGTACGATTCAACCAATTATCCATCCGCGACTACGGCGGCGATGATGCTTGATGCTAGCAACGACGTGATTATTACCGGGAGCGCTTTGACGATAAAGTACGATACGAATGGCAATCAACTTTGGACCGCGCCCTATGCAGGCACCGCGCTCGCTGTTGATAGTAGCGCCAACATCTATGAAGCAGGTTTCTCGCAGAATTTTGGCACAGTGAAACTCACACCACAGGGCAGCAATGTGTGGTTGACGACGTATGTCGAGCCATATGGCCCGACTATATCCCAATCAGTGTTGATAGATAGAGAAAACAATATTTATGTATCTGGACTGGACACCTACTACTACGTCCCTCCCGGCGGCGTTGGCAATGGCCCGTACGTGGTACTTACTACGATTAAATATGGATCGAATGGCAACCAAATTTGGAAAGCAAGTAATGCCCCTTCGCTCTTCAACAGCAGCGTGCAGATAGGGGGGGCTACGCTTGCTGGTTCAAACGGTTTATACGTCGTGGCTGATTTTCTTCCGAGTGGAGCAAGATACTTTACTCTAAGATATGATCTTAGCGGCAATACCATTTGGGCCAACTCTCCGCGTGGCCCTGATGGGGTTAGCATTAGTCACGGTATGGCGGTCGATGGCGATGCTAATAGTTTAGTCACCGGACAGAATGGCCGCTACTATCCGCATTATTGTTACGGCACATTTAAGTTAGGCATAAGTGGATCAGTGCTATGGACGAACAATTATCCACAAAATCCAGTAGGCACGGGTTCGGCTGCTTCAATCGCGGTTGATTCAGCCAACAACTCCTACGTCACCGGCTATTCCCCCGGTACGAACTCCAGCAATGACATTGTAACGATCAAGTATGGCCCGAACGGCAATCAACTCTGGCTGCAACGCTACCACGGCCCGGGCAGTGGCAATGACGCGGGCAATGCCATCGCGGTGGACAACAACGGCAACGTCTATGTCACCGGTTACGAAGCCACAACAGCGGGTGGGACCGAGATCGTCACCATCAAATATTCCCCACTCACGCTGAAAAAGCAGGCCAACGGTTCGTTTCTGTTGCAGGCGCAAGGTTCCCCCGGCGAGAGCTTCGATATTCAAGCTACCGCCGACCTGCTCAACTGGCTGGACCTTGGCACCGTGCTTGCCGACACCAACGGCCTAATGCAATTCGCCGACACCAACGCCTCCAATTTCCCCTCCCGCTTTTACATCACCAACCCGCAATGATCCCGGCATGTTTAACTGCATTGAGCTTACCTATCTACAACAACGCCACGCGGGGGAAGCCGCGAATGCCAGGAGCTAATACATCACGGCCCACAAACATCGTTTGTAGGGCTGACGCCATTGACGATCCCACTTTCACGGCTTAACCGCCGCACAACTAGCTCCCCCAACGTGTCGTCGGCTACCGGCCGACTAAAAAGCGTTCCTGGCGGCTCCCCGGGGGCAGGTCATCTAGCCGATGTCCTTTACCAACGCTTTTTAGTCGGCCGGCACAGTCCGATTGTCCTTTAGCCGCCGACACGTTGGGGGGACTGGTGGTAAAGGACATGCTATCGCATGGACGACCGAGTTCGCTACCGCGACCGGTTCACGCGGGAAGCGTGGAGGACGAGTTGTGTTCGCGCGGGAGCGCGGAGGGACGAGTGGTTTGTCACGACGGTGGCGGTCGGACGCCACGGGTTTCGTGAGCCAAGGACTCCGTGCTTGTGTGCCTTTGGGCATCTTTTTTAACGCGTTGCCCTCCGGCCTAAAACTCTGTCGGCTTTTGAATGAGTATGAAACTGTTTAGCTTGGCTCGTGGCATGGCTGTTCGCTTTATTTCGTCTGGTCGTTTGTTGCTCCACGGTTGAGACACATTAATCCTGTGTTCTTCTCCCGAATGCCGAAGCCGGACGCGAGCGGGACAAGTTCAAAATCGAGGTCCGCCACCGGGACACCGAATTTAGTTGAAATATCGGACTTCAATTTCAGAGCGTTTTGGGTTGCCCACCTCTCTAATTCTTGAACCAGATGAAGCATTTTATTACTGTGAAACACATTTACGAATGGTGTCCCATCGGTTGCCAATCCGCCGCCTGGGGGCATCAAGAACGAGTTCCCTACTTGAAGTACAGCATTGACAGACCCACTCGGTCTTTTTGTTGACTTGCTTCCAAAACTATTTTTCTTAGCCGAGCCACGTAACGTCTTTATGTCCGCATCTGTCGGCACCATGCTAACGCCAGTGACTCCTGTGCAGCGTGAACTGGCATAAAGGTGCGGCCAACTTCGCTCCACGATTTCCAGTAGCTTCTGCCGGGTCCATCCTCCGTGAGGATGGATGTCGATGAAATAGGCATCCGTGTCAGTTATATGTGCAAACATTACTGGACCGGTGCGGGCAAAAAAATTGTCATTCGGCTTGTTTTTGTGGTTACTGATATGCAAATGGTAGATACCCCAGTCTGCTAGTAACTGGTCAACATCACCTGCCTTGTCTGTGCCACTGCCTCGGCTGAGATGGCCGCTAACGTCATCTCCTTGATTGAATTTCTGCTTAATCGCTAGTGCGGCAGCCTGCTGTACTGGGGTCAGATTTAACAATTCCGCATCAAACTCGGCAGAGGTATGCACTTTTCGTTTAATCGGCGTAATGTTCTTGAACTTGTGATTGCAGATGAGTAGGAGCAAGTCTTGAACATCGGCCATAGAGTCGTATTGGATCCCAAGGCGTGTCAACTCGTTGGTTACGATTATTTTTAAGTCGCCAAAAAAATCCATAATCGCTACTTCTCAATTGATATTTCCCATTTGGTTTCTTGCCCACGACCAGCGTGGGCTTTTTTGTGATTTTCTTCCTGCTCCACAGAATTGCAAGTCATTTTGCCATTACCTTTCGGCTTTTCTTTGACAACTCGGCCTGTTGAATACCGACATGCCAACAGGCGCGTCCATTCCCCCGTATCACGCGGAAACTTGCCTCACACGGCAACTTTACCCGACTTTTCCAGTTTTCCCCGGCGCGTATGCTTGAGGCATATGAAAAAAACAAACAAAGAGAAAGTGAATGTGTCAGGTGCATCGCAGATGAAGCGGGGAAAGAAGGTTCCGGTCATAAAACTGCCCAAGATGGAGATCTATGCGGTTTTGGGCCTCGAATTGAGCAAAACGATGTTTGAGAAACTTGAGGAGGTTGAGAAATCCGTGGAAATCCTGGCGCGTCAGAAAAAGCGGGAATTGGACGAGCCACAAAGCGGGACAGCCCGATAACCCCCTATTCGGATTTCAACACCAGCCGCCATTACCTCGTCGGCTCGTGCCCAAAACGGTTGTCGGCGTTCGCGCCCGGCAACGTGCGCGTGGCCGCAACGAAATTTCACACGACACGGGGAATTTCGGTCTGGCAGGAGTGGCGGCTGGTCTTGGAACCATGAATCCTGACTTACCCATTGTGATCGGTGAGCGGCAAGGGTGGGGAGAGGCCCACTCCTTCGGCATTTCCTCTGCCGATCATTGCCACCACATATATATCATCGGCAAAACCGGCTCTGGCAAAACCACCCTGCTCCGCAACATGCTCATTCAGCATATATTGAATGGTCATGGTGTCGGCCTCATTGACCCTCACGGCGACCTTGCCGAGGAACTTCTCCATCACATTCCGCCGTCACGAGCCGATCACCTGGTATATTTCAATCCCGGCGATCTTGAATTCCCAATTGGCCTCAATTTGCTCGCCGATGTAGCGCCGGACGAGCGGCATCTGGTGGCTTCCGGCATTGTTGGCGCGTTCAAGAACATATGGCGCGATTCATGGGGGCCGCGCCTGGAATACATCCTCTACAACGCCGTGGCGGGACTGTTGGAGTGTCCCAACATTTCCCTCTTGGGCGTCAACCGGATGCTCACGGATGACAAATATCGCGCTTGGTTCATCCGACAGATCAAAGACCCGTTCATCCGGGCGTTTTGGGCGGAGGAGTATGCGGCATATGATCCCCGGTTCCAGCGAGAAGCCATCGCTCCCATTCAGAACAAGCTGGGTCAGTTCCTTTTGAATCCGGTCATCCGCAACATTTTAGGCCAGGTCAAAACAAAAGTGAGTATCCCCTTTGTCATGGACCATGGCCGCCTGTTCATCGCCAACCTCTCAAAAGGTCAGCTTGGCCATGACAAGGCGAACCTGCTTGGCTCGCTGCTCACAACACAATTTCAATTGGCCGCTATGGCGCGGGCGAATCGTCCTGAAACGGAACGCCGTCATTTTTACCTCTACATCGACGAATTCCAGAATTTCTCCACGGACGCTTTCGCTTCCTTGTTGGCCGAGGCCCGCAAATATCGCCTCTGCCTGACGCTTTCCCACCAATACGTTGACCAGCTCTCCCTTCCGGTGCGCCAGGCGGTGTTTGGCAATATTGGCACCCTGATTTCGTTCCGTGTCGGTTACGCCGATGCCGAAGTCCTGGAAAAGGAATTTGGCAACGCGTTCCCTCCCAGCGCCATTGCCGATCTTGCGAGGTATGAAGCGATGGTCAAATTACTTGAGGATGGGGCCAACCGGGAACCGTTTCGGGCAAAAATGCTTGCGCCATTGGAAAACCGACTGGGCCGCAAGAACAAGCTCATAGCCCGGTCACGGGAGCGGTTTGCGACGCCGCGCCAGCAGATCGAAGAAAAGCTCACTCACTGGATTAAGACGCAAGCCCTTTGACGGATGGTGATTCCGAACTCTGGCACGACTCCACGAATTCGATGAAATCATCATTTTGGAAAATTCTTGATTTCTCCCACACGGCATGCGGGAGCGGCAGCGAGAAGAATGAGCAGACATCCCGGCGCAATCCTTCCAACTTGATGACAATGCCGTCCTTCATCGCGTAATATGCGCTTGATAGATGCAGGATGACGAAATTCACGAACTCCGCCTCATCAGGGGTCACAGGCTTCGCCGTGACATCGGCGGCGGGATCAAGAACGCGCGCCAATTCAGAGCGGCTGGAAAAGTGTTTCCAGATTTCCCGATGATTCGTGGTGATGGTGAGCAGATTGGCAATGCGCTGAGTTTTGGCTCCAGCCCGAAGCGAAGTGGCCGTAAAGAGAAGGCCGCCCACGACACCGACGGCGTTTAAGAGATTGACCCAATTGTCGGCTATCCACTGAGGCCCTTCCATGGCCCCATCCTACCACAAGCAGGCGGAATCGGGAATTTGGCTCAGAGCCGGTCAGGGATGGCCGACTTGGCGAGCACCAGGGTCTTGCGCGGAATCCGCACCATCCGTTCATCGGGTCCGCAGCCGGCCGAGGGCGGTAGCGCCCCGGCCAGATTGGTGATGTCAGCGCCGATGACGGCGAAATCGCCGCCGTCGAGTTCCCAAATATCCGGGCAGCCGTGGCAGCCGGGAGTCTTCGCCCCGTTTTCGTGCGGATCAGGGCCAATGCGTTTAACAAAAATCATGGAGAACTATTACAATAGTAATGTCCATTGTCAACCTTTTATTTTGTTACGCATGGAACGTGGCAGACAAAAGCAACCGCGACTCGGTGTGCTCCCATGTCGCCCGCATCTTGCGGGAGGAACGGGAGCGCCGGGGCATTTCTATGACCCGCTTGGCGGAAATGGCCGGTCTATCCCAGGGCATGATCAGTCTGGTGGAACATGAACACCGGAATCCATCGCTCGACACGATGCTCCGCATGTGCGGCCCTCTTGGCGTTAATCTGTCCACCGTTTTGAGCCGTGCGGAAAGCGCCGCAGGTCAGACGAGCAAAGTTGCTCTAAAGCGCAAAAGCTGACGCCTACTCCTCCTCTGTTTCCTTCGGTATCGTGGCCGGGTGGAATCCCCCCACCTTCCCAGGTTCAATCGCACTGTCTCGGTTGCTCCGATGCATCTCACCGAGCGCGACCACGAAATTATCCGGCTTGTTCACCGGCATCGGTTTTTGCGTTCTTCACATATCACTACCCTCATTCCTGGCAGTCCGCAGCAAATCGTGCGGCGGCTGCAATTATTGTATCACCACGGATATTTAGACCGCCCACGCCAGCAGATCGAATACTACCATCGGGGCGGATCAGCCAAGATGGTGTACGCTCTCGGAAACAAAGGCGGGGCCACGTTGAAGCCGGAGCTTTCCACAGTCGTTCAGTCGCTCCCGAAAGGTGAAGACCATTCCATTGGCAGGGTTTTTCTTGAACACGCGCTCTTGGTATCGGACGTGATGGTGGCAATTGAGCTCGCGTGTCGCACGAGAAACATCCGATTTTTGACCGAGGACGAAATTCGCCGTGAGCACGGCAGCACGGCGGGAAGTCGATCCTTCCGGTGGAAGGTGAATGTGTCGGGGGAAATCACTTTGGGCGCCATTCCTGACCGTGTCTTCGCCTTGGAGCGCGAAGACGAGGAGTGTCGGCGCCATCGCTGCGTCTTCTTCCTGGAAGCCGACCGGGGCACCAGGCCCGTCATGCGCCAAAATCTCGCGCAGACCTCGTTCTACCGCAAACTTCTTGCATACGAGGCAAGCTGGGCGCAGGGAATCCCCCGCAGCCAATTCGGTTTCAATCGTTTCCGCGTCCTCACCGTGACAACGAGCGCCGCTCGTGTCGCTTCTCTTGTTGACGCCTGTTCCCCACTGGAGCGAGGCCACCGTCTGTTTCTCTTTTCCGACTGGAATTCCGTGGAGAACGCCGAGGATTTGTTCTCCCAGATATGGCAGACCGGCAGACCGGGCGAGACTGCAAGCATGTTGCCCTAAAGCGCAATTCTTCCCGCCTACACCGCTCCCTTGCCAGGGCATACGATTCTCCCCGGAGACGGTTCGTTTCGTGAACCGTAATTGGTTCTTCAATAGTTCGTTGACAATTAACCCAAGGAATATCCATGCCAAAATCAAAGTTCGTTGACTTCAGGGCCGTCAAAGCGGCCATCACCATGGAACAGGTGCTCGCCCATTACCACCTGCTTGACACGTTCAAGCGGAGCGGTGACAGCTTGAGCGGCCCCTGTCCCATCCACAAAGGCTCAAATCCGACGCAGTTTCGGGTCAGCATTTCCAAAAACGTCTGGAACTGCTTCAGCGAGTGCAAACATGGGGGAAATACCCTCGACTTCATCGCCCGGATGGACAATGTGAGCATCCATGCGGCGGCCTTGAGAGCCGTCGAGTGGTTCAACGTGGACGCCGATTCCATGCCGGCGAATTCCGAGGAGGAAGCCGGGGAACTCGATAGAGCGCCGAGGAATAGTGACGCTCCCCGACTACGACCAGCACCGAGCGGCAAGGTGTTGGAAAATCTTGCCCCCAACAAGCCACTCAAATTCAAATTGGACAAATTGGAGCGGGATCATCCCTCCCTTGCAGAGCGCGGTTTGACATCCGAAACAATAGCAGCATTCGATGTTGGATTCTGCAAAAAGGGCACGATGGAGGGCCGCATCGCCATTCCCATCCGCAATGCGGAGGGAGCAGTCGTTGCATATGCAGGGCGCTGGCCGGGAGAGCCGGCCGAGGATACGCCGAAATACAAGCTGCCCCAGGGCTTCCGCAAATCGCAGGAGTTGTTCAACCTGGACCGGGCGGTGAAGGAACCGCCCGAAAAGCCACTCATCGTCGTTGAAGGCTTCTTTGGCGCGATGACGCTCCACCAGCACGGCTGTCGCAAGGTCGTTGCCCTTATGGGCAGCACCATGTCAAACGCCCAGGAGGAGTTGATCAGGAAATACACCAACGCACAGAGTCAAGTGATCGTCATGCTTGACGAGGACGATGCGGGACGCGCGGGGCGCGAGGACATCGCGGTCCGACTGGCCCGGTTCATGTTCGTAAAGGTTCATGCCTTTGCGGAGGAAGGACGGCAGCCGGAAACCTTGAATGCCGAAGAAGTGGCCCACATCTGCGGAGGTGGCCAATGAAGCGGTATGAAGGAAAGCGCAACGGCACCGCCGCCGATGTCACCGTGGATGGTGTCCCGCTCAATCCCCGGCTGGATTTGTGGAATCACAGTCCGTCCGGGTTCGAGTGGGGCTATGCAGGAAGCGGCCCAGCGCAACTGGCGCTGGCGCTCTTGGCTGATTGCCTTGGCGACGACGAGGCTGCAATCGAGGCACATCACGACTTCAAGGATGCGGTTGTGGCCGGCTTGCCGTACGCAGGCTGGATACTCACCGAAGAGGAGATTCAGGATACCCTCATGGAACTCGAAAACCCATAACGGAGGTTCACTATGGATGTTCATTGTTCCACCTGTGGCGAACCATGGGACGTATACCATCTCTGGCATGACGCCATCTACGAAACAGGACTCACCGTTAACGAAGCCAAAGCCTGGTGTTCGCTTCCCCAAAAACAAAAGCTCTCCGACCACTACCGGAGAGAATTCCGCGCCGTTGGATGGGAGTTCGGGCAATCGGTCATCAATGTCACCCGTTGCCCGGCGTGTCCCAAAGGCGCTGAGCCAGACTTGGAAAAAGTCCTGACCAAAGCGGCCATTGAGGAACTCTTGGGCGATGACGAGGACGGACTGGCAGCCACGTTTGAAGATTACCGCCTCTGATTGATTCACTAGCCTCTCTCGCGTGAGAGAGGTTCCCTTTTTCAGGACGGCACCCGTCGTGTCGCCGCAACCCTCTCGCTGTCAAAACAAAGCGCCGTCCGCGCTTCCAGCGAGAGTAATCAAACCAGAAGCAACCTGCTTACAACAGGTGGACGGCTGAAAGAGAGTAACATGGAACAGACACAGAGGTTCAAGCACGAAGTTCCGAAACCAGAAAAACACGACAACCGAGCAGATGGCAAGCCCACTCGCACATTGAAGATCGAGGTAGACGGGGATCCGTGGTTCGGGAATATCAAACCGAAAATCCGACTCCGGGGCAACTGGCTAGATCGGGCGGGATTTAAGCCCGGAACGCGCGTGAGCGTGACGTGCATTGCGCCAGGGATCATTGAACTGCATTCATTCGACCAGGGGGCCGCGGGAAGGGAGGCCGTATGAGCGCAGATGTCCGCGCCACGCGTTCGAAAGCAAAACGCGCTCGGCCTGATCCCAACCAACCCGAGCTTGTCGGCTTAATCTGGCGGCCCAAGCAGTATCAGTTCCGGCTTCGCGTCGGCGATGTCATACGTCTTGAGAAGCACCTGTGCCGAGTTGTCAGGGTCAATGAGTGTGCGGCGGTCATTCTGATGAATCGGCCAGTCCGCGACTTCAAAACACGCTTTGACAAGCCCGTCAGGTTCCAGCCGCCGCCCAGCTTAGTGCGGATTTGCTCCAATTCGGACGTTGAAATTCTTAACCGGACAGAAAGGAGACCGGCATGAGCACATACGCATACGAGCGCATCACCGGACAAATCATCGCCTTGCTCGAGCAAGGCACCGTTCCCTGGCACAAGACGTGGAAAGTATCCACCGGGTTGCCAAGAAACCTAATCACGAAAAAGCCGTACCGGAGCATAAACGTAATCCTGCTTCTGTGCGGGAGCTACGAATCCCCCTATTGGCTCACATGCCGTCAGGCCAATATGCTGGGCGGCACGATCAAGAAAGGCGAAAAGGCATGCCCCGTGGTCTTTTGGAAGCGACTCAAGGTTGGAGAAAAGGATTCCACCGAGGAACGGGAAATTCCGCTCCTTCGCTACTATCACGTCTTCAATCTGGTCCAATGCGAAGGATTGAAAATGGTCATCCGTCACCCAATGGCACCCAGCCACTCCCCTCCAAGCCCGAGGACATCGTTGCGAACATGCCTCAAAAGCCGGCCATCAAGGATGGCTTCACCAAGGCATTCTATTCGCTCCGCGAGGATTACGTAGGAATGCCAGGAATGGATCGGTTTGAAGGCAGCGACCAGTATTATGCCACACTTTTCCATGAACTTATCCACTCCAGCGGCCATGAAACGCGGCTGAATCGGTCAACTTTGACCGAGGGGGCGGGGTTTGGTTCCGACCCGTATTGCCGCGAAGAATTGATCGCCGAGATCGGGGCCGCATTTCTGTGCGGCCAGGCGGATATCGGTGAGCGGACGATTGACAATTCGGCGGCGTATATCGCCGAATGGCTCAAGCGCATGAAGGACGACAAGAAATTGATCGTCCACGCGGCCGCACAGGCACAGAGGGCGGCGGACTTCATTCTTGGTACGAAGTTCGAGGAAAGCGAGGCGGCGCATAACTGAACTTAAGTCAGTCCGGCGAGCGCTGCATCCGTGGAATTACGCAGACACCGCGTAAAATCGGAGAAAGACACTCAACCCCGTCCATTTTTTGGTCGGGGTTTTTCTTACAAAACCATTTTTGTGTAGATTTCCGACTGGCGCCTTCCGCGTTTGGTAAATTTGACACGATGACAGTATGTTTGATAGCATCCAAATCTGAATAAATGTTCTACGCATGTTATTAGCTTAATCAAAAAAATGGTCAAAGAAAATTGGGCAGCCGGGCTTTGGGTTTTTGCCGAAAATGTTCCTCTTCCGAAAATCTTGGAAGCTGCATCCGGACTTTCCATCAACGATAAGTACCCGAAAGTTCATGTCAGGCTGGCCTTGAAGAATCAATATGCAATCGAGTTCATTTACGCTTTGGACAAGCCAAGCAACACCATGTCTGGGCAAGAAACGAATGTCAAAAAAACACAATCTCATTTGAAGAAACTTTTTGGGGCAGGGCTGGTTGCTCACGATATAGCAACTCCGGTGTATAAAATTCTCTAATCGCTTTCAGATATTTTAACTTTAGAAATGCCGCTTTTTTGGGGCGTTCCCGCACAAGAAAAAAGAATTATTTTTTGTTGCCTTAAAACGATGGCGGAGTATTTTCTTGATCCAGCCCCAAACGTAACCGGGACAAATGCTCTGTGCATTTCGGGATTTGCCTGCCAGGGACGCCGCCGGGGCCAAGCAACGTTAGGGAAAGGGACAAATATGTTTGGGCAGTCAAAACCGAAGACAGCGGAAGTGATCCATTATTGGCACGAACTTGTTCCAAACTTCCAGACTTCCCCCCAGGACTTTTACGCCGCAGTGGAGAAATCGCTCCAGGAGCGAAAGGTTCCCGGCCTGGACTCCGAGCGGGTCGATTTTGCCGAGGGCGGGCTTCTTTCCGCCAAGCGGGAATACCTGCGCCTCACCCGTGAACGCCTCGTCTTCGACATCTGCGCCGCGCCCTTCGGCACCAGCTTTTTCTTTTCGTGTCGGTTTGCCGAACTGCCGCTTGTGATTGATTGGGGGGCGGTGGTTGCAACGCTGTTCGTCCTCGCGATCCCGTATTTGTTGTTCTCCCATTGG
>Ga0206819_10230_pt1 | contig 19201 bp, 13 predicted proteins | sample Alteio_BWOrgCont_87_FD_152855 | JGI IMG/M metagenome (GOLD analysis project Ga0206819, IMG submission 152855) | Enriched cells from forest soil in Barre Woods Harvard Forest LTER site, Petersham, Massachusetts, United States -... | ecosystem: Environmental > Terrestrial > Soil > Temperate forest >... | reverse complement strand
CCGTCGCCGATGTAGGAGGCGATGCGGTCGCCGGGGAGTTCGGGGCGTCCGAGGTGCTGGAGCATGGCGTTGACGGAATGGATGAGATCGAGGCGGGAGTCGATCAGGGTGCCGTCGAGATCGAAGATGAGCAGCTTGATCTTGTGGGGATCGAATGGGCGGTTGAATTGGATCATCCTAATTAGGATAAATGATGGGAGAAGCATTCGGCACTCAGCCCCCAAACAGCCTGCGCAATGCTTTACGGCTAAGGGCAAATTGTTGATTTGGCTGAGTGCTGAATGCTGAATGCCGAGGGCTGTTTCCTGGCTGCTTTCTCATCCGGCGGACAGGATTTACAATGGGAGACGCGATGGCGACCAAGACTGATCCTAAACCGGCTGGGCTGGCGGACGAGAAAATCAAAGGCGCGGGCAAGACCTACGAGGGGCTTTCGCGCGAGCGATTGATTGAGGCCTACCGGATCATGTATACCTCCCGGCGCGTCGATGACCGGGAGATCATGCTGAAGCGGCAGCAGAAGCTCTTCTTCCAGATTTCAGGGGCGGGGCACGAAGCGGTTGGGTGGGCCGCGGGGATTACGATGAAGCCTGGCTACGACTGGTTTTATCCGTACTATCGCGATCGCGCGCTATGCCTGGCGCTGGGCGCAACGCCTCTCGACATGTTTTTGATGGGCGTGGGTGCGGCCGACGATCCGCAATCGGGCGGGCGGCAGATGCCTTCGCACTGGAGTTTTCCAAAGCTGAATGTGGTCACGCAATCTTCTCCCACTGGATCGCAGATTCTGCAGGCCGTGGGTTGCGCGGAAGCTGGCCGCTACTTCGCGAATCATCCGCAGGCAGCGAAAAAGAGTGAAGGGGATTACCGGCAATTCAAAGATGTAACCTTTCACGGCGACGAAGTGACCTACGTTTCGCTCGGAGACGGCGCCAGCAGCGAGGGCGAATTCTGGGAGGCGATGAACACCGCTTCCAACAGCAAGCTGCCGGTGTTGTTCGTGGTGCAGGACAACGGATACGCGATCTCGGTTCCGGTCGAGGTGCAGACTGCGGGAGGAAACATTTCGCGGCTGGTCGCGGGCTTTCCGAATTTCCATTTCGAGGAAATCGATGGCACCGATCCAGTTGCATCGTATGCGGCTTTCGCCCGCACGGTGGCGTATTGCCGAGCCGGGCAAGGTCCGGGCTTCATTCATGCGCATGTGATCCGGCCATATTCGCATTCACTTTCCGATGACGAGAAGCTTTACCGTCCCGATGCCGAGCGCGAGAGCGATGCGGCTCGCGATCCCATCACGCGTACGCAAATGTTCCTGATCCGCGAAGGCATTCTCGACGAAAAGGGAATTAACAGGCTCGAAAAGCAGGTCGAGGAAGAATTGCAGGTTGCAGTGGATCAGGCGTTGGCCGCGCCTCCGCCCACGCCGGACACGATCATGCGCTACATCTACTCGCCTGATCTGGATGTTACTTCTTCGGCGTTGCAGGCGGAGCCGGTTTCCGCTGCGCAGGCAGAGGATGGCAAGAAGGCCGCTCCGAAAACCATGGCCGATCTGATCAACGCCACGCTGCGGGACGAGATGCGTCGGGATGAGCGCGTCATAATTTTCGGCGAAGACGTGGCTGATGCCAGCCGCGAACAGTATTTGAACGAGAAGCTGATCAAGGGCAAAGGCGGCGTCTTCAAGTTAACCTACGGCTTGCAGCACGAATTCGGCTCCGACCGAGTGTTCAACTCTCCGCTGGCCGAAGCCAATATCGTGGGACGCGCCACCGGGATGGCTACGCGCGGGATGAAGCCGGTAGTCGAAATTCAATTCTTCGATTACATCTGGCCGGCGATGATGCAACTGCGGGATGAGCTGCCGCTGATCCGCTGGCGCTCGAACAATGGGTTTTCTTCGCCGTGCGTGGTTCGGGTCGCGATCGGCGGATATTTAACTGGCGGCGCCATTTATCACTCGCAATGTGGTGAGAGCATCTTCACGCACACGCCGGGAATGCATGTGGTGTTCCCGTCAAACGCTCTGGATGCGGCGGGTTTGCTGCGCACTGCCATACGCTGCGACGATCCAGTTTTATTCTTGGAGCACAAGCGGCTCTATCGCGAGACTTATGGCCGCGCAGCGTATCCGGGGCCGGATTACACGATTCCGTTTGGCAAAGCGAAGATCGTCCAACCGGGAACGGATTTAACCGTCATCACCTACGGAGCGGTGGTTCCGCGAGCGTTGCAGGCCGCGCAGAAGCTAGAACGCGAGCACGGAGTCAAAGTCGAATTGATCGACTTGCGCTGCTTGAATCCGTTTGACTGGGAGACGATTGCGGAGTCGGTAAGCAAGACCAACCGGGCTCTCGTGGCTTACGAAGATACTCTGAGCTGGGGCTACGGCGCAGAGATCGCGGCCCGCATCGCCGATAAATTGTTCGATCATCTGGATGCGCCGGTGCGCCGCGTAGCCGCGAAAGATGTCTTTGTCGCCTATCAGCCGCTGTTGGAAGATGCCATCCTGCCTCAGTCTGAGGACTTGTTGCGAGCGATGAAAGAGCTGGCGGAGTACTAAACTCGCCGGCCTCGAGTTGTAAAAAAACTATCGAGACCGCGCGCAGCGCGTGTTTTGGGTGCCATTCAGTGCTATAGTTCCATCCCGCCACTTAGTCTCTGCAAGATCTGTAGTCAAATCGAAGACATTCTGAATTGGGGTGCGAGCATGGGGAAAAAACGGATTTTTTATTTCGTCAGCGTAGGTTTTGCGATTGTCGTATTTGCTTTGAATAGCGCTTGGGGGGCGAACACGGAAAAGGTGCTGCACAGCTTCACTGGCGGCAAGGACGGAATCGATCCCGCGGCGACGCTGGCGGCGGATTCGGCTGGCAATTTTTATGGAACGACGGTGAGCGGCGGAACCGGTACGCTGTGCGCGAGTGGCTGCGGCACGGTGTTCGAGCTGTCGCCGGTTGCAGGGGGAAAGTGGAAGGAAACAGTTCTCTACAGCTTTACCGGCGGCAGCGATGGCAAGAATCCCTATGGCGGAGTGACCTTAGACGGAAAAGGAGATCTCTACGGCACGACCGTCGCGGGCGGATCAGGCGGGAACTGCGCCGGGGACGGTTGCGGCGTTGTGTTCCTGCTCAGCAAGTCGGGCAAGAAGTGGGTGGAAACCGTGATGTACAACTTCACCGGGGGCAAGGATGGATTCGGCCCCGGCGGCACCGTCGTTTTTGACAGCGCAGGCAATCTGTACGGAACCACCCCTGACGGAGGCAACCTGCACAAGTGCAACGGGCTCGGCTGCGGAGTTGTTTATCAGATTTCGCCGGTCCGGGGCGGCGGCTGGAAGCAGACTGTGCTGCACACTTTCACCGGGGGCGCGGATGGCGCCGTGGGCTCGCTCGGCCCTCTGCTCATCGACAAGAAGGGAAACATATTCGGCGTGGCAGAACTCGGGGGCGATCCTTCCTGCCAGTGCGGCACGGTATTCAGGCTTGCATCTAGCGGCGGGAAGTGGACCTTCAAGACGCTGGATGCTTTCACAGGACTTCCCCAGGCCGGATTTCCTTACGGTGGCGTGATTGCCGACAACAAAGGGAATCTTTACGGGACGACCTATTATGGCGGCGCAAACGGGGCGGGTTCGGTATTCAAGCTAACCAAGTCGGCCGGCAAGTTTACCGAGAGCGTGCTGTACAGCTTCACCGGCGGCGCAGACGGCGGATCGCCCACCACGACTCTTATGTTTGATTCCAAAGGCAATTTGTACGGGACCACTTCCGCTGGCGGTGACAGCAACGGCGACGGAGTCGTCTTCAAGCTCGCTCCGAAGTCAGGAGGAACGTGGAAGGAAAGCGTAGTGCATCAGTTCGGGAAAGGATCCGACGGCGCGAATCCCTACTACGGATTGATCGAAAATAAAACCGGCGATCTTTTCGGGACGACCGCCATCGGGGGCGGCAGCGGTCTAGGAGTGGTGTTCGAAATCACACCGTAGATCGATTGTGGGCTGGCGCGCGTTGTGACCACGCAGGATGCCCTTCTCGTGTTCTCGGCGAGGGGTGGGGCTTCACTGGGCTCCGCCCGTCCGCTGGTTTGGGTGAACCGGCGGGCCCTGCCTTGCGTATATACCTTTGCATCGCGAGGCGGCCTTTGAATAACGAGATTAACGAACAGGTTTCTGGTAGCGACGGAACGTTGAGATCCGCTGGATCCACACCCACTCAAGCCAAAAAACCGGCGACTCTCCATAAAATATTCATCGGCGAGGACGGGCTTCGGGCGGGTTGGAGCCTGCTTATCTTCGTCGCTCTGGTCATGGCGATTGGCCGCGGCGCGAATTTCATTCTCCACAGACTTCATGCTCCGTTTCTAAAGCCGGGCTTAGAAATATCTCCGATGATGGGGTTCGTTGCCGAAGGGCTGAATCTGTTCGTGGTGCTTTTCCTCACGTGGATTATGTCGAGGATCGAGCGGCGGCCATTCTCCGTGTACGGTTATGCGGACAAGCGAAAACTCTCGCGCTTTTTTGCGGGTTTTGGCTGGGGAATAGCTTGCCTGTCCTTGCTCGTCTTTACGCTGTGGAAGAGCGGGTTTCTGGTGTTTGATGGCCGACGGGTTTTTGGCGGGGACGTTCTGCGCTACGGCGCGGTGTGGCTGGTGGGATTTCTTCTGGTCGGCTTGGCTGAGGAGTCGTTTAGTCGCGGCTACGCGCAGTTCACGCTCACTCGCGGGCTCGCCGGGTTTTACCGATGGGCATTCAAGACACGCTATAGCGTGCCCTTGGCGTTTTGGACGTCGGCGATGGTCTTCTCGATTCTGTTTGGTCTCGGGCACTCTGACAATCCGGGTGAATCGCCGATTGGGCTGCTCCAGGCTGGACTGGTTGGGATGGTTTTCTGCTTGAGCCTTTGGCGGACGGGTTCGCTGTGGTGGGCGATTGGATTTCACACTTCGTGGGATTGGGCTCAGTCGTTTGTGTATGGTGTCCCCGACAGCGGGCTGGTGATTCAGCATCATCTGTTTGCGGCTCACGCTGTAGGCAAACCGATTCTGAGCGGTGGAAGTACGGGTCCGGAAGGCAGCATTTTTGCTGTGGGGTGATGATTTTGATCAGCCTGATTATTCTTTTTACGCTGCCGCGTGTCGGGTATGAGGAGCCGGTTGGGGTTCTTGATGCGAGTGTGCCTCGGGTGTGAAACACCAACGGCGGCGGACAGGAGTGTCCGCCCCACATGGGGGAATCTAATTTGCTTTCATTTTCTCTCTTACGCTGTGGGCCAGCTTTTCGATCTCTTCCGCTTTCTTGACCACATCCAGCGACAAGGTGTTCTCATTGGATTTGTCGACGTACTGTTTTAGTTCGTTGGCAAGTTTGAGCAAGCTCTCGGTGTCGTGCTCGAGCTGGGCCTGACGTTCTTTGTTGGCTTTTTTGGCCAAGTCTTTTTCGAGTTCGATGCGCTTCTCATCATCTTCGGGAGATTCGGGAGCGGCGCCAGGGAGGTGGCCGAGGCGCGGGACGGGATTCTGCGTGGGTGCTTGAGCAATGGAGAATGTGGGGGTGATTAAGAGCAGAGAGATAGTCAGGGCGAAGGCTTTGAATCGCACGGTAACCTCGTGAGCGGGGGATGGGGAAATTATACGAGGTTTAAAGGGCGGGATTCAGAGAAGCTCTGACAGACGATCGGGTTCGATGTCCGCGTCGCGGAGAATACTTCGCAAAAGCTTGGGATGCAGGATCTTCTGGGCGTGGAAAGGTACGGTGACTCGTCTCCCGGAGGCATTCTTGTCCGGCTTTCTCCATCAACGTCCACACCGCGCCGTACGGGAACGGTTTCGGACGCTTGCGCAACCAACCGGTCCAGCCCCAGGTCATAATCGCAACTGGACCGATGATCAAAACCGCCAGAACGATCGCAGCGACGACCTGCGCAGCATCCATGTGTAGCCGCCCAAAGTTACAGTGAACTCATGTTGGCTAAGAACTCTCCGTTTGACTTGGCTTTGTTTAGCTTGTCGATGAGCAGTTCCATGGCTTCTACTGGCGACAGCGGATTCAGCACGCGACGCAGCACCCAGATGCGGGTTAAGTCTTCTTTCGGAATCAACAGTTCTTCTTTACGCGTGCCGGAACGCTGGATGTCGATGGCCGGGAAGGTTCGCTTGTCGACCAGCTTGCGGTCGAGAATGATTTCGGAATTGCCTGTGCCTTTGAATTCTTCGAAGATCACGTCGTCCATGCGGGAGCCGGTGTCGATCAGGGCGGTCGCGATAATGGTGAGCGATCCACCTTCTTCGATGTTGCGAGCTGCGCCGAAGAATCGTTTGGGACGCTGCAGTGCGTTCGAATCGACGCCGCCGGAAAGCACTTTACCGCTGGGCGGAACGATAGTGTTGTAGGCGCGGGCGAGACGCGTGATGGAGTCGAGCAGAATGACCACGTCACGTTTGTGTTCGACCAGGCGCTTGGCTTTCTCAATTACCATTTCCGCGACTTGCACGTGGCGGGCGGCGGGTTCATCGAAGGTCGAGGAGATGACTTCGCCTTTGACTGAGCGCTGCATGTCCGTAACTTCTTCGGGGCGCTCATCGATCAGCAGGACCATCAAGACAACTTCAGGATGGTTGGTGGTGATCGAGTTGGCGACGTTTTGCAGCAGCATGGTTTTGCCGGCGCGGGGCGGCGACACGATGAGGCCGCGTTGTCCCTTGCCGAGGGGCGTGAGCAAATCCATGACGCGGGCGCTGACGTTCTCGCGCGTGGTTTCGAGCTTGAGGCGCTCCTGCGGATAAAGCGGCGTCAGGTTGTCGAAGAGAATCTTGTTGCGCGCTTCATCCGGCGATTCGAAGTTGACGGCTTCAATCTTGACCAGGGCGAAATACTTTTCGCCTTCGTGCGGCGGGCGAACCTGGCCGCTGATGGTGTCGCCGGTCTTGAGGTCAAACTTGCGAATCTGCGACGGCGAAACATAAATGTCGTCGGGACCGGGAAGGTAGTTGTAATCGGGCGAGCGCAGGAAGCCGTAGCCGTCGGGCAGGATTTCGAGCACTCCTTCCGCGAAGATGTGGCCTTCTTTTTCGCTTTGGGCCTGAAGGATTTTGAAGATCAGGTCTTGCTTGCGCAATCCACTAGCGCCGGGCAGATCCAAGGATCGGGCGATCTTGGTCAGCTCTGTAATATTTTTTTCTTTCAATTCTGCGATGGTCATTATTCGATGTCACCTGCGAAGGGAATTTTCAAAAGGGGGGTTACTAACTCAGGAAAGACTTGGCCAAATCGCGGGCAGGCGGGAGGGCTGGTTTTACGCAGCCCGCCGTTGTGCCTCGGCGAAGTTTTCCGGCTCCGACAGAACCGTCTGCCGCTCCGAGCTTGCAATCTTGTCCAGAACCTCGTTCATGGTTTCCTGGATTCTGGTGTTGGGCTTGTGAAACTTACGGGTAGCCTTGGATGCAAGCTGACAGAGCATATAACGATTCCGCAAAGTATGTAAAGCGTCGAAAACGCGATCAGAACGCATAATAAGTTATTCTCCTAGTCCGACCAAAGTGCCGCACGCTCATCTTTTACCGGCAAGGTAAAACCTGACCAGAGGGTCTAACTCACTCAATTCAGATGGGTTGTACGGGAAATCTCTGGTACTCGTATAGATGCACCGTCTGGCCCGAAAGTTTCTCGGTTCCTTGATTATGTCCGGTTGCCAGGGGTGGTCCGTTAGACAAACTGAATAAATTGTCCCTCGGAACTGGTACACCGTACGTGAGAATGAACGCGACGTCAAGTGTTTCTTGCGAGACCTTCGCAGTCTGGCACGAATAATGTCGGGCCGCAGCTCGATGCGGCTTCCGTGGCTGAGCCAAATTGGCGGCTTCAAGATATTGATATTAAATGGCTTATAGTTTTCGTCAGAGACTTGTCCCAAACCCGAACGAGTCAGCCCCTGGTCTTTGTAAAACTTGGTAAAAGCTCGTCTACACGGTCTTAAGCCCAGAAAGTTCGATCCAGAGTGCGGTACTGGATGGCTTCGGCGATGTGTTTGGGTTCGATGGATTTTCCTCCTTCCAGGTCGGCTATCGTTCTGGCAACTTTAAGGATGCGATCGTGGGCGCGGGCGGTCAGGCCTTGCTGGGCCATGGCGCGCTCTAAGAGCTTTTCGCAATCCGCGGAGAGTTCGCAGAAAGCGCGAATGTGACGCGGGCCCATCTGGGCGTTGCAATAGAGCTTTTCGCGGGGCGCGGACGAGAATCTTTCGAGCTGCGATCCACGGGCTCGCATGACTCGTTCGCGAATCTTGGCGGAACTTTCGGGCTCGGCGCCGGAGCGCATCTCCTTATAGTTTACGGCGGGCACGTCGATGTGAATATCGATGCGATCGAGTAAGGGTCCTGAAATCTTTGACATGTAGCGCTGGATTACAGGCGGAGTGCAGTGGCACTCGCGGGAACGATCGTTGAAGTATCCGCAGGGGCAGGGATTCATGGCAGCGGCGAGCATAAAACGCGCAGGGAAGGTCAGAGACATGGAAGCGCGGGCGATGCAGACGGTTCCGTCTTCGAGCGGTTGGCGCATGACTTCGAGCACGTTGCGCGGGAACTCAGGGAGTTCGTCGAGGAAGAGGACGCCATTGTGGGCCAGTGAGACTTCGCCGGGGCGCGGAACAGCACCTCCGCCGATCAGGCCGGCGTCGGAAATGGTGTGATGAGGCGAACGAAAAGGGCGTATGCCGACCAGGCCGGCGCCAGCATCGAGCACGCCGGCGACACTGTGAATCTTGGTAGTTTCGAGGGCTTCTTCAAAGGTGAAAGGCGGCAGGATTGTGGGCATGCGCTTGGCCAGCATGGTTTTACCCGAGCCCGGGGGACCGATCATCAAGATGTTGTGACCGCCGGCACAAGCGACCTCGAGAGCGCGTTTGGCGGAGTGTTGACCGCGAACGTCCTTAAAATCCACGAGGAAGTGCTGGGCTTCGCTCAGGAGAGTCTCGGTGTCAACTTTCAACGGCTGGATGCCATTGCCGGTATTCACGAAGTGGATGACATCGAGCAGCGACTTTACCGGATAGATTTCGACGCCACTGACCATCGCCGCTTCTTTCGCGTTGAGTTCGGGCACGACCAGCCGCGAAATCTTCTTGCCCCGAGCTTCGATGGCGATGGGGAGGGCTCCGCGGACGCCGCGAACGCCGCCATCGAGGGAGAGTTCCCCTACGAAGAGGCAATCCGGAACCTCCTTCTTATTTAAGCCTCCGTAAGCGCCCAGGATTCCAAGAGCCATGGGTAAGTCGAAGCCAGAGCCTTCTTTTCGGATGTCGGCCGGCGCAAGATTGATTGTGATATGGGTAGGGGGGATGTCGTAGCCGCAGTTCTTAAGGGCCGCGCGAACGCGATCCCGGCTCTCGCGCACGGCTGCGTCGGGCAGGCCGACGGTATGGAAATGATCCTCCATAGTCTTAATTCCAGACACGTCGACTTCGACCTCGATAATGCTGGCGTCGATACCGAAGACCGCGGCACTAAGCGTTTTATAAAGCATGAGTTTTATAGAGCATGGATGCTTTTCCAGGACTTGGATCTTGTTCAGACCCATGGTGACGAGGGAAGGCCCAGCGACAAGTCAGCCTTAAGCTCCACGTTACGCTTTGTGGTGTTCAATGAACGGTGACGGACATCACAGCAACTTGTGACCAGTAAACAGTGATTTTACGGTTTCGTCTGTGAACCAAATTACCCAACACACTTTCAGTTGTCTGCATCCCCGCCGTCGACTAGGATTCGCCTAGACCTCAAGCACGGTGGCAAGTTTGGGATGACCGCTTATGCCGGAACCTGAGAAACCACCCGTTCGTCCTGCGGGCGCGCCTAGCAACCTGGAGCAGGAAGAAGCCTGGCTGTGGCGGATTGCGCTGTTGTTTGTGGTTTTATTGGCCACGGGATTAGCTGCGGAGTCGTGGGAGCGGCTGCAGAACCTTCCTTATCACCTTGGCTTGCTTTCCCTCGGCTTGCTTTGCGTAGCCATTGCGTTTGCCGGTTTCGCCTACGGACGAAGGAAACGAGTTACAGAACTCAAGAATCTGGTCCGCGGCCTGCAAGAGCGGATGACGGCGCCCACCGACGAGCAACTGGATCAGCTCGGAGAGGTGATTGCTCGCTCGCAACGCAGTTTCAAAGAACTTATCGATTCCTTCGACGACATCGCATTCGCCACTTCCCTCGAGGGCAAAATAAAGACCGTAAATCGCCGAGTTACGGAGCTTCTCGGGATTCCTTATTCCGAAGTCGTCGGTCATTCGCTCGACGAGTTTATCGCTGAGCCGAAACGCGAAGATGTAGAACGCGGACTGGCCCGATTTCTGGAAAAACGACGCTGGTCAGGCGTGATCTTCGTTCGGTTGAAAGCGAATGCGCGCATGCTCTACTTCGACTGCGCGCTGAATGCGATCGTAAAAGCTGACGAAGTGGTTGGATTTAGCGCCCTGGCGCGCGACGTCACCGAGGAGCGCCAAAAGGAGCGGCGGTTTACCGAGCTATTCGAAACGCTTCAAGAGGGAGTTTACTTCAGCACGCCGGAAGGCAAGTTGCTCGACGGCAACGCTGCGTTGGTGCAGGTTCTGGGGTACGAAAGCAAAGAAGAACTGCTTTCGCTCGATCCCAGAGCGCTGAACTCGGATCCGAATGAGAGCCCGGTGCTGGGTCGAACCGCAGACGATCAGGGCGGCATACGTACTCGGGAAATTACGCTACATCGCAAGAACGGGTCACTCGGCGTATTTCTCGATACCTCGCGCGCGGTCTGGGATGCAGGTGGCAGGATTGTCCGATACCAAGGCACACTCGTGGACGTGACCGAGCGCCGGGAGATGGAGAAGGCGTTGCGTGGTCAGGAGGAGTTTCAGCGCTACCTGCTGGAGAGCTTCCCCGACCTGATCCTGGTAATCGATCTGAACGGGCGTTACAGCTTTGTGAGTTCACGAATCCACGATCTTCGCGGTTACAAGCCGGAAGACTTGCTGGGGAAGAAAGTCGAAGAGGAACAGGACTATTCGCCCGAACTGTTTTCGCTATATCGCGATCTGATTGGCGGCCGAAAGAAGTTTGGGTCGTGTGACTATAACGCGCGTCATCGAGACGGAAGCTGGCGGAATATGCGCGCCTCTGCCAGCCCCCTGTTCGACGCAGAAAACAAATTAAGCGGTGCGATCGTTTCGGTGCGCGACATTACGGTGGAGAAAAAGCTGGAGCAGCAGATTATCCAGAGCGAACGACTTGCGGCCATGGGCCAGATGATTGGCGGATTCGCGCACGAACTGAATAATCCGCTCACCGGCATCCTGGGAATGTCGGAGTTATTGCAGGACGCCGAGGCTCCCGAGTCGGTTCGCAAGCAGATGGTCGTTCTTCAGCAGCAGGCGCGTCGGGCTGCGGAGATTGTTCAAAATCTGATGTATTTTTCCCGGCCTCCCGCGCCAGGCAAGACTCCTATTGACCTCGGCGAGCTGGTGCAACGGACTTTGCATTTGCACGCGTACTCTCTACGCAAGAGCAACATCACGGTCGATTTCTTGAAAGAGACATCACTGCCTCCGGTAAGCGGCGACGCTCACCAACTGATGCAGGTGTTTCTAAATCTGATATTGAATTCGGAACAGGCCATGCGGGAAGTTCGGGATCGCGGCACTTTGCGCATCCGCATAGAGAAAAATGAGAAAACGGTCGCGGTGATTTTTCAGGACGATGGACCGGGGATCGCGCCAGACATCCTTCCGAACATATTCGATCCCTTTTACACCACGAAGCGCCCCGGCCGCGGGACTGGTCTTGGCCTGAGCATCAGCAAAGCAATTCTGCGAGAACATCGTGGAAATGTGGAGGCTGCATCAGGCCCGGGTGGGGGAGCGGTATTCACAGTTACGCTGCCGGTGGCCATCGCTGACGCTGGCACGGCAACTGCAACCGCGTGAGAAATTGTCTACCGCTCGACCGCCATGGCCACGGCGTTTCCTCCGCCCAGACAAAGCGCCGCAATTCCGCGGTGCACATCGCGCCGGATCATTTCATAGATGAGAGTTACCAGCACGCGCGCTCCGCTTGCACCGATAGGATGCCCGATGGCGACGGCGCCGCCGTTCACATTCACTTTATTGGGATCGAGACCGAGCTCGCGCATCACGCCCAGGGCTTGCACCGAGAAGGCCTCGTTGAGTTCATAGAGGTCGACGTCTTCATTTTTCCAGCCGGTCTTTTCCCAAATTGTGCGAACTGCACCGACCGGAGCCATCATCACCCACTTAGGCTCGACTCCGCTGGTCGCCTGGGCCACGATGCGGACCATGGGTTTGGCGCCGAGTTCTTTGGCACGCTTTGCGCTGGTGACTACGACAGCGGCGGCGCCGTCGTTCACGCCGGGAGCGTTGCCAGCGGTGACGGTGCCGTCCTTCTTGAAAGCTGGTTTTAGCGCACGCAGAATTTCGATCGTAGTATCTTCACGCGGAGATTCATCCTTATCGAAGATCACGGGCGCTTCGCCTTTTTTCTTCACGGGGAGTTCCACGGGAACGATCTGCGATTTGAAGCGGCACTCTTTGATGGCCGCGACAGCTTTGCGATGCGAATTGACGGCGAACTGATCCTGCTCCTCGCGAGTGATGCCGTATTTTTCGGCGACATTCTCGCCCGTAATTCCCATGTGATAGTCGTTGTAAATGTCCCACAGCCCGTCGTTGACCATTGAATCGACGATCTGCGCGTTTCCCAGGCGATATCCTTTTCGCGCTTGCGGGAGGAGATACGGAGCGTTGGTCATCGATTCCATTCCGCCGGCGACGACAATCGAACTGTTCTCAGTCTGTATTGCTTGCGCTGCGAGCGCGACCGCTTTCAGTCCCGAGCCGCAGACTTTGTTTACGGTCATGGCACCTACCTCGGGAGCGAGGCCACCGAAGATTGCAGCTTGCCGCGCGGGATTCTGACCAAGTCCGGCGGAGACTACGTTGCCCATGATGCACTCGTCGATTTGTTTGGAATCGATGCCGGCGCGCTTGACGGCTTCACGAACCGCGATCGCGCCCAGCTTGGTGGCGGTTAAATCCGAAAGGCTTCCCTGAAATTTTCCTACCGGCGTGCGACAGCCTGAAATGATGACGACATCGTCGAAAGCAGCCATTTATGTGCTCCTGCGGTTATTTGTGCTTCTCAATTATAGATGTGTTTCGATTGAAAAAGATGAAATCAGTACGAGCGCATTGCTGGTCGGTATCAAGTTTTAGTTTCGACAATCAGAGCTCCCGCAGAAACGAACGCGAACAGAATGTCGCTGATCCTGGGACATGAATTCCAGTTGACGACGACGATGCACGCGCTTCGCACGAAAAATTTTTCTACTTGAGCTCACCTGAGTGACTTTGGTGTATGGGCCGGATGCTCTTTCAACATCATTTTTTTCTTGACTTCACTTTTTATAGACTCTATACATCAATCAGTTGCAACAAACGATCGTTGCATTTCAAGTCCATGAAAAATGGAAAGGGAGAATAGATCAAATGGCAACCAAAAAGAAAGCAAAGAAGGCCGCAAAGAAGAAACACTAAGAGCCTTCAACAAAGTAAAACCGAGGGGACGCTCAAAAGCGTCCCCTAAGTTTTTGTGCGCTAGTTTCGGCTGGACGATTTTTTGTCGACGGAACTTGCGTGGAGGCGTTTTTCAGTTGCCGGGCAGAGACTGCGGTAGGCGCAGAAAGTGCAGTAGAAGCCGGGCTTGGCCTCAAACTCTTCGGCGGCAATCTTGCGCGCCACTTCTTCCACTTCATGCCTGCACTCTTGCAGTTGGCTCTCGCTGCGACGAGTGACTACGGAACTATTGTCTTCGAGGTTGTAGAAAACGATCTGGTCGGCGCGATATCCCCACTTTTCATGCGCAGCCAGCGCGTAGATCGAAAGTTGGAGACTCCTATCGGCGTCTTCCTGCGATTTAGCCCGACCGGTCTTGTAATCTGTGATCACGACGAGACCATTATTCAGTTGATCGATCCGGTCGATGCGCCCCACGACTTTCGCCTGGCCGATCTGCATTTCGAACCGTTCTTCGGTGTGCACAACCTGGGGCGCAGGCATGCGCTTGCAGCTGGCTAAAAACTCGCGCAGTTGATCGATCCCCTGCCGCTCGTAGAGTTCGTGCTGATATTTCTCCTCAATACCCGCGCCACCGAGATCAGTCTTGAAAAGTTCGATGAGCTGGTCGTCGTCGATGGTTCGTCCCGCACGAACCGAGGCGTAATAGGCGAGCAGGATGCGATGAATGGTCGCCCCGTACTCGATGGCCGCGGGGACTTCTCCGGGAATCCTCCATTCGCGTTCCAGCTTGAATTGCAGCGGACAGATTTCATAAGTTTGCAAAGCGCTGGCGCTGAGTCTGGCTCCGAGATCAGAAGCGGGAGGCAATTTGAGCCATTCCGTGACGGGCGAGCCGGGTAATGCGGGAGCGGCCTCGGCAAACAGATCGGTTTGGAACTCAAGGGCACGCCGTTGACGGAGCGAGGACTTCAAGCTGGCATCCTTGAGCAGATCCCGCAAAAAACCATCCGGAGTTAGATCCTTGCCGCGGCCTTGTCGAGCGTAAATCGTGAGCGAGTCGCGCGCGCGAGTCATCGAGACATAGAACAAACGCCGCTCCTCTTGCCGGCACAATTCCTTATCGTCGAAAAGAGTTATGGCCCCGGCGCTTTGCAACTCGCGCGGAAAATCGACCAGCGGTTCTTTGTAAGAAGACGGGAACGAATTGGAATTCGCCCGAATAATGAAAACGTGATTGAACTCGAGCCCTTTGGCGACGTGGGCAGTCATCAGCCGAACAGCGTTGTCCGCGCCTGTCGAAATCGGGATGACACCACCGGCCGCGCGGAAATACTCGAGATAATCAATAAATTCGCCAATGTCGCCAGTCTTTGTAATTGCCTTGGGTTTCTCCTGCCATCGCTGGACGAAGTCGAGGACGGCAGCAATCGCAGGCGAAGCGCGGTTCAACTCGAACTGACGAATAATGATGCTCAGGACCGCGGTGCTCGTGGGCGCGGCCCGTATCACATCGTCTCGGACTTGCTGCAAAGCATTCAGCACCGCAGAGCCATTTTTGATCTTGGCTAAAACCGAAGCCATTCCGGACTTTCTTTGGTCGCGCGGAATGGTTCGTATTCCTGCGCGCAGTTCTTCTGGATCGATGCCGAACTGGGGGAATGCCGCAACCCGGAACAAGCTGGCGCTGTCATTCACCGACACGACTGCGCCCAGGCACGCGAACAGATCGCGGGCATCGGGGGTGTCCATAACGTCCATGTTTTCGATCGCGAACGGGATGCCCTGCTCGACCAGTTCGGCCACAATCTGTTCTCGATGAAAATGCTGGCGATAGAGAATAGCGAAATCACTCCATTTGCAGCGCAGCTTGCGCTGGCGATCGCGGATGGTCGCCACCAGGTCGGATGGTTCAAGCTCCTTGGCTGCCAGTACCACTGCATCGACGAGGAGGTTGGGAAATGCTGTGCCGTCTCGAGATGCTTCTTCGTCGCGGGCAGAGATCAGCGGAGATCGCTTATAGGCGGAGGTTGGCCCACGGCCGGGTGGGAAGGCATCTGGATTCTTGGCAATCAGCGCGAACGCGGACGATAGAATCGTGGTGGTGGAACGACGATTTTTCCCCAAGACGACCATCTTTGCCTCCGGGAAACGTTCGTGGAAAAGGCCGAAGGCGGCGCTGGAAGCACCGCGAAAGCGATAGATGGCCTGGTCCGGGTCGCCGACGGCGAAGACATTGCGTTCTTCTCCCGCCAACTGTTGGAGAATCTTGATTTGAGCGAAGTTCACATCTTGGAATTCGTCCGCCAGGATGAATCGCGTACTCTTGCGTTCGATAGCGAGCAAGTCAGCATTCCCGTCGAGCAAGGCGTACGCATGCGTGATCATGTGGCCGAAGGTGCCGAGATTGTCCTGACGCAACATACGCTCGACGGTGGCAAACACACGGGCGATTTCCTGGCAACGCCCAATGACTTCTTCGTCCGATAATTCAGCCGCGTCTTTCGATTTGCTCACCCGCGGGATGGCGGCCTCTCCGCGTTCAAGCTGGCGCACGTAGTCCGCATATTTATCGGGATCTACGAGATCGTCCTGGCAGCGTCGCATAAAACTCAGAAGGTCCTGAAGAAACTGGCCAACATTTGCGGCACGGACGAAGTATTTCAGCTGCAGCTCGGGGATGCGCTTGCGCAGATAGATCCACAGGTCCTGGTCGTCGAGCACGCCGAACTTCTTGCCGTTCCGGATGAGCAGCTCGTTGCAATACTCATGAAAGGTGGCAATCTGCAAACCTGCGAGATTTGTGCCGCGCAGTTCTTCGCGAACCCGCTCACGCATCTCCTGAACTGCATTTTTGGTGTAGGTGACCGCTAGAATTTCGTCGGGTCGGGCATGACTGTCGCGAACCAGCCTGGCAATGCGTCGCGTGAGGACGGTGGTCTTCCCCGTGCCTGCGCCGGCAACGACCAGCATGGGCCCATGAACATGTTCGATCGCCTCGCGCTGGCGCTCGTCGGGTTCGAAGGCTCGCGGAGCCGTGATGAGTTTAGGAGCGGCCACTGGGCAGGAGCATATCAGAGATGGCTGAGGATTTTTCCGTCTGTGCGAAGGCTAGGACAATTCCGACTGGACGACGGCCATCGCCGCAATCGCTGCGGTTTCCGCACGCAGGGTTGTATTGCCGAGCGATGCCGAAATCCACCCTGCATCTTGAAACAGTTTCAGCTCGTCATTTGTCCATCCGCCCTCAGGTCCGAGGGCAAGAACCATGCCGCCGTCGCTGGAATGAGATCCGAGAGCCTCTTTTAGCGACACTTCACTTTCAGTCTCGGAGAGAACAATGCGCATCGTTCCTGTCAGCGCGACAGCATCCTTCAGTTTAAGAGGCTCGGAAAGTTCTGGCGATGAGGCTCGTCGAGACTGTTCGGCGGCTTGCAACGCAAGCCGTCTCCAGCGCTCGACGCGTTTGGAAGCTGCGGCCCCGAGATGAGCTTCGGTGCGTCGCGCAATCAGCGGCACGATTCGCGTAGCTCCCAGCTCCGTGCATTTTTCGATCGCCCACTCCATGCGATCAAACTTGAAAATGGAAAGCACGAGCGTCACTCGCGCCATGGACGAGGCCAGAACCTCGTCGCCGAGTTCAAATTCAACTCGTTCAGGCGTAATGGTGATGATAAAGCCTCGACGAACCCTGTCTCTAGCGACAATGTCGAATTCCTGGCCGACGCGCGCTCTTAGCACCCGCGATAAATGCTCCGCGTGCTGGCCCACTAAGGCGGCTTTGTCACCTGAGACTTCGTCGGCGATCCAGCGTCGGCGGGTCATGGATTTACGGAGAAGAGCTTAAACCACAGAGGACGCAAAGGTACAAAGGAAATACTTGAAGAAGCAAAGGGATCGTTGCCTATCCGAAAATGTCTTTCACTTTGCCCAACAAAGTTCGTCGTTGCGGCTTATTTTCCACGCGCGTCGTGCCTTCCAGTTCCTGCAACAACTCGCGCTGACGCTTATTGAGTTTCCCCGGAGTCTGCACGCGGACCTCGACGAACAAGTCGCCTTTCCCGTGGCCATTCAGCACGGGAACGCCCTTGCCCCGAATCCTCATCGTCGCACCCGACTGCGTCCCATCCGGTACTTTCAAGGTGTGCTCGCCTTCGAGCGTCGGCACCCGAATCTCGGTTCCTAATGCCGCTTGTGCGAACGAGATCGGAATCACGCAGTGCAAATCGTTGCCTTCACGCTCGAAAAACGGATGCTCTTTCACATGCAAGACAACATACAAATCACCCGCCGGCCCACCATAAGCCCCAGCTTCGCCCAATCCTGAAAAGCGGATGCGCGTGCCATCTTCTACTCCAGCCGGAACCTTCGCGTCCACCGTTCGCTGCCGCAACACGCGGCCTTGACCCTTGCACTTCGGACACGGATCGGTAATCACGCTTCCCGCGCCCTGACACGTGGGACAAGTGCGGGCCATGCTGAAAAATCCCTGCTGGTAGCGCACCTGCCCGCGACCTCCGCAAGACCGGCAAGGAACAGGAGCCTTACCCGCGGCCGCGCCCGATCCCCGGCAATCTTCACAAGTCTCGTGCTTGCGAACGGTGACGCTCGTCTCCGTGCCAAACACCGCCTCTTCGAATTCCAGCGTGACGTCTTCGCGCAGATCCGGACCACGCTGGGCACGGCTGCCCCGCCTCGATCCGCTGCCAAAGAGATCGCCAAAGCCGAAGAAGTCTCCAAAGATTTCGCTGACATCCTGAAAAACCGTTGGATCGAACCCACCGCCTCCGCCGTTTACCGCCGCATGTCCAAAGCGGTCATACGCGGCCCGTTTGTCCGTGTCCGCCAGAATCGCGTAGGCCTCGCTGCATTCCTTGAATCTCTCTTCCGCGTCAGGATTATTCGGGTTGCGGTCAGGATGAAACTGCAGCGCAAGCTTGCGATACGCGCTCTTGATCTCCTGATCGTTGGCTTCCCGAGCCACCCCAAGCACTTCGTAGTAGTCGCGTTTTACGTTGCTGGCCAGAATGGTTCCAACTCCCTTCGACTTTCGTGATTGTTAATGCTTAGGATTGCGCGCAACCTTCACCATTGCGGGACGCAGCAGGCGATCCTTCAACTTGTAGCCGCGTTGCAGCTCTTCCAGTATCTGATGATCCTCGGCATCGCGAGTATCCACCATCTCAATGGCTTCATGAAGATGCGGATCAAATACTTCACCCTTCGCCGGAATCGCGCGCAGGCCCAACTTCGCCAGGGCATCCTGGAACTGCTTATAGATGAGTTCAACTCCGCCGCGAAATTCCGATTTGTCGCCTGCGCTGGTTTGCAGCGCCCGCTCAAAGCTGTCGACGATCGGCAGCAGTGTCTTAGCTGCGTCCGCTACCGCATACTCGCGAAAGTCTTGTTGCTCGCGCGCCGTGCGCTTGCGGACATTCTCAAATTCAGCCTGCAGACGCGCCAACCGATCGATCAGCGCCTCGCGCTCGACTCGAAGTTTCTGCAACTCCCCGCCGTCGCCTGATTCCCGTGAAGTCTGAGCCCCTTCGTCTTCACCCGCGGGCAATTCGTGCTCCGCATCGATCTCCGGCGGATCTACTTCCGATTTTCCGTTTGTTCTCGCCATAAACCTTTTCTTTATTTCGAAA